>Ga0213832_1000825_pt1 | contig 12395 bp, 9 predicted proteins | sample SWATP13_FD_161660 | JGI IMG/M metagenome (GOLD analysis project Ga0213832, IMG submission 161660) | Coastal seawater microbial communities from Marineland, Florida, United States - SWA TP1 #3 | ecosystem: Environmental > Aquatic > Marine > Coastal | place: USA: Florida | collected 2016-08-06 | reverse complement strand
CGCTCTGGATTTCGACCTATGGCCGACTGTTATTTCGTGATAACTCAGGGGATTGGCAATGGGTTGAGCCAAGCCAGCTCGATCAAAGCATTTGGTTTGCCGATATTTTCCGTGACAATCAAAATAACATTTGGCTGGCAAGCTTCAGTGAAGGCTTATGGCTTGCTCACGAAGGGCGTATTGAACGTCACTCAGCTATCTCAAATATGACCGAAGCGGTGATGGCAATTAGCCAAGCACCTGATGGCAAATTATGGGTGGCTAACCGCAGCGGTGTTGGTTACTTCGATTACAACAAGAATTTTGTAAATCAAATTCCGAGTAACCAGTTTGGTCGAGCAGCAGTGCACGACTTACAATTTGATGGTGACCGTTTGTACATCGCAACAGGCCGCGGTGTGTTTTATTACGAAAACCAAAACTTGTATACGGTGCCGGGGCGAGCACTGCGCGATAACCCAGTATTCGCAATTAGCCGTTCTAGCAAAGGCGGTTTTTGGCTCGGTACTGGCCGTGGTATGTACCGCTTAAGCTACGGTGGTTTAACACCCTTTGCATACAATGCTTTCTTAAGCAGTAAATTTATTACCTATGTTCTGGATGAGCAAAACTTTGGCTTAATTGGCACCAGTAAAGGGGCTTATTACTTTACCGACCGCGGGATTGAAAAAATTGGCGACCAAACCAGCTTAGAAAGTGCCTACGTTACCAGTATTTTGAATATTGAAGGGGTGGGGATATTAATTGGCTCACTTAACGATGGTTTATTTTATCGCAGTACCAAAGGCCAGTGGCGTCAGTTAGATGCGACAGACGGTCTGCCGTATGGCTCTATTTTTAGTCTTGTTTACGACAAGCAATTAAAACGTATCTGGGTCAGTACCATGAAGGGTGTATACCGCATGCCAGTCGAGCAGTTTGGTACTGATATCGAGAGCTTAAAAGTAGAACAAGTGATCTCATCGTTCGACCGTCAACTTGATGGTAAAGCAAGTCAGTGTTGTGCTGGTCTGGGTCATGATGCTGTAGCAGATACAGGTAACTCTATTTGGTATCCAAGCCTACAAGGTGTGGTAGAAATACCAAAGAGCGTTGAGCTTTTTGGTGTACAAGCACTTAAGCCTCGTATTGAAAGCTTGATCACGCCGCTTCGTCATTTAAGTACAGCTACTTTAGGCAGTAAGCCAGAGCTACAAATTGATGAACGCGATGTAACGTTAAAATACACTGCGATTGATTATTATGCTCCTTCAAGTATTGAGTTCCGTTACCGTTTAAGTGGCTTAGACAGTGACTGGCGTTATGCCAATACTCGTCGTGAGGCAATCTATACCAACTTACCGCCGGGGTCGTTTTTATTCCAACTTGAAGCAAAACGCCGTGGTGAAGATTGGCAAAAAGCACGTCGTACTGAGTACAGCTTTGTAGTGCCGCGCCGTTTTGATGAGACTATTTATTTTAGACTCTTAATTACTAGTAGCTTTATTTTACTGTTCTACCTTGTATTTTGGGTATTTAGAGCGCAAGAGAAACGTAAGCAATTAGCCCTTGAAAGCTTAGTAACAGAACGTACCGTAGAGCTTCGAGAAGCTAACGATAAGCTTAATCAAGTGAACTCACAGCTTAAGTTAGTTAGTCACTCAGATGAGCTTACAGGCCTACGTAGCCGCCGCTTCTTGTTTGATCAGCTCCCTAAAGATATCGAACACTTCCAGCGTAACTCGCAATCATTGCAAGCGCAGGGTAAGTCGCTCGTGCTATTGATAATTAACTTTGATAACTTCAGTCGCATTAATGATGCATATGGCCCGCTCGCCGGCGATAGCTGCTTACAGCAAATGGCGACTTTACTGAATAGCCGTACTCAAGGTTCTGACTATGTTGCACGCTGGAGTGGCGATGAGTTTTTACTCTTACTACGTGATTTCAAACGCACAGCAATAGACAATTATGTGGCCGATTTATGTGAAGCAATTGCAGCAAACCCATTTAGATTACCGAATGGAGAATCGACCACTATTACTGCGTCGGTTGGCTGGTCTTTCTATCCTTTACCTTTATTAGGTGGCCAAGTTATTGGTTGGGAAACCTCAGTTAACCTTGCTGATATTGCATTGCATCAAGTGAAAAAGCGCGGTGGTGATGGCGTTGCCAACATTACCTTTGACGAGCAATTAGATGCCTTTGAGTTCGAACAAAGCCACAATGTTGATCAGCAGCTTAGTGCACTACAAGCTAATGGTTTAGCCGATATTAAAATTTGGATGCGCTAGCGTTTCTATTGGTATTAAAAAAGGAGCCTTAAGGCTCCTTTTTAGTGAATGCTGTTTGGCTTAAGCCATGAACGCTTTGATGCTAGTTAAAATACCATTAGCATCTAGGCCCATTTCGGCGTGCATTTCATCTTGCGTGCCATGCTTGATGAACTCATCTGGAATCCCTAAGTTTAAGATAGTCACATCCGCTTTGATTGCAGCTAAGTATTCATTTACAGCAGAACCCGCACCGCCTGCAATGGCGTTGTCTTCTAGAGTAACAATTACATCATGGTTGCCAAGTAATTCACTGATAGCGTCAGTATCAAGAGGCTTAATAAAGCGCATATCAATCACTGTTGCGTTAAGCTTTTCAGCAGCTTCTTTGGCGTTCTCTAACAGCGTACCAAACGACAAGATGGCCACTTTATTACCTTGTTTGATGCTACGCGCTTTACCAATTTCAATTGCACTCATGGTTGATTCAACCTCACAGGTGCCGGCACTACCACGTGGGTAACGAACAGCAACAGGTTGATTGCATTGGTAGCCAGTGTAAAGCATTTGGCGGCACTCGTTAGTGTCGCTAGGCGCCATGATGATCATATTAGGAATACAGCGCATAAAGCTTAAGTCATAGGCGCCTTGGTGAGTTTCACCATCAGCACCAACAATACCGGCACGGTCAATAGCAAATAGAACAGGTAAGTTTTGTAATGCTACATCGTGGATAAGTTGGTCGTACGCACGTTGTAAAAAGCTTGAATAAATAGCAACAACAGGCTTCAACCCTTCACAAGCAAGACCAGCTGCAAGCGTTACAGCATGTTGCTCAGCAATTGCTACATCAAAGTATTGCGCTGGGTACTCTTTAGAAAAACGTACCATGCCTGAGCCTTCACGCATGGCAGGGGTAATTGCCATTAGCTTGTCGTCTTGAGCTGCCATATCGCATAACCAGTCACCGAACACATTTGAGAATGTGGCAGCGCCCGGTTTTGATTTTGGTAATTTCGACATGCTCGGATCAAATTTTGGTACGCCGTGGTAGCCAATTGGATCTGCTTCAGCAGGCTTATAACCTTTACCTTTTTGCGTTTTAATATGTAGTAATTGCGGACCTTTAAGGTTGCGCATATTACGTAAGGTATCAACCATCATATTAACATCGTGGCCATCAATTGGGCCGATGTAGTTTAGGCCTAACTCTTCAAAGAAAGTGCCCGGAATGACCATACCTTTTAAGTGTTCTTCCATGCGGCTAGCAAGTTCTTTCACTGGCGGTAAACCAGAAAGAAGCTTTTTACTGCCTTCACGAATATTGGTGTAGAAGCTGCCAGATAAAATACGGGCAAAGTGATTGTTTAGTGCACCTACGTTTTCTGAAATCGACATTTCATTATCGTTTAAGATAATTAACACGTTAGGGTTAACATCACCCATGTGGTTCATCGCTTCAAATGCCATACCAGCAGTGATCGCACCATCGCCAATAACAGCAACTGTTTTACGATCTTTACCTTCTTTTTCGGCAGCAATGGCCATGCCTAAGGCTGCTGAAATAGAGGTGCTCGAATGGCCAACACTAAATGTATCGTAAGGGCTTTCTTCACGGAATGGGAAAGGGTGCAAACCGTCTTTTTGACGAATAGTATGCATTTGGTCACGACGACCCGTTAAGATTTTGTGCGGATATGCTTGATGACCCACATCCCATACTAAACGATCTTCAGGAGTGTTATAAACATAATGCAGCGCAACGGTTAGTTCAACAGTGCCTAAACCTGATGCTAGATGACCACTACTTTGCGAAACTGAATTAAGTAGGTATTCGCGTAACTCTTTACTAAACGCAGGTAACTTGTCTTGCGCTAAATCACGCAGCTGTGCTGGTTCGTCAACCAAACTTAATAATGGATACTTGCTACTATCAAGTGTCATGATTTTTTATACATCCTTCGCTAACCAGAGTGCATTATAGCCCATTGCTGCTCTGATTTTTTAGTTATTTTGTCTTTCTTTTTTAGGCATTAATAATTACGTTCAACGATATAGCTAGCAAGGCTCGCCAGTTCGCTGGTGTCGTAATCAATTGCCTCAAGAGCTTGATGAGCTTGAGCTAGTAAATCTTGTGCTTTTTGCTTTGCACCAGCCATACCTAATAAAGCAGGGTAAGTTGCTTTATTAGCCGCAATATCTGAGCCTTGTGGCTTACCTAATGTTTCAGTATCAGCTTCTACATCAAGGATATCGTCTTGTACCTGAAAAGCTAGCCCTATTGCTTGGCCAAATAGGTTTAATTGCGCGAGAGTATGTTCATCACAGCTTTTTGCACTCAATGCACCGAGTGTAATAGCACAATTAAGCAAGGCGCCCGTTTTTAGCTGATGAATGCGCTCTAACTGCGCAACGGTAATTTCTTTATCGGTCGCTTCAATATCCAGTGCTTGCCCACCTACCATACCTTCAATACCTGAGGCTTTGCTTAATGAGGCAATCATTTTTACTTGCTGGCTCGCAGGAACGGCAAATTGATGGTTGGCAATTAAATCAAATGCCAGCGTTTGTAATGCATCGCCCGCGAGTATGGCTTGCGCTTCGCCATAAACAATATGACAGGTAGGGCGGCCACGTCTTAAGTCATCATCATCCATGGCAGGTAAGTCATCATGGACTAAAGAGTAGCTATGAATACACTCAATAGCGGCAGCAAGAATATCAAGATCGGCCTTGTCTGCGCCCATCATTCGACCCGTTGCGTATACAAGGTATGGACGTAAGCGCTTACCACCATTTAAAACACCGTAATGGGTGGCTTCTTTGATGGTTTTTTCGGTATTAAGTGGTAGTTCGAAATAGCGATTTAAATGTGCTTCAACGTCTTCACGAGCGCGTTGTAGTTGTTCTTTTAATTGCACTTAATTAGTCCAAGTTTGAATCAAAATTGCTAAGAGGAGCTTGGCTATCGTTACCCATTAAAATGGCAACCTTTTGTTCGGCTTGCTGTAACTTACCAGACGAAGCATTCGCCAGTGCAATGCCGCGTTCAAATTGTTTTAGCGATTGTTCTAGTGACAATTCACCTTGCTCCATTTGTGCAACAATTTGAGATAATTCATCCAGCGCTTCTTCAAAGCTTAAGTTTTCTGGTTTCTTTGTTGCCATTGTGGCCTCGATAGCTGTTAGAAAGTGAGGCCAATTTTAGGGGGAATGCTAAACTAGGTCAAAGAATGATGTGTTTTTTTACGCATAATCCATTTTCAATATGCTATTTTTACGGTTTTAGATACAGCTTAAACTTGTAGCTTAAAAATCTTACATTAAAATAAAATTAATTCATTTAATGATTTAAGTATTTCAACTGCTTGCCGATAAGCAGTTAATAATAAAAATTTGATACCTGAGGGTGTCGTGTAATTGTTCCTCTGGAGGGGTATGTGGATTTAGCAACCATAATAGGTATTCTTGGTGCCATAGGCTTAATTGCTATGTCGATGGTGTTAAGTAGTGACGGCCAAGTTGCAATGTTTTACAACACGCCTTCGGTGGTCATTGTATTTGGTGGTTCGATTTTTATCGTATTATCGAATTTCACTATGGGGCAATTTTTGGGCATAGGTAAAGTCGCTGCAAAAGCCTTTATGTTCAAAATCGAATCTCCAGAAGAATTAATTGAAAAAGCAGTAGAATTAGCTGATTCAGCACGTAAAGGTGGTTTCTTAGCATTAGAAGAAGCCGAAATCCCCAACGGTTTTATGCGCAAAGGGGTCGATATGTTAGTGGATGGTCATGATGCTGATGTTGTTCGTGCCACCCTACAAAAAGATATTTCTCTTACAGCTAACCGTCATGAACTAGGGGCTGGGTTATTTAAATCACTTGCCGATATTGCCCCTGCGATGGGTATGATCGGTACGCTAATCGGTTTGGTTGCTATGTTATCAAACATGGATGACCCAAAAGCAATCGGCCCTGCAATGGCGGTTGCACTTTTAACTACTCTCTATGGTGCGTTCTTAGCAAACGTTGTTGCTATTCCAATTCAGGTAAAACTAGAGCTACGTAAAGACGAGGAAGCGCTTAATCAACGTTTAATTCTCGACGCGGTACTAGGTATTCAAGATGGTCAAAACCCGAAAGTAATTGAAGGTATCTTGAAAAACTACTTAGCTGAATCAAAACGTAAAGTTGATACCGAGGAGTAGGGCATGTCAGATCAAGAGTGCAAATGTCCACCACCGGGTTTACCCGCCTGGATGGGAACCTTCGCAGATTTAATGTCATTATTAATGTGCTTCTTTGTACTCTTGCTTGCTTTCTCAGAAATGGACGTACTGAAGTTTAAGCAAATTGCCGGCTCCATGAAGTTTGCTTTCGGTGTACAAAATAAAATTGAAGTAAAAGATATTCCAAAGGGAACCTCGGTCATTGCCATGGAGTTCACTCCGGGTAAACCTGAACCCACACCTATTGAAACGATTCAACAACAAACCGTAGAAATGACGCAACAAATGCTTGAGTTTCAGGCTGGCGACGAAAGCTCTGCCGGTGGTCGACAAGAACAGCGCGGTAATAAACGTGGTGGTGAATCGCAAAGTACGGCTCAGCAACAAGCTTTAGAACAGTCAATTTCAGCAGCTGATCAAGAACAAACAAATGAACTTGTGAAGAAAATTGCTCAGCAACTAGAACAGCAAATTATGGATGGTGCGATTGAGCTCGAGTCATTAGGCCAGCAAATTATTATTCGTATCCGTGAGAATGGCTCATTCCCATCAGGTAGTGCTTTTTTACAGCCAAAATTTAAACCTATTATTCGTGATATTGCTACGCTGTTAAAAGATGTGCCGGGTGAAATAACCGTGTCAGGTCACACTGATGACTTCCAAGTATCGAATGAACTTTATACTAATAATTGGGATTTATCATCAAAACGTGCGGTGGCAGTTGCCAGTGAAATGGAAAAAGCGCCCGGTTTTGATAAATCTCGTATGATGGTGGTAGGTCACGCAGAAACAAGGCCTCTTGTACCGAATGTGACCGATGAAGATCGCAAGCGTAATCGCCGTGTTGAAATCTCTATTATGCAAGGTAAAGCACACGAGTCTGACCCTATTGATGTAAGGCAATAAATCAATTAAAGTGAAACTTCATTAACACATGTAATGGAGTATAAAAATGAAAAAAGTTGATAAATATAGCTATATGCCAGGCAATGGTGATGGCGGTGATGATGATAAAACTGATTAAGGCACTGCATTTTGCCTGATTGGTTTGTAGAAATTAGAGTTATATTAAGCAATAGCTGGGTGTTCATTTTGAGCCCGGCTATTATTATTTTTTACCTTCGTAAAGATTGGCCCGCTTTTTATTTCTCTATCATTACTGCTGCTTTTTTCCTTTATGGAACTCTTATTTATTCTGCTTTAAGAGAGTTTGATGATATCTATATCTGGCGCTATGTAGTCTGGGCTTTTAATGATATTGCTTGGATGGCAATCATTGCTTACTTGGGTATTAAAGATAAAGTCTACTTATGGCAAAGTGTTTTAGGGCAGTTGGTTGTGATAATGGCGCCCATTCTACAGTTGTTCCGTTTAGTTGACCGCCACCTTTGGGATTTGTCTTACAGCACCTACATGTACAAGACCCTGCTACCGCTAATCAATATTGGTACTGTGGTCGTATGTTACCTACCGCTTATCTACCTCTTTACTCGACGAAGCCAGCAAGCATAAGGCGTTTCTTCGTTAAAAATCCTGTGCTAGACTACTGTTTATAAAAACAGTATTTAGTGTTGCGTTATGAAACTTTACATTGCCGAAAAACCATCCTTGGCGCGAGCCATTGCAGATGCACTGCCAAAACCACAAAAAAAGCATGATGGCTATATAGAGCTAGGTAATGGTGATTGTGTCTCATGGTGTATTGGTCATTTGCTTGAACAAGCAGAACCCGATGACTACGATGCAAGTTTTAAAAAGTGGCGGTTTGAGCATTTACCTATCGTGCCTGAACAGTGGCAATTAAAGCCTAAATCAAAAACACGTAAACAACTCACTGTATTAAAAAAGCTAATCAAGCAGGCAAATATAATTGTTCATGCCGGCGACCCTGATAGGGAAGGCCAGCTATTGGTTGATGAAGTGATCGAACAGGTTAAACTTAGCCAAGTTAAAAAACAGCAAATTCAACGACTCTTGATCAGCGACTTAAACTTAGGTGCAGTTAAAAAAGCGCTGAATAATTTAAAATCGAATCGCGATTTTATTCCATTGAGTGTATCTGCTTTAGCTCGCTCACGTGCCGATTGGCTATTTGGCATGAATTTAACTCGCGCTTATACGCTTGCTGGGCAAAAAGCTGGGTTTGGTAATGTGTTATCTGTTGGGCGTGTTCAAACTCCTATTTTAGGTCTAGTTGTAAATCGTGATAATGAAATAGCTAACTTTGTAGCGAAACCTTTTTATGAAGTATTAGCTCATCTTGAAACTCAGCAGCAGCAAGTATTTTCTGCAAAGTGGCAGCCAAGTAAAGCATGTGAACCTTATCAAGATGAAGAAGGGCGGGTATTACATAGAGGGCTTGCTGAAAATGTTGTGTCACGCATAACTAATCAGCCAGCGAAAGTAGTTGAGCTTGAACAAAAGCAAAAAAAGCAACAAGCGCCACTGCCTTATAACTTGTCGGCTTTACAAATTGATGCGGCAAAGGCGTTTTCAATGCCAGCACAAAAGGTGCTAGATACCTGTCAAAGCTTGTATGAGCGTCATAAGTTAATTACGTACCCTCGTTCAGATAACCGCTATTTACCAAAAGAGCATCATAAAGATGCAGCGAGTATTATTGCCGCCATCACTAATAATGAAGGTCAAGTAAATGAAGCTTGCAAGCAAGCTGATACCAATAAGCGGAGTAAATGTTTTAATGACAGCAAGGTTGCAGCTCACCACGCTATTGTTCCTACTGAAAAACAGCTTCGCTCAGCATCATTAAATAGTGATGAACAAAAAATCTATCGGTTGATCTGCCGTCATTATTTAATTCAGTTTTATCCAGACTATATATTTAACGAAACTAAAGTAACGGTTGAAATTGCGGGTGGGCTTTTTAAAGCTGCTGCTAAGCAAGATGTTAGCTTAGGCTTTAAAACATTAATGGGCAAAACAGAGTTAAAAGATGAGCAAACCTTACCGCCACTTGAAAAAGGTCAGTCGCTACATTGCAATCAAGGTGAAGTGGTAGACAAAATGACGACACCGCCAGCGCATTTTACTGATGCTACCTTATTGAGTGCTATGACAGGCATCAGCCGCTATGTGAAAGACCCAGAAATTAAAAAGATCCTCAAAGAAACTGATGGCTTAGGCACTGAGGCTACAAGGGCTGGTATTCTTGAGCTTTTATTTAAACGACGCTTTTTAGAGCGTCAGGGTAAAAACATTCTAGCTACCGCAACAGGCAAAGCTCTTATAAGTACATTACCAGAGCAGCTTGCTAGCCCTGACTTAACAGCTAAGTGGGAAGCATCGTTAGGGAATATAGCTGAGCAACACATGAGTTATCAGCAATTTTTAACGCCATTGTTGGCAGAGTTACATGCTTTAGTTGAGCAAGCCAAGCAGTGCGACAGCCAAGTCTTTGCTCAGTTACCAAAAACGCCGCAAAAGCGACGTTTTAAAAGAAAAACTAAGCCTAGAGCTAAGTCAGCCTAAACTATTTTTTGTTGAATAGGGCAACCGCAGCATTACTCATCGCTGTAATCCCTGTAGGAAGAGCCTTCTTGTAATCAGGTGCAAACTTGCTTGAGTGTAAAGAAGGTAATGTTGCGCCAGATTGCATTGCTGCATCATATTGACTCGGTTCAACACCGCCTAACCAAAACAAAGTAATTGGCACGTGCTGCTCTGTACGACCGTATAGACCAAAGTCTTCGCCAGCCATTACAGCTTCAGTTTCAAGAACATTGTCTTCACCAATAGCATTAGTAATTGCTGAACGCACTACATTGGTTTGTGCAGGGTTATTGTAAGTCGAAGGAATTGACTCATCTTCATGTACATATACTTCAGGCGCTAAGCTTTCATCAAGGCCAGCACTTAATGCGATACCTTTAGAAATTCGTTTAATCGCCGCGATTTGTTGCAAACGTACTTCAGGGTTATAACTGCGAAGTGTGAGCTGTAGTTTTACTTCATCAGAAATGACATTGTGTTTAGAGCCACCATGAATTGAGCCAACAGTGACCACTGACGGTTCAAGTGGTGACAATTCGCGACTAGTAATAGTTTGCAGTGCCAATACAATACGTGAAGCAATCACAACAGGGTCTATTGTTGTATGTGGATAGGCACCGTGACCGCCTTTACCCTTTACAGTAATATCAACAGAGTCAACACTTGCCATCGTATACTCAGTTTTCATGCTAACTTTACCAGCAGGAACACTCGCACTTACATGTAAACCAATAACATGGTCTGGAGTAGGGTACTTAGTAAAAAGCCCTTCTTTAAGCATTGCTTTTGCACCACCGCCTACTTCCTCTGCAGGTTGTGCGACCATCATTAACGTACCTTGCCATTGATCTTTATGTGTCATTAACTGTTGTGCTGTGCCAATAAATGAACTCATGTGAATATCATGACCACAACCATGCATTACGCCAACTGTTGCACCAGCATTATTTGTTACAGTCACTTTAGAGGCGTAAGGTTTTCCTGTTTGCTCAACAATTGGTAATCCATCAGTATCTGTGCGGATCATTACTGTAGGGCCATCACCGTTTTCATAAATACCAACAACGCCGTAACCACCCACATTATCAGTAACAGTAAAGCCCAGCTGTTTTAATTGCTTTGCTAGCTTTTGACCTGTTTGTTTTTCGTGGTAAGACAGCTCGGGAGATTGATGTAAATCTAAATAAAGCTTTTCAATCTCAGGCATAGTTTTTTTGAGATTTAAATCGAGCGTTGTTGCTTGTGCGAATGGACTAAGAAGTAATAAAGCTGCAGAAATAGCAGATAATTTCATAATGACCTCGACCCGTGGGGCTTGTAATTGTTATGTTTGCCACTATATAAAAACCTAAATACTTATATAGTGCAATCGATCAAATGAATAATATGATAAAACTTACCCAGCAAAATTTGCAGCAAGCACTGGGTGAAACGTCCGCTGAAAAACTAGTGCTACTTACTTTTTACTCTGCGCAAAACCCAGAGTGTCATCAGCAAGCTGCAATTTTAGAGAAAATAGCAAATGAGTATGGTGAGCATTTATTAGTAGCAACATTAGATTGTGATGTTGAGCAAGCTCTTGCAGGGCAACTTGCGCAGCAAATTGGTTTACAAGCATTACCTACGCTTGTGATGTTAAAAGAATCAGCGCCTGTAGATATGTTACCGGGTGCTCAAACAGAGCAGCAAATTCGCGATGCGCTAGCCAAACATTTACCAGCTCAACACGAGTTATTACTAGAGCAAGCTAAGCAAGCGTTAATCAATCAAGATTTAAATAATGCTTTTAACTATGCAAAGCAGGCTTATGAGCTTGATCCAAACCATACACGGGTAAAGTTAGTTTTAGCTGATATCTGTATTCAAATTCATAAATTAGAAGATGCACAAGCATTATTAGATTCGGTTGCAGAAAATGAACGTGATGCGTATTTCACAAATATCCAAGCAAAATGTGAACAAGCATTAGCAGCAACAGATTCACCAGAGATAAAAGCACTGCAGGATAAAGTTGAAAAATACCCAAATGATTTAGAGATAAAAGTAGAACTAAGTAATGCTCTTAATAGCGCGGGTCGTAAAGAAGAAGCTTTAGAGATGCTATTTAATGTACTTAAAAAAGATCTTAACTACGCAGATGCAAAACCAACCTATCTAGAAATTATCGCTTCTTTACCTGATGGCGATGCCTTGGCATCTAAGTATCGTCGTAAGTTATATAGTATCTTGTACTAATTCAGAGTTGATTGATAAAAGCGCCACTAAGATTGTGGCGCTTTTTTTTATTTAAAAACTTGCGTATTACCTAATTTCGATAATACTTAAGATCCTCTCGAGAAAAGTTGACTGTATTTTGTACAGTAAACTGTGTTTTTTACTGCCTTTAGCTTGTTTTTTGCGCGAA
>Ga0213832_1000816_pt1 | contig 12622 bp, 11 predicted proteins | sample SWATP13_FD_161660 | JGI IMG/M metagenome (GOLD analysis project Ga0213832, IMG submission 161660) | Coastal seawater microbial communities from Marineland, Florida, United States - SWA TP1 #3 | ecosystem: Environmental > Aquatic > Marine > Coastal | place: USA: Florida | collected 2016-08-06 | reverse complement strand
GACTCAATGAAGTGGCTGAATCATGGGCTTATTGCTGGGTCGATTTGTGCCGTTATCTCACCCCCTCATGTACCTGTTTGTGTGTTAGGTGCCACGGCTCCTGACTGGCTTGAATATGTTGCTAAGGTCGTCGGTCGGAATATAAAACATCGAGGCCCTACCCATGTTTTCACCCATTGGCTCGTTGTGGCACTCGTATTTACTTTTATATGGGACTATCAAGAGATTGGCATGGCGTTCGCTTGGGGAGGCGTAAGCCATATTTTAACTGACGCAATGACGGTGTCAGGAGTGCCATTTTCGCCATACAGTGACAGACGATTTCATTTATTTGGCGGAAGATTTAGAACTGGAGACCCTGTGGAATACGCAATCTCTGCTGGCGTAGTGATAGTTTGTATTGGCCTTTCTCATATTACAGGCGGACAAGGCTTTGCGCCGTTCTTTTACGATTGGGCTGGCATGTATGAGCAAGGTTTAATTGACGCCTTAGAGTGGAAGGCCAACCGATTTAGGTTGATTTAAATGACATGCAGAATGTCATTATTCAGGCTGAATATTGACAACGATAGCTGGAAAAAAGGAAAGAATTTTGAACAGGGTGTTGAACAAAGGCTTTACTCTGATTGAGTTACTCATAACAATTTGTATTCTCAGTATCTTACTAATATTTGCGGTTCCAAGCTTTTCTAGCTTGTTTGAAAGTAATCGAATGAATACAGCTCAAGACGAACTCATGGGGTTCGTCATCATGGCAAAAAGCGAAGCAGTATTTAGGAATTCGCCTACCTACCTTCACTTTAGAGACTTGGCCAACGTAAATGCTGACGAACGCTGCATAGTACTATCATTGTCAGATAGCATTACCGACTGCACAACAAACGTAATATATACGCTGCATGGCCGAGTCTTCGATGGCCTAACTTTAGAGCAAACGTATCCACAAACTGTTATTGAAATTGATCCAGTAAGTGGCTGGCCTTCACTTAGTCACTCAACATTTGATAGTGAAAGTAATAGTGAGCTTTTTAAATTTTTTGCAAAAGGTGACCAAAAGGTTGCCTTGAAAATGCATATAACTGGAAGAGTGAGTTTTTGTGGTATTGGCGGCGATTGGTATCGCACTGAGGCTTGCTAAGCTGTCAATATTCAGCCTGAATATTGACAAGTGTAGGGGAGCAGTTTCCTTCTGTGGATGTGGTGGCTCTGACAAGGTTCTTCCCCGAAACTAGTTAGAACAAAAACTCAGTCATATTCTGTTGATGGGATTTTGTCCTTACCAAAAGTTTTCCGAATTAAACTCATCTATAAAACATGCCTCTCTGTGCATCTTAACTTCTCAGAATTATCAATAACTTATTGACTATAAATTGATATATTCAATATGAGTCGGCATTATGTGACGATCAAAGGCAGTTTTTTGTAGCATAAGTAACGTTAGCTTAATTCATGAGGATATATGGAAGAATTTGTAGATTTTGTGGGTGTTTTTTCTGGTATTTCAGAGTCACAGACTGCGTATGCAGAAGCAGTTAGCTGTTATCGTTTCGACGGTTTTATTGTAGACGAAGAAGGTGTATTAGTACGTAGTCTAGAAATTCCACTATCTTCTGGAAAATCATACGATGAGGGAGAGCAATATGGATTTCGGCTAGCCATCGAAGAGCTTGAATACAGTCCTAAAGAACCATACGATCAACCTATTTTATTTTCTTTATATGAATCATTCTGGGATTACTTTTTTATCGTTAAAGTTTTAACAGAGCATGCTGCAACTAATGCTCAGAGTAGGACTTATACAACGAAAAAGTTGTCGCTAATTAGAAAAATAGAAAAAGAAATAACAACAAGTAGCAAGAGACTTTCATACTCAAAACTTAAGAGCGTATTTAGCAAAGTCAATAGTGACTTGAATATTGTCGCTCTTCCTGTAGCTCAAGCCGATAGTGTTGTTGCTAAATCAAACTCAAACTTGTTTTTCGATATAGGTCTGAGCTCGCCGTATAATAAACGCACAGTGGATAGTGGAGTTACTACACCGCAGCAAATGGAATTTTGTGATTGTAATCATCAACCTGTATGTAAATTTTTTTGTTATTTTTGTAACGAAAGCTTTGAGCGAGAAAATTTTACTTTTATAACGCATTTCGATACAGATCATTACTCATATCTACATGGAAGGGGAAAAACTGACATTCTGGATTTTAAGAGAAAGCTGTATTCCAGTCGTCAAAATAAATTTAACCGATTGAATTTCTTCGAAAAGGTGAATGTACTGTCGAATTACTATGTTAAGAGCAAAATCTTGTCGGGATACTTTGTATTTCCATTAAATATAGAAGCTTTTGAGAATAATTGCGTTAAAACAATTTCTGATAAGTATCTAACCGTAGCCAACTTGCAATTTATATTAGAAATTATGGCTTCGTGTGAAGGTTTTTATATTATATCTCACTCTAAGAGCAAAAGCGGTTCTATAAAATTAAATTTTAACAACGGAGGAAGACTTTTAGGAAATGCCAACTGGATTGACAATGATGCTAATAATAGTGGTGTTTCGTATTCTCTGAATTTACCTCGTAGAAGCTACTTGTTTACTGGAGATAAGGGGTTTCACCATCTGCCAAACTTTCAAAAGAAGACAAACTATGACGCCTTAATGGCATGTCATCACGGTGCTGAGGTTGAAAGTGAATTTATCCCTAGGGCAGCAAGTCCGAATGCTATCGCATGCTTTTCATTTGGCTTTAATAATGGGTATAAACACCCGAAACCAAGTGCAATTCAACAAGCTTCCGAATACAAAGTTATAGGTACGTGTGAGCACCTCGATTGGCATAGAAAGAACATTAAACCTACTAATGTCGAAGAGTATCAAAATATAAGTATTCGAGTTAAATTAAGCTAACAAGCATTTAAGGTTTCAATATATTTTTCTAATCTTGTAGAAAAGGTTTAGAGCTATACATCTAAATCGTTTATGTCCAAAAACTTCCCAAATAAGTTGGATATCGGACGCGTTACCCAACTTACTAGTGATGCTACAAAAGACTATTTCTCTTCTAGAACCTTAGCGATCGCTGAATCTAACCTATCTTGCATTTCTTTAGACAAGCGTCCGAACTCATAAGAGAAGTTACGGCCCTTCACGCGCTTGCGGGCAAACATGCCTTTACTATCGAATTGGGCGAGGGGAGTGACTTCCGCTTTGTCTGACTCTTTCTTTGTTTCTGCTACTTTTAGCTCAGCTTTGATAGCAGAAACAATGGCGTCTTTCTGATCCTCAAGCGAATACTCAGCCTGAATATTGACAAGACTTTTCTCAATTTTCTTTGCGAAGCTAGCAATTTGTTTTTTATCTTCACAGGTCTTCATCACCTTATCTAGCAAGGCATAGTCCGGATGTGAAAGGGCATTTACAATCGGAAATAGCTTAACCAGCTTCTCGTCGATACTGGCCGCTTTCATCGCTTTACTTACACCGGCTTGGCTAAGCCCAACTTGTTTCGCAATCTCAGCCTGAGTTATCTCTTTGTTGGCCGATTTGATGGCTATACATTGTTGTCCAATTTCACGCAGGTTATGTTCTTTGGCAGTTTGTAGCTGCTTGGCCAAAGCCTTAGCATCACTTACAGAGATTTCATTTTGAGTAACAAGGATACGGAATGTTTTAACTCGACCTTCTTGAAGTAAGAACCAAGCTCGACGGCGAGAGCCATCTAACACATCAATCTTACCATCGATTTGCCGACCTACAGCAGGGTAGAACTGTTGAAACTCAAGGGAGTTCAAGTCAGATAGAGATTCTGCCGTAAGAAGCGACTGATCGCGTCCGTTCACATCAAAGGTAACAAACGTCTCATCACGAACTTGTTCGTATGACAGGGTCACTTCATTGAAGGTCGCGCTATTCCCCGACGCTAACTGCCAAACCACGCTTTGACCGACAGACTCAATTCCAAATTGTTCTCGCAGAAACTCGGCTGCGTTAGTGCCGGCTTTATCCAATTCCACTGTTAGCTGTTGCGTTAATGTGGTCAGGTTCGCTTTTGCTGCTGACTGTTGAGCCTCAACTGCGCCTGGTGTATTACCTAGTGGACTACCACCACGTTTTTTTGCCATTATGCTTGCTCCTGTTCGCGCCAAACACTCAAAATATCTCGTTGAATTTGGCTAATTACTTCATAACCATTTTGCTGCGCCGTTTGGAAAGTGGATTTACTTTTCGGGTATTCGCTTTTTGACATATCGAAAACGGTGGCAAGTAAGGAAGAAGCTTGTCTAATAGCTTCGCTATGCTTGAATTCTTTGGAATATAAGTAAGGCGCAAAATGTTCATAAAGGCTATTCATCAACTCGGTAGTCGTTGAGCTATCACGATGGTTCGTCAGCAATATCTTCATAAAATCATAGCCTTGATGATTCGCATTGGCTAACAACGCCCAAACTTGTGGGATATAGCTAAAGTATGAGCACGTTGCATCGATGTCGTTTTCGGTAATTGATAATGGGAAAACAACACTTGTTGCTGCAAAGTACGCATTGTAAGTCGCGTAACCTAAAGAAGGCGGCGTATCAATGATGATGATGTCGAATTCATCTTTTACTGCATCGATGATGTCGGCCAAAATAGAGTAGGGGGATGGTAGCTTATGTGTGAATACTTGTTCATGAAACCACCCTTCAATTGCTCTGTCACTTTGCGAAGCAGGAAGAATACGTAAGTTGGGGATGGTGGTTTCTAAGAACGCTTCAGATACCGCTTGCTCGAACGTTTCATCCTCGTCTAAGTCAAAGTTACGCATAATGAGATCGCCCACAGAAAGGTTGCCCTCCTGATCAGCTTCTGGTGCGTAATACATAGATAGAGTCGCCTGGCCATCCATATCGATTAACCCTACTCGATATTCCTGGTGAAATTCCGTCGCTAATCCCGATGCTACAGTTGCGGCAGATACTGTCTTACCAACACCACCTTTTTGGTTTTGGATTACGATAACTTGCGTTGACTGCTTTTCACCACGCTGGAATTTCGGCTCTTTACGTAAGGTTTCCGGTAATAAATCTCTTACGCGATACATTTCTTCTATATCAATCGACCATTGAGAATCCTCATGGCGACGAGGGTCGATACCTGCAGAAGTAACATATCGATCAAGAGTTTTAGCATCAATAGCTAAATAGGTGGAAGCTTCTGCTCGAGTGAAATTGCGCAGCTCTTTACGATGATTAGCGAGTAACCGTAAGTTTCGACGCTTGATATAAGCATCAGCCCCTTGTTTAAGCGATTGAAAGCTCTGGGTGGTCTGTTGAGTATCCATTTCTGCCTCCGTATAGGAATTAGAAATAGTATATCCCTTAATTTTTAAGGTGTGTAGGTAAAAATGATGGAATTTATGGGTTTTATCATGTTTTGAGAGTTAATATTAAAAAATACTATCACTTCTTAACGAACGACTAATTTACAAAATTTAAAACTAGTAATGCGATGTTTTTCAGTTGCCTATATTAACAGTTTGCACAGCCCAATATTCAACACTATACATATTAACTCCATCTGTTATTTATCAAAAAAAGGACATTTATTATGGGTTGGCTAAGTTTTCTATCTACTGGTATTCGCGTGGCTGGAGCCGTTGTTTCTGCTTTGGGAGGAACAACTAGGAACGCAAATGGTGAACTGATGTTTACAGCTGTTGATGAAATAAAAGAGACATACCTTGGCGGAGTTAAGATCGTAAGAGAGGGTAATAGCGTTGACCTTATTAACGCAGATCCTGATCGAGCTTGGTTCTTGACATTCACATCAACAGATAATCAAGGAGGAGGAAAAATTCTTTCGATGTTTGTTGATGCAGCAAAGAGTGATACAGAGCCTTGTATAAAACCGGTGGGTAGCCAGTTGCTAGAGTCATTGTCTGGCGCGGCCTGTTACTCGGCAGCACCTGTGATTGATAAAGATAAGAAGAATATTCAGCTTTCTTTCTCGATTAAGGACTGGTCGAATAACAAGCTGTCTCTATTTAACAATAATTTTGGAATCCGTTTGGAATACGAAAGAAATTACTTCATTTTAGAAAATAATTACAGCAAAGATGATGATATCGACTTTACTGATATCTCGATTCAAGCAATCACTAATAATGGTGATGTATATAATCTTGTTCCAGAGAAGAAGGTATTGAGTGCCGCTAATACACTATATATTGATTACCCTGAACAGATGGACTCTGTAACGCCTTTATCTCGTGTAACCGTTACGCTCAATGCGCCATGGAAAGCTTTAGAGGCTGATACGCCTACTTAAAGTACTCCCTTTAAAAAATGATATGAAAAGCTCCACTTTGGGGCTTTTTGTTTTAAACTCTATTGTCTTATTGTATGCGAGCATCGATAGTGAAGTGACTTTGTTGTGACATCGTCACGCCTCCGTGTGGTTTGCAAAGGTAGGACGGGGCGTTAGCCCCGCACCGTTATGCTTGAACTGCTCGAGCCAGTTCACCCACTGGAACGTAATCTGCTTTATTGTCCTCACGCCAAAAGCGCACTTTACGCACCGACCAACCACAACGAATAAAATCCTTATTCGTGAGATAGGTACTGGCACCCATCGAATAGTTTTCACGATGCTCACAGCTTTGCGCTTTATCCGCTAAAAACGCCGTATCCTTATGGTTTAAGCACGCTTTACGCAATTCTGGAAATAACCGGCGCGTATGTTTAGACCAAGCGAGAATAATGGTTTTCTCTGTATTAAATCGGTAATCATCCGCATAGGGATCGCTGCTGTCCTCATCAAAAACCGTGTATGTCGCCACAATTGCCCCCTGTGCCCAATCCGGAATTGATAGAGAGGCTTGAAAGGCTTTCTCTTGTTCAACTCGTTGTTGATGAGCTTCCTTTCTTTGCTCCGTCTTGCCCTGTTTTTCTGCTTCTTGTTGGGCCTTGGCTAGGCGGGTACACGCTAACACCTGAGATCGAGACACTGCGACTGCTTGCCGGTTTAGCTGATATGTCTTGAGGAGGGCGAGCATCTCACGCCCCTGGGCGCGTGTGAAATACCAGTGCGATGGTTCACTTTTCTCAAGCGATAGGGCGTACTCGAGTATGCGAAAACAATGATCGGCAAACCCACACTCATTGCCTCCACAACCTAAATCCACGCGGCAACGGTGCTGATGGCCATTATCGAACGTCACTGTAATCTCCGTTTTGTCGTAGCCTCCTAACGGGTTATCTAGTGCTGCTTTTAATGCGATAGCCTCGAATATATCGAACTCAAATTCCTGACACTCATCTAAGCGAGAGGACTCAGACCAATTCACCAACACCGAACGCGGCGCGACTTTCACTGTTGTAGAGCCTGAGTGATGCAACGGAGATACGTTGCTCGCGCTGGCTGCCGTAGTGCTGTGAGCTTGGGAAGAAAGGGAATGTGACATGATACGCTCCTTGTTTTATTGAATTTTCACCGTCGTTTTCGCCTAACTTCCCTTCAAAACTTCACGGTTCTGGCCGTCAAAAGCGCGCAGCGTTCATTTCACTTTTTACGGGCTGGTTCTGAGGTTTTAAAGGTTAAGAAGTTAGCGCAAACGCACGAGGGAAAATGAGTAAAAGGATCTAAATGCACAGCTCTCAACCAAGGTCAGACAGCACTTGGCAGGCAGCGCGAACCCCATAGCCCTGATTGTGACCCGTAGGGCCAAGACAATGGGGAAATACGCTGTTTGTATTTTTTATTGGCTTGGTTGAGCCACCGATTGAGGGAGGGACGAGTGAAGAGGTTCGCGAAATAAAGCATGGTTCCCGGCTGTAGTTTTAATCTGGATAGACCATTAATATAGAATTCCTAATGTATACTCCTGCCCAATTTTAGCCACATAGATAAAAGTATGTTTCTAGCACCTTATTTCACAAGTAATAACAACCAGTTCCAGTTTACAAAACAACAAGCTAGTCATTTTGCAAAGAAAATTGCTGGAGACTTTAACCCTATACACGATGAAGAGAGCAAACGCTTCTGTGTGCCGGGAGACTTATTATTTGCGGTTCTAATTAGCCAAGAAGGTATTAGCCAACGTATGCGTTTTGACTTCTCTGGCATGGTGGGAGATAACAAAGCACTCCGCATTGACAATAAATGTGAAAAACAGAGTTCTCTCGTAGATGAGAATGGCAAAGAATATCTGCATATGTCTCGTGAAGGGGATGTAAGTCAAGACCCAGAGTTTATAGAACATGTTGTAACAAACTACGTGAAGTTTTCTGGTATGAACTTCCCACACATCATGGTACCTCTGATGGAAGAGAAACAGATGATGATTAACTGCCAACGCCCATTAGTCATTTATGAAAGTATGGAAGTTGAATTCTCTAGACTAAACCTAAAACACCCTAAAGTTGAGTTTACAGGCGCAACTTTCGATGTAGAGGGGAAAAGAGGTGTTGTAACACTGAACTTTGCTTTTAAGGAGGATGGTGACGAAGTTGGCACCGGGACAAAACGTATGGTGGCTACAGGACTAAAACCTTATAACCAAGAAGCTGTAGATGATCTTGTAGAACGTTTTAATACTAGAAAAAATGACTTCCTACAGAGATTTTATAACGCGGCGTAGATATCTAGGTAAGAACACATTATAGTAAGCCCGATCTACTTCAACCTGCCCGGATGATGAGATCATTAAAAAGAGCTCTATGAGCTCTTTTTCTTTTCAAGGAAGGTAAATGACTGTAAGTAAAACCAAAACTTCGTTCTACCGTAGGCTACTTATTACTTATCTAATAGATAATGAAATTAACACCCTACCAAAAATACAAAGAGAGATTGATATACCCCGTCGTACAGCTCAGGATACGATTAATGCTCTAGGAGATATAGACATTGATTGTACTTATGTCGGTGCAACAAAAAATGGCCACTACCAGATAAATTCCTGGGGGCCATTTGATAAATCCTGGATAGCCAAAAATATTAAAAGTATCAAAGGGACTTTGGGTTACTAGCTTTTTTGAGTGAGCTCTTTTTGTAGTTCGAATTTCTGACGTTTCTTAACATCGTCCCAGCTTTCTCCTAGCTTTCTCTCGATCACCCTCTCTTTATATTTTTGAACCGCTCGTTGATATACCTTCTGTTTATCTATTTTTCTCTCTAGCTCAAGGTGCTGAAGCACACAGACAAAATTCCAAAGTAGATCCCCAAGCTCATCTTCTAGAAAACACTGCTTATTAGAAGCTACCTCAGCCCTAACCTCTCCAACTTCTTCGATCATTGCTTGAAGGTAAGTATCACTCCCTTCAAACCAAGTGCCTTCGAGGTCTCGTTGCGATTTTACTTCAGCTATCTTTTCTAATTCGACTAGAAGAGATTGTTGTTGGTTAGCCATAAGCCTTTCTGAAATTGAAGTTGAAAGCATCAGAGTCTGTCACGCTTTTCGCATCTAGACCAGCGTCAAACTCTTCATTAAGTATTTCTGCAACAATACCGGGCAGCTCTTTGTAAAGCTCATCGATTGCATCATCGCACCCAGTAAGAAGTGAGTAAAATGAACGACCATCAATTTGTCTTATAGCAATATTGGCAGATCTATTTTGCTTTGTCTTGTTATCAGAAGGAGTGAACGGTTTGTTATAGACCTTTTGGCCTTTTGGTAAAACTTCAACGTAGTAGCCCGTATAACCAGGTCGTTGAGCAATAGCTTGCTCTAGGTCATCATAGATAGCAACCTTATGGTTACCTTTCGTTGTATTATGTTTATTTTTAATTTCAGCAACGATCTTTTTATCATCGCAAACAATATCAATTAACTGACCTACTGGAAGGTTTTCTACACCAGGTATAGACCCCATAATTTCTTCGTGTAATGAGCCAATCGCATTTTGCTTTGTTTTCTGTACTTGCCGCTCTCTCTCTTGCTGCATCCATTCATCCAGACTGATCCCTTGTGCGACGGCATCTATTGCAGCAGAAAAACAATCTAGAGTATTCCGGTAAGGATCTGGTGCATCGAGTTGCGCACGGTACACTCTACAAACACTATTTTTTATAGCCTCTTTTAATTGTTTTCGATTAAACGCTTTCATACTAACCACCTAATATAAAAGACTATTATTGATCGAAATAATTGAAGTTAGTACATGTAAAAAAAAACAGTTAAAATGGTGGACCTTAATTAAATTGTACTGTATATTAATACAGTGTTTAACAACTATGTGGAAGCGTCATATGTTTGATGTCCAGGCAGAGCAACAAGATACTTATTACAGCATTGAGGTGTTGGCAGATATTCTTTCCCAATCAAAAGCAACAATGGGCGCTAGAATTAAGCGTGGAGATTTAACGCCTTGTCCAGAGACTGGAAAGATACCTTTTCAACAAGTGGCACATCATCCAGAGATTCAAACTATGGTACAAAGTCCTTGGGATGAAGAGCACGCTATCAAACCCAAACGAAAATATAACCTAGTGGAACTCTTTGCAGGCGGTGGCGGCTTAGCCATCGGTATGGAACAGGCTGGTTTAGAAAGTATCTTGCTCAATGAGATGGATAAACATGCTTGTGCAACATTACGCCACAACCGTCCAAACTGGAATGTCATCGAGGGTGACATTGCTAAAGTGGATTTTACTCAAATAGAGGAAGATGTTGATATCCTTACTGGAGGATTCCCATGCCAAGCTTTCTCCTATGCAGGTAAAAGCTTAGGTTTTGAAGATACCCGTGGGACACTATTCTTTGAAATGGCGCGCGCTATTAAAGAAACGCAACCTAAAGTTTTCTTAGCGGAAAACGTAAAAGCATTGTTTACGCATGATGATGGTAGAACATTGGAAACCATTAAAGGTGTGATTGACGAACTCGGCTACGAACTGGTTGAACCTCGTGTACTGAAAGCCATTTTTTACAAAGTCCCACAAAAGCGTGAACGCCTGATTTTGGTGGGGATCCGTAAAGATCTGGCCCAAAATGTAAAGTTTCATTGGCCATCACCATATAAACGTATCATGACGTTGCGTGATGCGTTTTATGCCGGTGAATTGTATGAAACGGACGTACCTGAGTCAGAAGGACAAACCTACCCACAGCGTAAAAAAGAAATCATGGCCGAAGTCCCTCAAGGCGGTTACTGGCGTGATCTTTCTGATGAACTGCAACGTGAATACATGGGTGGCAGTTACTTCCTAGGCGGTGGTAAAACCGGGATGGCAAGACGCTTATCTCTGGATGAGCCAAGCCTGACGTTGACCACATCTCCGGCACAAAAACAAACTGAACGTTGCCACCCTCTTGAGACGCGTCCGTTGCAAGTACGCGAATATGCTCGTATCCAGACTTTCCCTGATAACTGGGAGTTCAAAGGGTCAAAGAATGCGGCTTACAAACAGATTGGTAATGCAGTACCAGTAAATATGGCTCGTGCTCTTGGACACTCTTTAGTTAGACTGCTCAATGATATTGAGACATTAGATACAACTAACACAAGCAGACTAGATAAGGTTAGGTTAGCTGAACAGCGCTGGTTTAATCACATTGAACAAAATCGCATACCCGGAGTCTGCAAATAATTTATTTAGTCCAAAAGGAGCCTGAAAGAGCTCCTTTTGGTACTTCACTATATAACTCTAGTCGAAATGAAATGAGAATTGCTGTCCAAAACCTTCACTTCCTAACTTTTTAAACGTTGACTCTATTATTTCTGTAGTGTTCGACCTTCCTGTCAAAACATCCCAAAATTCATCCCCGACAAATGCTTCTTTTCTAGGAATCAAAGGTGATATTTTTCCAGACTCACGCCTCCAAAAATTGCCCTTATGTGGATCAAAAGGAAAAGCAAGAAAACATGAAACATTTTTAATACCTAACAATGCAGCATAGGTATACCAACACAAAAGATTACGTAAGAATTTAGGCCCTCCACCTGCGTTTAGCTGGGTAGTTTTCAAATCAAAAAAGTAATAGGTATCATCTTTCAACAAAATTACATCCACACCTTGCCCTTTAGGTATAGGAGAAAATGCCAATGTGCTTCTATTAACTTTGCTGCCAATAAGGTCGTTTACTTCAATCCAAAACTGAGTTAGAGGTATTGCTGGATCTCTAAGTTTTCTTTCTTCCCAATACGCAATAAAATTTAAAATATCTGACGGTATAATAGGCACTTTACTATTGAAATTAGCTTCATCACATACGATATAGCCATTGCTTTCAGCAAATGATTTCGCAAGAGGCTCCCACACTCTGGTTCCCATAGACGTTTCTAATCCACCTATTAACGAACGAATTTTTCTTTCTCTTGGGAAGATGTGATCAAGCATATGAGTGGTTTTGACTTCTTTCCCTTGAAAAAAGTCATGGATACTTCGACTGACAGTATCCGATATAAGCTTTTGAATTTGCAGGTGAGTTAACACTGTATTTATCGTAAATAAGAAGAGGGTATGGTAAAAGTATCATATTAATATACTGAGATCACCGAAACGCGTTAGCCCATTTCAATGACTGAACAATATAATGCTGGTGCCATTGAAGTACTGAATGGCTTAGAGCCAGTACGTCGCCGACCAGGGATGTATACGGATACAGCGCGCCCAAACCATTTGGGCCAAGAAGTTATCGACAAC
>Ga0213832_1000799_pt1 | contig 12950 bp, 9 predicted proteins | sample SWATP13_FD_161660 | JGI IMG/M metagenome (GOLD analysis project Ga0213832, IMG submission 161660) | Coastal seawater microbial communities from Marineland, Florida, United States - SWA TP1 #3 | ecosystem: Environmental > Aquatic > Marine > Coastal | place: USA: Florida | collected 2016-08-06 | reverse complement strand
TAAGTGGCGTCCCCAAGGGGATTCGAACCCCTGTTACCGCCGTGAAAGGGCGGTGTCCTAGGCCTCTAGACGATGGGGACGCAGAAATTGGTTTGCAAATCACTGATTTGCTATTTCTGCGTAAGATCAGACCAAGCCTGCGAGGCGAATGGCCTTAGCTTAAACAGAAAGTTTCTGTGTCATTAGGACAACTGAATAGTTAGACTCGATTCAGACGAGCTTTTAATAACACAACACTTTTAGTAAGTGGCGTCCCCAAGGGGATTCGAACCCCTGTTACCGCCGTGAAAGGGCGGTGTCCTAGGCCTCTAGACGATGGGGACACAAAATGTGTCACTAGGACAACTGAATAGTTAAACTCGATTCAGACGAGCTTTTAATAACACAGCACTTAAAGTAAGTGGCGTCCCCAAGAGATTCGTACTCTTGATAACGTCGTGCATAGATTGCGCGGTGTCACCGCCCCACTACACATAAACTACTTAAATAAGTGGCGTCCCCAAGGGGATTCGAACCCCTGTTACCGCCGTGAAAGGGCGGTGTCCTAGGCCTCTAGACGATGGGGACACATAATGTGTCACTAGGACATTAAATGATAGTTTGACTCATATCGGAGTTAAGGTTACTAAAATAACATGCAAGTACTCGAGACTAACATATTTATTTACTGGCAATTGCTCACTTACTTAGAGTAAGTGGCGTCCCCAAGGGGATTCGAACCCCTGTTACCGCCGTGAAAGGGCGGTGTCCTAGGCCTCTAGACGATGGGGACGCAGAAAACTGCAACCCTAGGACAAACACTATGCAAATCTGGTGGAGCTATGCGGGATCGAACCGCAGACCTCTTCGCTGCCAGCGAAGCGCTCTCCCAGCTGAGCTATAGCCCCGACTTGCATACACACCACCAATTAATGTTGGTTGTGTATCGCTGAGTGCGGGGCGCATTCTATGCACCCCCCCAAATAAAGTCAACAGTTTTTTATCTAAGTTTATTTAAATGATTTAAATTTCAACAAGCTGACTAAATATCAATCCGTTACGGAGGTATTTTATACAAAGCGCTATCAAATTAGCTATTTTGGGCTAATTGCATTGCTGGTTTGTTATCAAAGGCTCTTTGCTTTTTTAATTTACTCCCTTAAAAAGGTATACATTTATATGCAAAATAAAATTCATTACCTAAAGCTTTAAATAAAACGACTTCACCCTACCCTGCTTTGTTTTTAATAGTGCTAAGTAGAGTGCAATTAACTGATGCAAATTTATTGATATGAAAAACCGTTTTAAAGATTTGCTGTATTCATATCATTTTAGAATGATTTACACTGACATTTAGCTATAGATCAAGCTCTGAATATAAGCTTATGAATGTAAATTGCATATTTGTTCGCCAAAAAATGCTTAAATGCCATGTCATTGTTTATAAAAGCTGCATCTAACACATTTTTACTCATTCAAGTGTTGACACATTTACAACTCTATCTATAATAGCGCCCCACAACAACGCAGCAATGAGTTGTTTTAGATATGGGTCGTTAGCTCAGTTGGGAGAGCATCGCCCTTACAAGGCGAGGGTCACTGGTTCAAGTCCAGTACGACCCACCATTATTCACTAATGGTGTTCATATCTAAATTCTTAATGGGTCGTTAGCTCAGTTGGGAGAGCATCGCCCTTACAAGGCGAGGGTCACTGGTTCAAGTCCAGTACGACCCACCATTTACTTTCACTTTACAAAGAAAGTTTAGGTGGTCCTTTCATTAAGAAAATATGCTGTATGTAATATGGGTCGTTAGCTCAGTTGGGAGAGCATCGCCCTTACAAGGCGAGGGTCACTGGTTCAAGTCCAGTACGACCCACCATTTTAAAAATGGTGTTTCATATTACAAAAAATCTAAATGGGTCGTTAGCTCAGTTGGGAGAGCATCGCCCTTACAAGGCGAGGGTCACTGGTTCAAGTCCAGTACGACCCACCATTAAATATATTTAGTGGTGTTCTCATTTAGATTAATCTTCGCGGGTCGTTAGCTCAGTTGGGAGAGCATCGCCCTTACAAGGCGAGGGTCACTGGTTCAAGTCCAGTACGACCCACCATTTACTTTTTGAAGAAAAGAGCATCGCAACTCTTTACAACGGAAAGGCTCGGTGGTTAAGTTCAGTAAACCCCACCATTATCAAATAATGGAATGCGAAGAAAAAGATTATATGGGTCGTTAGCTCAGTTGGGAGAGCATCGCCCTTACAAGGCGAGGGTCACTGGTTCAAGTCCAGTACGACCCACCATTACTTTTTAAAGAAAAGAGCATCGCAACTCTTTACAACGAAAAGGCTCGGTGGTTAAGTTCAGTAAGACCAACCATTTAATCTTCAAAAATTTATATGTGGGTCGTTAGCTCAGTTGGGAGAGCATCGCCCTTACAAGGCGAGGGTCACTGGTTCAAGTCCAGTACGACCCACCACATATAACACTTCATTTAATACTTTCTTGTTTTATTTCTAAATTAAAAAAGCATCGCCACTCTTTACAAAGCACAGGCTCGATAGTTAAAGTCCAGTACGACCCACCACATATAACACTTCATTTAATACTTTCTTGTTTTGTTTCTAAATTAAAAAAGCATCGCCACTCTTTACAAAGCACAGGCTCGATGGTTTAAGTCCAGTAAGACCCACCACATATAAATACTTTCTTTAAAGACTTCATTTTTATCTCTAGCTTCAAAAGCATCGCCACTCTTTACAAAACACAGGCTCGATAGTTCAAGTCCAGTACGACCCACCACATATAACACTTCATTTAATACTTCCTTGTTTTGTTTCTAAATTAAAAAAGCATCGCCATTTTTTACAAAACACAGGCTCGATAGTTAAAGTCCAGTACGACCTAACACATATAAATATTTAACAGCTTTTCAATACCTGAAATTTAAATACTCAATTAAGCCATTATTTAGCATGAATTATCAGTCCTAATTATACTAAACCTGCAAATTGCCTTGTCAGCAGCTAGACTGTTTATTATAGTCACCTTTAATATCACTCGGTCGCAAGTCGAATGCCTACAAAGATTTTTTCGAAAGCTAAAATATTAATAGTGGAAGAGCAGCCGCTAGCTCAAAGCTATATGAAACAATCTCTTGAAGGGTTAGGTTTTCGTCAACTTCGCTTTGCTGAACACGCAATAGCTGCCAAGGAGCAATGCCAAGTTGAACAGTTTGATTTAATTGTTTGCTCATTTAATTTAAGCAAACACCAAGATGGTTATCAGCTCTATGAAGAGCTAAAAGTAAAACGTTATATTAAAAGTTCAACTGGGTTTATTTTTATCTCAGCAGAGACAAGCGGCTCATTAGTTCATAGTGTATTAGAACTACAGCCCGATGACTTTCTTGTTAAACCATACACAATTTATGAACTCAAAAACCGTATCGAAAAAGTACTCATGCGTAAATACCATTTACAGCGTGTGTACCAACTAATTGATGACGATAACGACTCTAAAGCAATTAAGCACATAGACGAGCTATTACAAAATAAGAGTAATACTTATAGTGCTATTCTGTTACGGTTAAAGGGTAATGCCCTACTCCGCTTAAAGCGTAATGAAGATGCAAAAGCTTTCTTCAAGTCAGTACTCAATATTCAAAAATTTACATGGGCTAAAGTTGGCTTAGTTGAAGCGCTTATCGCGAATAACGAACATATTCTCGCTCAGCGTATGCTCAAAACGATGTTACAACGCAATGAAACTCGCTTAGTCGCACTTGATTTGCTTGGTCGCTTAGAGGTTAAACTAAACCAATTTGACGAGGCTCAAGCTTTCTTCAGTCAGGCTGTTAATATTGCTCCCCGTAATATTTCTCGCCAAAAAGCACTCAGTCACGTTTCCTTACTTAATCATGATTATGAGAAAAATTACCTAACACAAAAAGACATTGCCAATTACGCAAAACACTCTATTCATGATCACCCTGATATTTATTTAAATGCCGCACGCGCAGGCATCGACTTTGCGCTTACCACAGATCAAAGCGATCAAGTTAATCGTATCTCAAGGCAAACTAATCAATATTTAAATGATTTAAAACAGCAGTTTCCGAACAGTAATAACCAAACTCAAATTGATGTTTTAAATGCACGATTACACTACTTAAAAGATGAACATCAAAAAGCAAAAGCACTAATTGAACAGCTTGATGAAAGTGATACGCAAATTCGCTCTGTCGACGGAGCACTTGATAAAGCAAAAGCTTTTCACGAACTTGGCTTTCATAACAAAGCGCAAATGCTTTTTAATCAAATAATTACTCATTGCGAGCGACACCCATCTGTCAGCGATCCTGTTTATGTACGCTATATTCAACAGCAACAAACAGAGCGTCGCGACATCAAAATGGGTCCAAAAGAGTTAAACAATCACGCTGTTTCGCATTTTAATAAAGGTCAGCTCAATGTTGCACTCGAAGCATTTACACAAGCTTTTAGAGTCATGCCTAAAAATGCCAGCATTGCGCTAAATCTATTACAGTGTTTATTTGATAACAATGGACAAGGTCAATCCTTCAACCTTGTACTTGCCAAAAAATGCTACCGCTTGTTGAGTAAGCACACGCTTGAAGATGAGCAAGCCGCGCGTTTTGAAAAAATAAAAGCCCGTGCAGCAAAAATGAACCTACAGCTTACTGATTAAAACTGATTTACTGGGGCTTCTTTTGAAAACGTATTTAAAACACTTTCTTTTTTTAATCATTTTACTGGGCGGTATTAATACGAGTGCCTCATCAGAGCTGCAACACTGGCAACAAGCAAAGATCAATTGGCAAAGTGAAGCTGGTAGCCATATAAATATATTAGCTGATGAGCAGCCTGCTTTTATGGCTTTAAAGCCATATATTCCTCTATTCGAGAAGCTAACTGGTATTTCTGTCGGCTTTCACCCACTTGAACAATCTCAAATGCGTATTAGACGCCACCAAGATTTAAGTGAAGGACTTGGTTTATATGATGTTCACCCAATGGGAATTACTTTTTTAGGTGAAGCACAAAGTAATGGCTGGATTGAGCCCTTAGCACCTTATTTAGAAAATCCACTCATTACCGATAAAAGTTGGTATCAATTAGAGGATATTAGTGAACGAAGTCTTGCGCTCTGTCGCATTAATGGCGCATTGTATTCACTTCCTTTTGATTTTTCTGCGCCAATCTATTTTTATCGAAAAGACTTATTTACGCGTTTCAATCTTAAAGTCCCCGATACGTATGCAGAACTATTAAAAACAAAAGTAGCATTACAACGCGCTATTGATACTGACCCGCAATTAAAAGGCATGCACGCATTTGCCTCTCGCACCTTGCCTGGTGCAGGGTTAAACACATGGACTATTTTACCCATTATGCGCGCTTACGGTGCACAGGTTATTAATGAACATGGGGAATCTGAGTTTGATAGCCCTGAAACAGAAGATGCCTTAAAGATATATCGCAATTTAGTAACTGGCTATGGCACACCAGACAATAGCCGGCTTTTACATTTTTATGAGTTGCGAAACCAGTTTAAGCAAGGAAAGCTCGCATCCGCTTTTTTAGCCTCACATTTCTATAATGAAATTGATACAGCGGAAGAATCCGATATTTGGAATAAATGGGAAGCGGCCCCATTACCAGCTGGCCCTGTTGCACGAGAAACCTCTCCTTGGGCTTGGGCGTTTACAATTAATGCTCATTCAAATAATAAAACAGCTGCGTGGTTATTCATTCAATGGGCGACAAGTGAACAAACCGCTTCATTATTAAGTACTGGCGGCTCACCTCCGCGAAAAAAAGTATGGCAAGAAAAACTGTTCACTCTTGTCAATAAACCTGGCTTTAATAACGCTATGCTATGGGTATTTGATCACGCCACACCAGATCGCTTACAAGCGGGCATGGTTGAATTTCCGGTTATCGGAAAAGTCATTTCATATACATTTAGTCAAATCTTTTATGGTGCAGATATTAAAGAATCAATAAAAACCACCCATACTAAAATTAACGTCGATATGAAGCAGTTAACGTCAAATAGAGCGGTTCAACAATGAGGGTCAGTATTGCTCATAAAATTTTGATGATTATAGGTTTTACCATCACCCTAATTTTGGGGGTGAGCACTTCTATGCATGTAGTTGAATTAAAAGAACAGACGTTACTAAACATGAGTGAGAAAGCCGATGCGATCGTTTCACCTATGCTGTCAGAAATCGACAATTTAACAACCGATAACACCATTGGCAGTTGGGTTTTAAAAATTCAGGGGTTCACGTTAAAGAACATCTTAAAAAACAATACATTCGATGACCTAGAAACTATATATTTTATTGATCAGAATAACTTTATTGCAGCGCATCCTGACACATCTAAAATTGATACGCTAGAAACAAACCAAATAATACTTAAGCAACTTAATCCAAATCAAAATACCATTGCGTCTTTAGATCAACAATATGCCGTCGCAGTCCCCATTGATAACCATCAAGGTGAAAATATAGGTTACGTTATTGTGACTTTTTCAGACAAAGACTTGGCTCTAAAAACAAAATCAATCATTAGTAACGCAATCTCTTTATTTGCAATTTACCTACTCGCCGCAATGATCATTGCCTATATCATCATCAGGCGAATTATCTTACAACCTGTAGAACAACTTGTAGAGTTTTCTCATGCTGTAACCACAGGTGATTTAAACTGCCCTATCAATATTAAAAGCCAAGATGAAATTGGTACCCTCGCAAGTGGCTTTAAGATGATGCGAGCAGCGGTAAGACAGCAAATCAACAGCATGCATGAACAACATAGTCAATTAGAAGAAACCATCGCTAAGCGCACACAAGAGTATATTGATGCGAAGGAGCAAGCTGAACAATCTAATCAAGCCAAAAGTCGCTTTTTAGCAAACATGTCACATGAGTTAAGAACACCACTCAACGCGGTGCTTGGGTTTAGCCAGTTACTGCAAGATAGCGAAACAGACAAAAATAAACGTCGCTACCTAGAAGCAATATCAATTTCAGGTAGTTCATTACTCAATGTACTTAATGATATTCTTGATTTGTCAAAAATTGATGCTGGAAAAATGCAACTTGATATAGATCGCGTCGAGATCCCGACTATCTGTCATGAATTAAACATGATGTTTTTGCAATTAAGTGCCCAAAAAGATCTCGACTTCAAAGTGACAGCTCACCCGGGCTTCAAAACACCGGTATTACTTGATAGCAATAAAGTACGCCAAGTACTGACAAACTTAATCAGTAATGCAATAAAGTTTACCTCACAAGGGCGTGTAGATGTGTATTTCGATTTTAAGCCTCATGATGATGAAAGTCATATAGATATTGCTATTCATGTTAAAGACACGGGTAAAGGTATTCCTAAAGATCAGCAAGATTTAATCTTTAATGACTTTGAACAAGTGCAGGGGCAGCGCAGTTCAGAGTTCGGCGGAACAGGCCTTGGATTAGCAATTTCACTGCGTTTTATTAAACTAATGGGTGGCGATTTATCGGTGCTAAGCGAAAAAGATAAAGGCAGTGAATTTATTGTATCAATTCCTAATATTGAGCTTGCAGAATCAATGGCTGAGGTAGAGCATCGCAACTACCCTGCTCTCTCCAGCTACCACTTTAATCCTGCGCGTATTTTAATTGTCGACGATATCCCCTACAACAGAGATTATTTAGAGTCATTTTTATCACGTTGGAGTTTTACTATCGATACCGCGATAAATGGAGAAGACGCGCTTAAAAAAATAGAACAACAGCAACCGGACTTGATAATCATGGATTTAAAAATGCCGGTAATGGGTGGACTTGAAGCATGTCAGTTAATTCGAAGTGACGACCGTTTTAAACACATTCCAATTATCGCAGTAACTGCATCCTCGTTAAAAGATGAAAAGGCACAATCGAATATTCTAACTGACTATATAATCAGTAAACCAATATACCGAGAGCACCTTATTTTTATTATTGCACAGTACTTGGATTAGTCGCATTTTTTCATGGCAACAGCATTCATACAATAACGTAGACCGCTCGGTGCTGGGCCATCAGGAAAAACATGACCTAAATGCGCATCGCACACATTACAAATCGCTTCAATACGTTGCATTGCGTGGCTGTTATCCGCAATATAGGCAATACTTTCTATGCTGCTTGGTTGCGTAAATGAAGGCCAACCAGTGCCACTGTCAAACTTTTCATCTGCGTCAAACAGCAAATTACCACAGCATACACAAGCGTATTTGCCTGGTTCGAATAAAGTACATGAATCGGAGCTATGTGGGCGCTCTGTTCCTTTTAGACGCGTAACATAAAAAGTATGCTCATCTAACTGTGACTGCCACTCAGAGGAGCTCTTTTCGACTCTGCGCGGCGGAGTGGGATTACCAGTTTGTGCGAACGCTAAAATATCTTGCCAAGTTAACATAAGGCCTCCTCAATATTTAAAGTATGCCAAGACACTACATCAAAAAGCTAAGGCTCGGCAAGCCTTAAGATGTTATTGTAATTTTCTGCCGTTCACGCGCTGATAAAATGATATGAAGGTGTGAAATTATCTCAGCTTTAGAGACACTCAGTACCGCATGCAACCGTTGTGAATTAATGTCTTCGATAACAATACTGCCCTCACCGACACTGATTGTTTTGATTTGCCCTATTAACACAAATTCGGCTTTACGTTTAAAATCAAATAACCCTGCTAGGCTTATTAAAGCAAGCTGATTAACATCTCGCTTAATTAACTCTTCAACTGGGTTTCTGTTTTTAAATAAAGGAGTAACTCGGTATAAAGCAGAGCTTGTAATCACACACCAAAAAATAACAAACAATGAAAAAACAGCACTATGCCACAGTGGTGTGACAAGCCATAAAAGGAGTAAAACGAGCGCAATTGCCACTGAAACTTTAGCTAATAGCTTATTAACACGAAGCATTTTATTCTCCTTTTTTAATAATTGGATCAGGCCAATCATTAAAAAATACGCTGAGGTAACGACTTTTCAGTAAGTACAACAACACCCATAATACAATTACCATTTGACACGCTAGAAACAATGAAAATTGATAATGACTATGCGCTGCTTGATATGTAAGCCAGCCTAAATCAATGATTGCACATAAAATTAATGGCCAACGCATAAAACGCCATATGCTCGCCAGTCGCTTTGCGCTATCAGGGTTGTCTTGTGGTCGTCTTAAACAAAATATAACAGCAGGTAATAAAGCAATGGCGGCAATACCGATAGAAAAAAAGAAATCAGACTTACTGTTAAAAAATAACGACATAATATCTAAATCAGGGCGGCGACTCAGCGCCGCCATAAGCCAAATAAAGTAACTGCGTAAAAGTACTAATAGAGATAAATGAAAAGCTATAGGCGTTCTATATGCTCCGTATTTATCCCAATATTCAGGCCCATAACGCATTACAGTTGATTCTTCCTATCAGCGATAATACCCAATACTAAAAAGGCAGCTGTGAGTGTCAAAGCCAACCATTTTACACCCAACAGCATAAGCAGCTTGCTCAAGTAAGGGGTAATAAATACAACCAATAACCCCATACCGAACCCAGTGACTAACACAAAACACAGAATACGTATAATGAAGTGACGACGTGCCACAAAACGCTTTGTTATTTTAATGATATCGTCCGCATAGAGAGATAAAAAACAAACAACTAACAATAACGAAATATTATATAAGTGAGGCTGCAACCAATGACCTAGAGTTAATGCAAGCGACGACATTGCCTGTAAAAAACTATCCATTGTGTTCACCTAGTAATGCGATTAAGTCGGCTTCAGTTAAAATATCAATTCCTAAGTCTTGTGCTTTAGTCAGTTTAGAACCGGCTTTCTCACCAGCAATTAACGCATCTGTTTTTGCTGAGACACTTCCCGATACTTTTGCACCTAATGCCTGTAAACGCGCTTTTGCGTCATTACGGTTAAGCTCACTTAGCGTACCTGTTAGAACATAAGTCAGCCCTGCTAATGGCTGCGCATCTTCACTTGGAGCACTCAACGCAGGCCAATGAATGCCCTGCTCTATAAGTGCATTAACAACGTCCATGTTATGCTCTTCACTGAAGAAACCACGTACATGTTTAGCAACAATCTCACCAACATCACTGACTTCAGTCAATGCATCAACGCTTGCTTGAGTTATTTTTTCTAGGGTTAAAAAGTGGTTTGCTAAGTTTTGTGCCGTCGCCTCACCCACTTCGCGAATACCTAATGAATATAGAAACTTGGCTAACGTTGTTTGCTTAGCGTCTTGCAATGCGTTGACTAAATTCTTAGCAGACTTAGGTCCCATACGCTCAAGTGATTCAAAATGACCCTGCTTAAGGATAAATAAATCAGCAGGCGTTTTAATCAGTTCACGGTCAACTAACTGGTCAACAATTTTGTCACCTAAGCCATCGACATCAAGCGCTTTACGTGACGCAAAATGCTTAATTGCTTGCTTACGCTGCGCTTGGCAAACTAAACCCCCCGTACAGCGAGCTACCGCTTCGCCTTCAATGCGCTTCACATGCGAATCACAAATTGGGCAAGTAGCTGGAAATTCAATCTCTTTGGCATCGTCAGGGCGGCGCTCAAGTACAACCTGCGTTATTTGTGGAATAACATCACCTGCACGGCGAATAATCACGGTGTCGCCAATTTTAACGCCCAATCGGGCAATTTCGTCACCGTTATGTAAGGTTGCGTTAGACACAGTGACGCCGCCGACAAAAACGGGCTCCAAACGAGCAACTGGGGTAATTGCACCGGTACGGCCTACTTGAAACTCAACATCGAGCAGTTTAGTTACTTCTTCTTGGGCAGGAAATTTAAACGCAATTGCCCAGCGTGGTGCACGTGCAACAAAGCCTAAACGCTCTTGTAGTTTTTTATCGTTTACTTTGATCACCACGCCGTCAATTTCGTATTTTAAGTGTTCGCGACGAACTAAAATATCTTGATAATAGTCGAGCGCGGCCTGTTGACCTTCAACCAGCTTTGTTTCAGGGCAAAGTGGTAAGCCCCAATCCGTCAACTTAGCAAGTTGTTGGTAATGATCTTCCGGTAACTGACCATCAGCAACCAAACCTGTGCTGTAGGCATAGAACATTAATGGGCGTTTTGCTGTTACTTTAGAATCTAGTTGGCGTAAGCTTCCTGCCGCAGCATTACGTGGGTTAACAAATACTTTTTCACCACGCTTTTGAGCTTCAGTATTAAGCTTTATAAACCCAGCGGTATCCATAAATACTTCACCGCGAACCTCAAGCTCTGCAGGTATATCATCACCACGTAACTTAAGCGGCACGTTTCGAATCGTTTTTACGTTCTGGGTAATATTTTCACCGACCATGCCATCGCCGCGAGTGGCTGCTTGGACAAGCACGCCATTGCGATAAATAATTGATACGGCTAAACCATCAAGTTTTGGCTCACAACAAAATGTCAGCTCATTATGATTCATAACACGTTCTTTAATTCGGCGATTAAAGGCTGCAAATTCTTCTTCAGAAAACGCGTTATCAAGTGACAACATAGGTACTCGGTGCGTTACTTGCTCAAATTTATCAAGTGCTGTACCACCCACCTTCTGAGTAGGTGAATCAGGACTTTGAAATTCTGGATTCGCTTGCTCAAGCGCATTTAGCTCTCGCATCAAACGGTCGTATTCTGCATCAGGAATACTGGGTGCATCCAGCACATAGTAATTATGGTTATGCTCTTCTAACTGGGCACGTAATTGAGTAATTTGCTCAAAGATAGGGCTGGACATGAAAACCTCAAAAATCTACATAAAAAAGCCACTTAAACGAGTCATCGCCAAGTGGCCTAAAATACAATAAATGTGCAACGACTATTATGCTGAAAAGCTTCTTACTTTCTCAACATATTCCCTCACACTGTCAACCGTCATTTCTTCACGGTTGCTATTTAAAATAGTTGCACCAAATTCATCGGCAAGTTTCTTTGCCGCACTGTGTAACATATTAAAGGCACTCAAGCCGTCCCCTTCACAAGGTAAGGTCATAAATAAACTTACCCCTGCGGTACTAAATTGTTCCATATTATCAATATCGAATGTACCAGGGTTATACATATTCACTAATCGGAACAACACAGGCCCCGTACCCGCAGGGTCTAAGTGACGATTAAAGAAGCCTTCTTCTGAATATTTGAAGCCAAGCATATTAACAGCAGGTAGCAATTGGCTGCCTTCCATCGATAAACCTTCAGGCATTTGCAAGTGAACAATAATAAAGTCTGTTGGTTGCACTTCTTGCTGCGGCTCATCAGTAACGGATTCAGCCTCTAATGGCTGCTCTTCTACGACTGGTTGCTGCTCCATTTCAGGCTCAAGTTCGCGTGACTCAGTCTCAGCACTAAAGCTTAAATCACCAAATTCAGGTTCATCGCGTTCTTGCACAACAGGCTCAGGTTTATCCGCTACACTTTGCGTCGTTTCGTTAGGTTCTACCCGATCTTGTTGCGTAACCTCTGGATTGTCTTTTTTCCGTACAGACCAAAGTCCGTGTATTAATAAACCACCAATCACAAACACACTGATTACGATTAAAGCCCATCTTAATTCTTCGGCCATCCCCTCACCTTTATTATTTGATCTGCCTAACTAAATTTATGCATGTGCCATTTGCACTGCTTGTTCAATATCTACAGCAACCATCCGCGAAACACCGGGTTCAGCCATAGTTACACCCGTCAATCTACCTGCCATTTCCATGGCAATCTTATTATGACTGATATAAATAAATTGCACCGATTGTGACATCTCTTCTACCAAACGGCAAAAACGACCCACGTTCGCATCATCCAATGGCGCATCCACTTCATCTAGCATACAGAATGGAGCTGGATTGAGCCTGAATATTGAAAACACCAATGATA
>Ga0213832_1000783_pt1 | contig 13324 bp, 9 predicted proteins | sample SWATP13_FD_161660 | JGI IMG/M metagenome (GOLD analysis project Ga0213832, IMG submission 161660) | Coastal seawater microbial communities from Marineland, Florida, United States - SWA TP1 #3 | ecosystem: Environmental > Aquatic > Marine > Coastal | place: USA: Florida | collected 2016-08-06 | reverse complement strand
TAACGATAATTCAGAACCTGCAGGTAAACTTGTTTTTAATAATAAAGACAATGCTTGGCCGATACCGCCAGCTGCGCCTAAAACAGCAACTTTCATTGGAATTCTCCGTAATTTGAGGTAGGAAATACTTGTGGCCCTAAAGATAATGAAATTAGCGACTAAAAACAAATTTATCCTGCTTATTTCGCATATAATTTCGACCATAGTTGTAAACTATGTTGTAAAGTGCCTTCATTTAGCCGACAAATTCAAACAAATACTGCATAAGTATGCATAATTGTGTAGAATTACTTCACATTTTATGAATAAAGATACAACAGCATGCAACCTCAAGATAAACAAGAAGCACTAATCAAAGCGTTTAAATCGTTATTAAAAGAAGAAAACTTCGGCTCACAAGGTGAAATTGTAGATGCATTAAAAGAGCAAGGCTTTGATAACATCAGCCAGAGTAAAGTCTCGCGCATGTTGAGTAAATTTGGTGCGGTTCGTACTCGTAACGCGAAACAAGAAATGGTGTATTGCTTACCGGCCGAAATGGGCGTACCAACGGCGAAAAGCCCGTTGCGTCAACTTGTTATCGACATTATGCATAACGAAATGATGATCATTATTCGCACCAGTCCAGGGGCTGCGCAGCTTATTGCACGTTTACTTGATTCATTAGGTAAAGCAGACGGTGTGCTAGGAACCATTGCAGGTGACGATACTATTTTTATCGCCCCTGCAAAAGTGTCTGAAATTGATGTTACGCTTGAGCGTGTTCGCACCTTATTCGATACTGTTTAAAGTTGCTTTAGAAAATTCACTGACGGGGCGAAAAATGCCGAACCCATATCAGCTTGTGTAAAATCAAGCCAATGATCATAATGCTCGCCCTGCCCTAAACGACTTTTCAGTACGTGTTCAAATGAGTCACCTTGTGCGGCACACGACACCATGAGTATGCCCTGTTTGTGAACGTCGCCAAATGGCATACTCTGATTGAGTAATAGCGGCAGACCATGCTCATCTTTGAGCTCTGATCTCACTGCATGGCTCGTTTCAATTGCCGGCACAACTAAGGTATTATCAAGGCGAGTACGCCCCATTATTTGCTCTTGCTCTGATAAAGACAAGTACTGCCACACCGTTAGATCGTGGACAAACCGCTGCACATGAATATAACTACCTTGATCTTCAAAATGCCCTGGTTTATTGACTAGTGCCGTACTGCGTTTTTGTCTACCGTGAGGTGTGTCGCCGGCGTAGATAAAACCATTAAAATCTCGCCCATCCAAAAAGCGAAAGTTACGAACTTGCTCCACTAGCTCAACATCCGGTGTAAACAATTTTAAAATTTGCAGGGCAAATAAATGATTGACGTCTTCACGGTCAGAGCGAATTTGCACAAATAAATCGAACGGTTGTGCGCTTACAACATGTTCACTGTGTGTGACATTTGGAAAGCTTTGTAATTGACTTGGAATAAACTCAGGCAATATATGCGGCCAATATTGCGCCCCAACAGCAACAACACAAGACAGCATAGCCTCAGAGAACTGATCAGAAAATTCGTCTTGTATTACATTTACACGCTTTAGTTTTTTTCGTAATGACTCATCGTGGCCATCATAGACGTTAAAAAACAGGTGCAAACCATGTAAGTTTGCTTCAGCACAAATCCCAGATTGCGCTTGCGCCATAGTGAATCCTTAGCTATTCATTATCAGGCACACAATCAACAATTTAGGATTTCACATCATGTTTAATCTCGAAAAAAATTGACCGTGTGCGGCATTATTTTTATTTTTACTGGCTGTTCGACCGAGAAAACGTGGTCTTGCTCTGCGGCCACTTCGAGCTCCTGCCCTGCAATATTAATACGGTACACATAACGCGTGCCGATAAAACGTCTTTGCAAAATAGTTAAGCCTTGAGCATCGCCATTTTCTGCTTTACACAACTGGATATGATGAGGGCGCACATAAATTTGACCTTGTACGCAATCATGGTTACCTGCATTGGTTGACGATACAACCCCGAACACCGTCTCATATTCAGTTGCGGTTAATGCTTTTGCCGTTAAGTATATGCCCGTACCAAGAAACTCTGCAACCACCTTTGAGTTAGGTTGGCTAAATAACTGCTCAGCAGAGCCTTGTTGGGCTATTTTTCCACCATGCATAACAGCAAGTGTGTCAGCAAAGGCAAACGCCTCTTCTTTTGAATGGGTAACAAATACCGCAGAAACTTTTTGCGCTTTGATAATCCGACGAATATCGGCAATTAGCTCAAACCTTACTTGGGTATCAATATTTGAAAATGGCTCATCAAGAAGTAACAAACTTGGTTTATAAGCAAGTGCACGGGCAATCGCGACTCGTTGCTGTTGGCCACCTGAGAGCTGGTGAGGATATCGCTTGGCACAACCATCAAGCTTAACTAAAGTGAGCATCTCGTTCACTCGCTCACGTTTTTGCTCTTTACTCATCGTGTTGAGACCAAACGCAATATTGTCACTCACTGTTAGGTGAGGAAATAACGCATAATCTTGAAACATCATGCCGATATTGCGCTTTTGGGGTGCAACAAAAACCCCACTATCGTTCACAATATTAGAATCGATACTCATGTAGCCTTGCTCAGGCTGCAAAATTCCCGCGATTGCTTTTAGGGTTGTGGTTTTGCCACAGCCACTGGCCCCTAATAAACACACTATTTCGTCTTGCTTCACATTGAGGCTTAACCCACTCAAAACCTTAGTGCCATTGTACTGATAAGCTAAGTCTTTAATTACTAAATGGCTCATGAGTAATTTTGCTCCATCGAACGATTAACGAAATACAAAGGAATAAGCCCCACTAAAACAATCAATAACGCTGAAATTGAGGCAAGCTCCAACTGCTCATCACTAACATACTGAAACACATGGGTTGCCAGTGTTTCAAAGTTAAATGGCCTTAATAATAATGCGGCGGGCAGCTCTTTCATGCATTCAATAAAGACTAACAAACCTGCGGTAAGAATGCCGCGTTTTAACAAGGGTAAATGAACTTTACGCAAAGTTTGCAATGGCCCCTTCCCCATTGATTGGCTTGCCATATCTAACGACGGGCTTATACGTAAGAAGCTGCTTTCAAGTGCCCCATGCGCAATCGCATAAAACCGCACAACATAAGCAAATATCATCGCAAATAAAGTGCCACTCAAAAGTAACCCAGGCGATAAGCCAAAAGGCTCAAGCCAGTTATTTAATGCATCATCTAATTGAGTTAGAGGCAACAATACCGCGATGGCTAGCACGGTTCCAGGCAGAGCATAGCCAGTACTTGCTAAACGGCCTGGGATCAAAGGGTAAGCGTGTTTAGCAATCCGCTGATAAAACAAGACCAGTAAGCTCAGTAAAATGGTTACTAGGCTCACCACAATCGCTACTTTAAAACTTTGCCAAGCGTAACTAAAAAATGCTCCATTCCATGCTTCATCGGCATACACAACGGCGTATTTAACTAACACTCCAACCGGCAAGATAAAAGCCAGTACCAGTACGACTGTGCAAGCTAAGCTTGCAGCCCATGCAGCACCGCCTTTTAAGCGATAAAGTGTTGCGCTATTAACACTAGATTGGCGCTCATACACGGCTTGATTGCGACGGCTAAAGCGCTCAACCATGATAGTTAAAAATAAAATGAGCAGCATAATACCCGAAATTTTCGCTGCAGCGGTTAAAGAGTAATAACCAAGCCACGTATCGTAAACAGCGGTCGTGAGTGTGCTCACGGCAAAGTAGTTAACTGTAGCAAAGTCGGCCATCGCTTCCATACTGATCAAGGTAATACCCGCGACAATCGCACCGCGTCCAAGCGGTAAGCTCACCCTTAAAAAGCTTTGTGTTGGCGAAAGCCCCATAAGCTGACTTGCTTGTACTAATTTAAACGACTGCTCTCGAAGTGCCGTTTTGAAAATCAGAAATAAATAAGGATAAAGCACCAACGCAATCATCACGATCGCCCCAGTTAAAGTGCGAATATCAAAAAACCAGTAGTCATCCGGTGATTGCCAACCAAACCACTCTCTTAAGGCTATTTGCACAGGTCCCGCATAATCAAGTAGGTCAGTGTAAACATAAGCAATTAAATAGGTAGGCATTGCTAAGGGCAGCATTAACGCCCACTCAAACTGTTTTCGCCCAGGAAAGTCACAATAAGCCGTTAACCAAGCTAGCGGCAACGCAATAACACAACTTAAAAGCCCCACTCCTAAAATGAGCAATAACGTATTACGGGTATAATCCCACAGCACCGTATCGAAAAGGTGCTGAAATACATCCGAATCCCCTTGTAGAGATTCAAATAACAAAAAACCTAAAGGTGTAACAAGCAGCAGGCCAATTAGCCAAGCTAAAAGCTGCCAACGCGACAGCGAAAACTTCACATGCATAAGTGGATTAATACCAGATAAAATAAAAGCTGTTAAAAAACAGCTTTTATAAAATACGAGGAATATCCTCGTTATAAATCAAACTTCACTTCATCAATTAGCTTCAGTGCCGCTGGACGATATTTACTAATTTCATCGAGTGGAAGGCTATCTTCTTTAAACTCACCCCATGATGCAACCATCTCAGATAATTCAACCCCATTTTTTACTGGGTATTCCATATTGACTGAGGCATACATATTTTGTGCCTTATTGTCAGTCATATACTCAATCAGTTTCAAGGCATTTTCAGGGTTTTTGGCGTATTTCGTCATTACCACACCCGATACATTAATATGTGAGCCACGATTAGTTTGGTTAGGAAAGTTAATATGAACGGCTTCTGCCCATGATTTTTGCTGTTCATCTTGCATCATTTTGCCAAAGTAGTAACTGTTACCTAAAGCGATGTCACACAAACCTTCTTTTACAGCTTTTACTTGAGCACGGTCATTACCCTGAGGCTTACGAGCAAGATTCGCCTTTACACCTTCCAGCCACTGCTTTGCTCCTGCCTCTCCATGATGAGCAATCATAGAGGCCACTAAACCTAAATTATAGGGATGTTTACCCGAACGTGTGCATAGCTTACCTTTGTATTTAGGATCAGCAAGGTCTTCATAAGTTAGCTCAGGTAATGCCCCAACACGTTCTTTAGATGAATAAACATTACGAACACGTTTTGTAAGCGCAACCCATTGTCCATCACTATCGCGAAATGTACTTGGCACATTAGCACTGACAACATCGCTTTGAATCTTTTGGGTTAAGTTAAGATCTTCTAACTGAATAAGCGCACTAAAATTTGAAGTGAGCACAAGATCAGCCTTGCTATGCTTTCCCTCGCGTTTCACACGCTCGATGAGTCCTTTTTTCGCAAACACGACATTCGTTTTGATCCCTGTTTGCTTAGTAAAATCATCTAAAATAGGTTTAATCAAAAAAGGCTGACGAAACGAATATATATTTACAACATCAGCTGCAAACACAGGTGTGCTTAACAAAGCTGTTAATAATACTAAGGCTTTCTTTCTCATTTTATAGCACCTAAATAATAACGATTCTCAAGTATTTTACCTAGACTGAAGCGAAATTACACCTGTTTTACTCACAATCAAGTTATGCCTATCGCTATTTAGGAATTTACCTGTAAGACATATCTCACCTGCATGACAGTTATTGAGTAAAAAACACAGGTTAACACTGCAAATAAAAAATCAACCATTTGAAAATAAAGGAATTTATATTTATTGCAATAAAATAACGCTCTATTTATGCATGATTTTAACCTACCAAAGCTTGGCTAACTCTCTATAATTACTTACATCAACTAAGCAAGACGCTTAATGAGTAAACGGAAGAAAATACATTACTCATAAAACCGAGGATTTAGGTTCATAAGGAAATAAAGGAAACAAGGACAGGCTCAGGAAGAGTAACGCAATGGAATGACAACCTACGGACAGCATCAGGATGATGTGGAAAGGCATAACAACAGGATGTTGTTATACAGGACGTTAAAAAGTGGAACAAAGGACAGGCTGTAAGGGCATCGCAACGGAGTTGCTAATAAAAGGATAGCGTTAGGATGACGCGTAAAGGACAGGTAAAGAATTTACCAGCAAGGATGTAAAGGACTAAAAAGGAAGCAAGGCTGGATTGCCTTAAATTGCACAGAACCAATAAGTAAAGTGCAATGGCATGGATTGGCGAAGTTTATGGAGTTGATTAGGTTCAATTGCAGGATGCAAAAAATTAAGAAGATTCCGCAAGCGCGACTAGCGATAGTACGCGCTTTTCTTTTGCCTAAAATTTAGTAAAGAGTTATTGCTCTGGGCGTCCCTTATTTCGCTTACCAAGTAAATACGCATCTCTGAACTTAATAAAATGTTCTTCTAGCTTTTGCGTAGCAGCCACTTCACCTGCAAGCGCAAGCACCATAATAGCAACCTCTGCAGTACCAAGCTGATGTTCATGTGGGGCAACACGCAATCGGTAATCCGAGAGCTTTTCAGGCGTAATTGAAAGCACGGGCAAATTATCTAAATAAGGACTTTTACGGATCATCTTCTTCGCTTCGCGCCAAGTACCATCTAAGAAGATAAACAATGGGCGCTTGCCATCCACAGGGGTTACTTCGGTGATCACGCGCTCTTCATCATCTACATCACTGGCAGGAAAAATAACCATAGGCTGATATTGTGAGTCTGCCAACAAGCTCAGTAAGGCTTCATCGGGGGTGGTTCTATCCCATTTAAAGGCATGATTATCTGGCACGATTTCAGCAATTAAACGGCCAGTATTTGACGGCTTAAAACTCTCATTGTGATACATAAGTAAGCAGACTGCCGCATTACACTCGGCCTGTTCAACACCTTCACAAATACAATAATGCTCAGCAAGCAGACAGCGCTCACACCGTGTTAGCTTTGCGCCACGAGCTTTAAATTCACGACGCGACTCAGCCATTTGTTTTGCGCGAAGTTCTAAAACGGAGTTATTTGAGATTGTAGCCACTGCATTTACCAGAAAGTTGAACGGCGCGTATTGTAGCTAAAAATAAGGGGAATAGAAATCAGCGATTAAAAAACAAAAACCCAGTCAAAGCTGGGTTTTTAAAGCTATTAGTCAAAAGAACTTACTTCTTTTTAACGGCTTTTTTGTTTGGAAGGTCAGTGATTGAACCTTCGAAGATTTCAGCAGCTAGACCGATTGATTCATTTAACGTTGGGTGAGCGTGAATAGTTAACGCTAGGTCTTCACCGTCTGCGCCCATTTCAACTGCTAAGCCGATTTCACCTAGCATTTCACCTGCGTTGATACCAACCATAGCACCACCGATAACACGACCTGAGTCTTTATCGAAGATTAGCTTAGTTTGACCTTCGGTACGTGCTGAAGCGATAGCACGACCAGATGCTGCCCAAGGGAATACAGCTGTTTCGATGCTTAAGCCTTGCTCTTTCGCTTCTTTCTCAGTTACACCAACCCATGCGATTTCTGGATCTGTGTATGCGATTGAAGGAATGCACTTAGGATCGAAGAAGTGTTTCTGACCAGAAATAACTTCAGCAGCAACGTGAGCTTCGTGAACCGCTTTGTGCGCAAGCATTGGTTGACCAACGATGTCACCGATAGCGAAGATGTGATCAACGTTTGTTTTAAGCTGCTTATCAACATTGATGAAGCCACGCTCATCAACATTAACACCTGCTTTGTCAGCATCAAGTAGTTTACCGTTCGGCGTACGGCCAACAGCAACAAGTACTTTATCGTAACGTACAGGTTCAGCCGGAGCATTTTTACCTTCAAATGTTACATATAAACCGTCGTCTTTTGCTTCAACGCCAGTTACTTTAGTAGATAGCATTACGTTAAACTTGTTCTTAACGTATTTCTGGTAAATCTTGATAACGTCTTTATCAGCTGCTGGAACTAATTGATCAGCAAACTCAACAACGTCGATTTCAGAACCTAGTGCACGGTATACAGTACCCATCTCAAGACCGATGATACCACCACCTAAAACAAGTAGTTTCTCAGGTACATCTTTAAGCTCAAGCGCGCCAGTTGAATCGATTACACGGTCATCTTCAGGGATGAAAGGTAAGTTAACAGGCTGAGAACCCGCTGCAATAATAGCATTATCGAATGTGATAGTTGTTGTACCGTCTTCACCTTCAACAGCAAGTGTGTTGCTACCAGTGAACTTACCGTAGCCACTTACTACTTTCACTTTACGCATTTTAGCCATGCCGTCTAGGCCGCCAGTTAACTGACCAATTACAGACTCTTTCCAATCACGGATTTTATCTAGGTCGATTTCAGGCTTACCAAAAGTAACGCCGTGAGATGACATTTCTGCCGCGTCATCAATCACTTTAGCTACGTGTAAAAGTGCTTTTGAAGGAATACAACCCACATTAAGACAAACACCACCTAATGTGTTGCGAGATTCTACCAATGTAACTTCTAAGCCCAAGTCAGCAGCGCGGAAAGCCGCAGAATAACCACCAGGACCACCGCCTAGTACAACAACTTGAGTTTTTAATTCGTTGCTCATGCTATTACCTTAAATGTTTGAACGGGACACTGCCCTAAGTTTAACTGCCATGTTTCTGCAAGGCAGAAAGGGAGAGCAGATATCTATACCAAGATTGTTCTATAGCAAAGATTGTATCATTGCCAATGGTAAAAATCCCAGCAAAAAACAACTTGCTGGGATTTGATTCTTATAATTTACGAGACGATTACATCACTAATTGACGGATATCGCTCATGTAGCTTGCTAGCGTCACAGTAAAGCGTGCAGCTAAGGCACCGTCAATTACCCTATGGTCGTATGACATTGATAATGGAACCATTAACTTAGGCTCAAATTCTTTGCCATTCCACTTAGGCTTCATCTCTGATTTAGAGACACCTAAAATTGCGACCTCAGGTGCATTCACGATAGGTGTAAATGCTGTACCACCGATACCACCGAGGCTTGAAATTGTGAAACAACCGCCTTGCATATCAGATGACGTTAGCTTGCCATCACGTGCTTTAGCCGACACCTCCATTAACTCACGAGAAAGTTCAATGATGCCTTTCTTATCAACATCTTTAAATACCGGAACAACTAGACCGTTTGGCGTATCAACGGCAACACCGATATTGATGTACTTCTTCAAGATTAAGCTTTCGCCATCTTCAGACAGTGAAGAGTTAAACGTTGGGAATTCAGCAAGTGCTTTAGCCGCCGCTTTCATCACAAATACCAGTGGCGTGATTTTAACACCTAGCTTTTTCTTCTCAGCAAGGGCGTTTTGCTCTTTACGGAATGCCTCTAAGCTTGTGATATCCGCTTCATCAAACTGTGTAACGTGCGGGATTTGTACCCAGTTACGGTGTAAGTTAGCACCTGAAAGTTTTTGAATACGAGAAAGTTTCTTCTCTTCGATTTCACCAAATTTAGCAAAATCAACTTTCGGCCAAGGGATAAGACCTAACTCACCGCCACCAGCATTGCCTTTGCCAGCATTACCTGATTCAACTTGCTTAACTAGCTCTTTCACATAGTTTTGCACGTCTTCTTTGACAACACGGTTTTTACGACCTGTGCCTTTTACGTTTGCTAGGTTAATACCAAACTCACGCGCTAAACGACGTACAACAGGCGATGCATGTGCATACGCTTTGTTATCCGCAAACTCTTCTTTGCTTGCTTTAGCCGCAGCTGGTTTTGCAGCAGGTGCAGATTCAGCTTTTGCCGCTGGTGCAGGTGCTGACTCTTTTTTAGCTTCTGGCGCTGCTTTAGCACTGCCAGCGACTTCAAATACAAAGATAAGTGAGCCAGTTGATACTTTATCGCCCGCTGCTACTTTGATTTCTTTAACTGTGCCAGCAAATGGCGCAGGTACTTCCATTGATGCTTTATCGCCTTCAACGTTTAAGATTGATTGATCTTCTTCAACCTTATCGCCAACAGCAACCATCACTTCGGTAACTTCAACTTCATCACCGCCGATATCAGGCACATTCACTTCTTTAGTGCTTGATGCGGTTTCAGCTGGCGCTTTTTCTGCTGGTGCAGACTCAGCAGCAGGGGCGTCAGAGCCACTTGATGCAGTTTCAAAAACGAAGATTAAAGAGCCAGTTTTCACTTTATCGCCAGTGGCGATTTTGATCTCTTTAACAGTACCTGCAAATGGTGCTGGTACTTCCATTGATGCTTTGTCGCCTTCAACGCTCAGTAAAGATTGCTCTTCTTCAACCGTGTCACCTACCGCAACCATGATTTCAGTTACTTCAACTTCATCATCGCCGATATCTGGCACGGTCACTTCTTGTGACGCTGAACCTGAAGATTGCTTAGCAGGCTCTGCTTTAGCTTCTTCTTTTGTTTCAGAAGATGCAGAAGCTTGCTCTTCACCTTCGAAGATCATGATAAGTGAACCGGTTGTCACCGTGTCACCTTCAGCAACTTTAATTTCTTTAACCGTACCTGCTTGTGCAGCAGGTACTTCCATTGATGCTTTGTCGCCTTCAACCGTTAATAACGATTGATCAACCTCAACCTTATCGCCAACGCTAACAAGGATTTCGGTTACTTCAACTTCATCGCCACCGATATCTGGTACATTAATTTCAATACTCATTGGAACCTCTTATGCGTATAGCGGGTTTACTTTGTTTGTGTCGATGTCGAATTTCTTGATTGCTTCAACAACCACTGACTTTTCAACTTCACCACGTTTAGCAAGCTCAGATAATGTTGCAACCACAACATAGCCCGCATTAACTTCAAAGTGACGACGTAGGTTTTCACGGCTATCAGAACGACCGTAGCCATCTGTACCCAATACTTTATAGTTGCTGCTTGGTACAAATGAACGAACTTGCTCAGCATAGTTCTTCATGTAGTCTGTTGCTGCAACAGTCACAGAGTCACCTAATACATTGGTGATGTAAGCAGTTTTTTGCTCTGCTTCTGGGTTAAGCATGTTGAAACGCTCAGCGTCTTGACCGTCACGTGTTAGCTCATTGAATGAGGTTACAGAGAATACATCAGAACCAATGCCATACTCTTCGCTCAGGATCTGTGCTGCTTTACGCACTTCAATCATGATAGTACCTGAACCCAGTAACTGCACTTTTGCTTTATCACCAGCTACCGTTTCAAGTTTGTAGATACCTTTACGAATACCTTCTTCAGCGCCTTCAGGCATTGCTGGTTGATGGTAGTTTTCGTTCATTAGCGTTAGGTAGTAGAACACGTTTTCTTGGTCTTCGCCGTACATGCGACGAATACCGTCTTGCATGATGACCGCAACTTCGTATGCGAATGTCGGGTCATAAGAAATACAGTTAGGAACTGTGTTAGCAAGAATGTGGCTGTGACCATCTTCGTGCTGTAAACCTTCACCGTTTAGTGTAGTACGACCTGCCGTAGCACCAAGTAAGAAACCACGCGCTTGTTGGTCACCAGCCATCCACGCCATATCGCCTACACGTTGGAAACCAAACATTGAGTAGTAGATGTAGAATGGGATCATTGGTAAATCGTTAGTGCTGTATGATGTTGCAGCAGCAACCCATGATGACATTGCACCTAACTCGTTGATACCTTCTTGTAGTACCTGACCCGATGTTGCTTCTTTGTAGTAAGAAACGATGTCACGGTCTTGCGGTGTATAGTTTTGGCCATGCGGGTTATAAATACCGATTTGACGGAATAAACCTTCCATACCAAATGTACGTGCTTCATCAGCGATGATAGGCACGATATTTTTACCAATGCCTTTGTCTTTTAGTAACACGTTAAGTGCACGTACAAAGCCCATGGTTGTAGAGATGTCACGTTTTTGCTCTTCAAGTAATGGCTTGAACGCGTCAACTTCTGGCAATGTTAACGTTTCAGAAAACTTAGCAATACGCTTAGGTGTGTAACCTTGTAGCGCTTCACGACGCGCATGTAGGTACTTGTACTCTTCAGAGCCTTCTTCAAGTGTTAGATATGGTAAGTCTTTAATTTCTTCATCAGACACTAAGTCTTGTAGACCTAAACGTGCACGTAGGTGCTCAACATGGGTCATATCCATTTTCTTAACTTGGTGCGCGATGTTTTTACCTTCAGCCGCTTCACCCATGCCGTAACCTTTTACAGTTTTAGCAAGGATAACCGTTGGACGGTCTTTGGTTTCTTCCGCTTTTTTGAATGCAGCGTAAAGTTTTGATGGCTCATGACCACCACGCTTAAGTGCGAAAATCTCTTCATCAGTCATATCAGCAACAAGCGCAGCTGTTTCTGGGTAACGACCGAAGAAGTGTTCACGAACGTATGCACCGTCTTTCGCTTTATATGTTTGGTAATCACCGTCAATGGTTTCGTTCATTAATTGTAGTAATTTACCTGTTGTATCTTTAGCAAGTAGGATATCCCAACCACTACCCCATACAACTTTAATTACGTTCCAACCTGCGCCTTTGAATAGGCCTTCAAGCTCTTGAATGATCTTACCATTACCCATTACTGGGCCGTCTAAACGCTGTAAGTTACAGTTGATTAGGTAACATAGGTTATCTAACTTCTCACGGGCAGCGAATGAGATTGCACCACGTGATTCTGGCTCATCCATCTCACCGTCGCCTAAGAAAGCGTACACACGTTGGTTTTTAGTGTCTTTTAAGCCACGACCATCGAGGTATTTTAAGAAACGCGCTTGGTAGATAGATGCAATTGGACCAAGACCCATTGATACCGTAGGGAACTGCCAGAATTCAGGCATTAATTTAGGGTGTGGGTATGAAGGAAGACCTTTACCATCCACTTCTTGACGGAAGTTATCAAGCTGCTCAGCCGTTAAACGACCTTCAACAAATGCACGGGCATAAATACCAGGAGAAATGTGGCCTTGATAATAAACTAAGTCACCGCCATCAACATCGTTTGGTGCTTTAAAGAAGTGGTTAAAACATACTTCATAGAATGCAGCAGAAGACTGGTAAGACGCCATATGGCCGCCTAAGTCTAGATCTTTTTTCGACGCACGTAATACGATCATGATCGCATTCCAACGGATGATTGAACGAATACGACGTTCAATGTTTACGTCACCTGGATACGCCGGTTCTTGATCTACTGGAATGGTATTAACGTAGTTAGTAGTTGTGCCAGTAGGCATATCAACACCGTCTAAACGGGCTTGCTCTAACACTTGCTCAAGTAAAAATTGAGCACGTTCTACACCTTCTTCACGCACAACAGATTCAAGGGCTTGTAACCACTCTTGTGTTTCTAGCGCGTCTACGTCAATTTTATTGACTTCAGACATATGGAGGTTTCCTTATGTTTAAAATACTAATTATTTTAATAAAT
>Ga0213832_1000770_pt1 | contig 13622 bp, 10 predicted proteins | sample SWATP13_FD_161660 | JGI IMG/M metagenome (GOLD analysis project Ga0213832, IMG submission 161660) | Coastal seawater microbial communities from Marineland, Florida, United States - SWA TP1 #3 | ecosystem: Environmental > Aquatic > Marine > Coastal | place: USA: Florida | collected 2016-08-06 | reverse complement strand
CCATGCACAGAGTAAGAAACAATTTCAGCGTAGAAAGCTATATAGAGAAATGGGCATTGTGCTATCGCGCTTGCCATTAGTGACCGCCAATTATTTTATTAGACCTTCGTGCTTTCGCTTTTGCCTAATTTTAATAAAAAGCGGAAGCAACAACAAAAAGATGGGAATTAACCAAATAAGAAAATAGCTAACTCGCTCAAAATAATACTTTTTCGTTACAAAGTGCTTTGTACCAGCCCAGAATTCCACTTTTCCACTCTGTATACCTTTACTCACCACTTTTTCGCCATTACCTTTGAACCCACTGAGGTTGTACTCTGTTTCTAAAAGGTTAGGATCGGCGAGGTAAGATTCAACATCTTGCTGAAGCACCACGCCAAAATCTGGGTCAAGCAGCGTTTTATTACCATCTATAGTCACTTGAACCATAACATGGCCAGGAATTGTTATTATACTGTTTTCTATTTCCTCTCTATTCAATAGTTCGGATAGTAACATCGACGCATCGCCACATAAGCCGACCCCCCTTTCAATACTCTTTTCTGGGATGGTGAAATGATAGCGTTCAAACTCAGGAATTCCGGAGTACTTCCCCATCAGGAACAAGATAAAATTTTCCCAAACTGGTACTGTCTGATGGAACACACTCGGTTCAAAGCGTTCCCAATGGACATGCGCCATACCGTTTGAGATAACGTAGGTTAGTCGAGTTGCGTATTCATAATCACTTTCTGAATTTAGGCGAAGAGAATTGCTAAAAAACTCGTTCTTTGACAACGTTAAATCGTTCTGACTAAACCTAAGCACTTCAGGATTCAGCCCTTCTGGCCTGAGAGATTTTGTTAAGCCATACAAATTGAGACCAAAGAGTGTTAATCCTACCAAAAATGAAACTGCCGAAAATAAACGCACTTATTCACGTCTTGTTAATTTATAAATGCTGCTATAGTGCAACAAATATCCATTGTTGTGAATGACATATAGGTAAATAACGTGAACTACCACTTCCTTTTTCTGTTATTTTTTACTTCGATGTCCTCTTACTCTATCGAGTCGATAAGTGTGAGTTCTACGCGCGAATTGTACAAAGCCATTGATATTGCAAATAGCGAGTCCAAAGAAAAACAGATCATTATCGAGCCAGGAATTTATCAACTAACTCACCGAATAATCTTGAAGAAAGACGGCATATCACTTACAGGCAAGCTAGGCCCTCAAAATACTATTTTGAGGGGTCAGGGAATGAAAAAATCCCGCTCACCTGAAATATTAATTGATGTTATGGCTAACGACATATCCATCACGGGTATAACGTTAACAAGCTCAGCAAACCACCTCATTCAAGTTCGCGCAGAGAGGAACGCTAGTAATTTTCATTTGAGCAACAGTATTCTTCAAGACTCGTACGAGCAAATGGTTAAAGTTAGTGGCGCGCTGAGTCACAGTGGCGATTATTCAGAGAATGGTATTATAGAAAACTGTGTGTTCGAGTATACCGACAATATTGGCCCACAGTATTACATTGGAGGTATAGACGCTCATCGCTCAAAAAACTGGACAGTGAGAAACAATACATTTAGAAATATTGCCAGCCCTTCTAAACAGACTGCAGAGCATGCTATTCATTTTTGGAACGATAGTTATGGAACAAAAGTGCTTGGAAATACGATTATAAATAGTGATCGTGGAATTGGTTTCGGATTGGGAAATTCATCTCGTCAGCACCAAGGCGGTTTAATTGAGAACAACGTTATCGTTCACACAAACACGCATCACCCATTTTCAGATACAGGAATAGCGTTAGAAAGTAGCCCAGATAGTATTGTCAGAAACAACATAGTTCTGCTCTATACCAATTACCCTAATGCGATTGAGTATCGATTTAGTGTCACAAAGAATGTCATAATCGAGAACAACAACGTAAATAAACAAATAAAGCGAAGAGACAATGCTTCAGCGGTACTTAGCGCAAACAAATTCGTAGATTAGTCAATATGCGTCAATTTAGTATTAGGATAATAATAAATGAGAAAAGCATTACATGGATAAAGAGTTAGCTCACTTAAGACGCGATGATGGCCCACTTGGAAACGAGTTATCTGTTTCAACGGGTGTAAAATGGCGGATAGCATTAGTTTTTTTATCGTTTCTAGCCTTTGTGATTTACGGCAGTTTAGTACCGCTACAATTTAACGGCTTGTCTTTTAGCGAAGCAGTGCAGTTGTTTTTGTCACTTGACAAAGGTGACATCGCGTTGACGTCAACAAATCGGGCCGATTGGTTTACAAACTTCTTATTGATGATGCCGCCGCTTTACACAGCAATGTTATTAAAGTCTCAAAAGCCTCTTGGAATCAAATCTCTAGCTTATGCGATTACAATTATTTGTTTTCTTGTGACCGTCTCACTCGGGATAGAGTTCTCACAACTGTTTATAAAACAACGCGTCAGTTCATATCGCGATGTTTACACACAAGCTCTTGGAATGTCATTGGCACTCGCACTTTTCTATGCAACCCGCAGACGGGCACATGTGCTGTTAGTAAAGTTGTCATCAAAATCCCAGTTAGACAAGTGGGAGGTTTATGGGGTGTCATTGTTAGGTATCCTGCTGATTTACAATATGATGCCATTCGATTTAACGTTGAGCTTTACTGAACTCTTCAAAAAGTGGGCTAGTGGTAAGGTTTCCCTTATTCCTTTTTACAACAAAACATTAAGTCCTCTAAACCTAATACTCAACAGCGTTGTAGATATAGCGATCTGGACTGCAATAAGCTTTTGCTTTATCAAGTCACACAAATACTCCGCTTCGAAACTTTTAACTTTTTTGCTCAGTGCTGCACTGATTATGGAGATTGCACAGTTACCTGTTTTAAGCAGATACAGTGATACTACCGATTTAGTCACTGCCTTTCTTGGTATTTTATTGGCGTTGAAATTGTTCTCAGAGCATGAAAGGAATCATAACGTTTTTTCCACTAATCGCGTTCTAACCATATCAATAGTTATCGTTTTCTATTATTTAATTCTGTTGTTTTTTTACACTTATCCATTTGACCTTATTACCAAAAAGGAACTTTCAGTTAAGTGGGATAATTTCTTCACATTTCCATTTCTCGCCTATTGGCAGGACTCCCCCTTTAATGCGATCACTCAATTATTAAGAAAGATTCTTTTGTTTATTCCTTTTGGTGTTCTCATTCAGTCCCTTGTTCGCGAGATTGAAAACAAGCAAATAAATTCCCCACGTTCACCGATAGCTTTAAAAGCGAGAATGCTTAAGTTGTTAACAATATCTACTGCGATTTTAATGATATTCTCACTTGAGCTAATACAGCTACCTATTGTAGGAAAAGTTGCATCAGTCTCAGACCTAGCATTAAACATGGTGGGACTAATAATTGGTAAAATGGTATTTCGATTTCATTCCAGTAGCCCAGACGATGAACCTATAGCGCAGCCTAACACCAAACAAATTACGTCTAAAACAGATTGGTGGATAGGATATATAATCTGTATCGTCTTATGTTTCGCTTTGTGTATTACAGCCCTTTCGCTTGAAGCGACACCTTATAATGTCAAAGAATTGTTCTACCAATACCCATCAGTCATTTCGGCGTTACTAGTATCGACGTTCATCACTAGTCTTATCTTTTATCCGGTATATTTTACTAAAAAGTGCTTTGCTCGAACAAAACTGGAATTTAGTTATTTAATAAAACATATTGTCATCCTTGCACTTTTAGCCACAATGAGTAGCGTTCTGATTTTTCCAAATGAAGCGTTACACGATATTGTGGGCTATCCAAAGTGGTCGTTGTTACCTCAATGGCTAGAGACGTCTTACCGACTCTTGTGGCTTATCGCACCTTTTATCTTTCTATACCTATTCGAATCGAGTAAGAGGTTGCTGAGAGGAATCGTTGATTGGGAATTTAACTTGAATCTAAAGCTTGGCTGCCTGTTCTTCTTTTTAGTACTACCTTTTTCGTTTACCGTTGTCGTGATCCAGGCGGGAACCGATAACCTTACAGAGCTACTAGAGAACAACGGATACAGTGTCGGAGTAATATGTATTGTGCTCTACATGTATCTATTGCTTTCGCTTTCCTCAAATTACAGTCGACTTCGATTATCCCCTCTTTCGCCTTATCCGGCAGTCTACTTAGCTCTGCTTATTCTTTCGGCCCCCCTATCATATTGGTTTATGCAATTCGCGCTTGTCGATTACATATTGAAATACGACACACTGTTTACTCCCTTACAGTTTTTGCTTAGCCCGAATCGAGAGAACCTTTATTCTGTAGAAAAAACGAAATACATTTTTTATGGCGTTCACTATTCAATCGCTGCTTTATTGGCAGGATGCTTTGCGATACATACTCACTATTTCAAAATTGAAAAAGCGTTGCAATATGAAGGTATATGTGAAGAATTACCTGCCAACCGCCGATTTTAGTATCGTGATAAGTTGACCAGTTACCTTCGTTTTCCTTGATATGAATATCGCTGTAGTTAGTCCAAAGACAAAGCCAATCAGGAAACAAAGTCCAGAAAGAGATAACGATAAGATTGTTTCAAACACGTCGTTTCGCTCTGATAACGTCAACAGAGTTTGGGCAAAAAATTTGGCCGCGACCGCACTTATTATTGAAATAAAAAATGTTACCGCTCCCCAACTTAATACGGTTACAGCGAACATCGAGTGCTTAAAATACATCACAGAAAAAAGTAGGAGCGTTGTTAAGAACCCTAACGACACGCGATAAACACCAACCTCACTTATGCTTGCTGAAGAAAGAAACGCTGCCACAAGCGCACCTAAAATACACAGAAGTGAGAACAGATCAAATAAGAACAATGCTTTTACTTTACCCTGTGCTATTAGCGCAATTTCCAATACATACACGGCTCCCCAATAAACGACTAACCATGCCAAAACACTTAAAACCAAGCCAGCCATATCCCACTGCTTTCCTAAAAGTAACATTGATATTGGGTTGGCAAAATAAGACAAGAATGTGGCAATGGGTATGGAAATTATAAAAGTACAAACAAGTGCTGAAGATACCTGCTGAAAAAAGTAATCCCGCACTTTGGCTGTTTCGCGCAATGCCGATAACATTGGCTCTAGAGCGGGGGCTAATAGATAGTGACCGGGCATCATCGCCAGCTCTCTTGATAGATGGTATTGACCTAAGTTATTGGCTGAAAAAAATCGAGAAATGAAAATAGTATCGGCTTGCGAGCGAAGATAACCGATCATATTTTTCCCAAGCATCCACCCAGAAAAACTGAACTGCTCCCTCCAACTAGTTAAATCGAATTGAGGGTATTTCTTAAACAAAACGTAACTCAAGAGCGTACCGACACTAACCGAAACTAAGTCTGCTATGATGAACGCCCAGTAACTCTTTAGTAAAAGGGCGGCCGACAAGACAATTACGAATGCGACTATCTTCTCAACCATACTAAGAATGAATATTCCTTGGTAACGAACCATTCTTTTTTGTTGCAGAAGCGATGGAGATTTTAGGGCGTTTAGTGGTAATACGAGTGACACTACCATCAACCCAGTAGCTATTTCGGGCTTGTTAAGCAAATTCGCGACAACAGATGATAAGTAAATTAAAATAATGCAAATCATACATTTAAGAATAAAATTAATACTCCAAGCCGTATTTAACTCACTATTACTGAGTCGACTTTTTTGCATTATGTATTGTTCGGTGGCTGCATTTCCGAAAACGTCAAAGAAATATAAGGCAATACTGATCGCTGCTATAATGCCGAAGTCTGAAGGCGTGAGCATTCGAGCAAGAAGCAGGGTACTAACAAGCCCGATGAGCTTGCTCAGCAACTTGGCACTTGCAGAGAAAAATGCCCCTTTGGAAAGTTCGGAAAGTTTTGTCACTTTTCAAAAAGCATTGCTGCTTTAATCACATGCTCATCCCAATTGAAACGGGCGCGAGCATATTCTGCAATATCCACACTACCATCAACTATGCTCTCGTTACCCAGAATAACCTTGAGATTTTTCAACATTGCATTTGGAGAGCTACAGTTAATGATTTGACCTGTTTTGCCAATACTCATTGTTTCTCGAGTTCCGCCTGAATCGCCAGCAATAACGGGCTTTCCGCAAACCTGAGCTTCTACAAGCACCATTCCAAAACCTTCTATATCATTGTTTATGGTTCTATTAGGTAGAATAAAAATATCGCATTGCTGATAACATTGGATAAGTTCTTCGTCGCCCATATCTGAATAGACGGCAACATTGTTTTGAAGCTCATTTTGCTCAATCATTGAGACTAGCTCTTCTTTACACTCACCTCTTCCTACAATCGCATAGAAGAGATCTGGAAATTGCTTCAAAAGTTCAGGCATTATTTCTACAAGGAAGTCTTGGCCTTTTCTTCTTTGAAGCCGACCCACAGTGAGTAATACTCTTTTTCCTGACCACCCTAATTTCTTTCTAAACGCTTCGTTTGATGGCGCTACTTTAAAGCGCTCCGCATCTACACCAGGGTGTAAAACTTCGCATTTATTGCCATTGTCAAAATCAAGTTGTGTTACCAAATTTAAGGAATTCTCACTGTTGCAGATTAACATTGATGCATTTTTACAAACGTTTTTTACGAGCAAACTATGTTCACGACTGGTTGCGGCAGTTTCAACGTCTTCACCATGAACAAAACAGCGATACTCTTTTCCCGCCAATAATTTAATCGCTCGGGCAATGACACCTTCGGGTATCACCCTTCCGCAATGCACCTCTTCAATATTGTTTTCTTTTATGAGCTGCAACACTTTGCGAATTGTTGACCAATAAAACTTCAACCCATCTATACTTGCCATGCCCCACTCAGGACTAGACAGACTAATTCTATGTATATTCAGACTGTGTGTTTTGTCGAAGAGCCGTCCCTCGTCGGTATCATTAGCAATAATAAACACTTCATCTTTTGGTAGGCGCGAATATAGCTCCCAAAACCATCTACCACTTCCGCCTTCTTTGGGAGGAAAATTCTCGGTTAACAGCAATGTTTTTTTCATTTTTCAATCTTACTTAAAATTTTTTCGATGGCTTTTTGAGTAGCGTTTATGTCTGTTTCATTGGTGGCGAGTATCCAAAGTCTACCACCACTGGGCTCCCCTATTAATGCACTGGTTAGTTGATTAAGCTTCGCCGACACGTTATCAGGCATTACGCTTCCCTCAAATTCGTACCACCGTACGATACTCAGTTTTTCACCTTTTACGGACACAACTTCATTGACCGTAAAGGCATGCCCTTTTACTTCAATTTGTGTCGTACCAGACAATGAGAAACTTTCTGGTTCAAATAGACGATGCAGATCACTCACCAGCTCGTTGTCTTCCTCACTAAACCAAGCCGTGTATAGCTTTATACTGCACTCGTTTAAAAACGCCACGCGCTCTGAATCGGCATTTATTACCACCGGCTGCCAGGTTAAATCACTGCAGTTCGTACCTCCCAAATCACTGAGAAATACTGGAGGAATCTCTCCTTTAGAAGTACTTGCATTTTCAATATTCGATAACCAGATTCCCGAAACCATAAACAAGGAAACGGTGAATCCAAAGGTCATTTTGCCGACATAAGAGTTTGATTGGTTTGGTATCAGAGGCTTTCTCTCAAAACCTACTTCCCTGATTAACTCACCTATACCCAACAAGCAAATAATGACAAATGCAAAGAAGAACCATCCATAAATAAGATGATCCGCACCTGCTGCATGCTCCATATCTGTCCAATAGGCAATGAGTATAATACCGTAGACACGAACTATGTTTGCAAGGATTGGGAAAATGAGAGATATAAGAACGAAGGCTATTCTGCGCTTAGTCGACACCAAATTCAGATATGCGTAAAGACTGCCTATTACGAAGCTAGCTATAAAGAAGCTAACGCCGGAACAAGCTTCTGCAACTAAAAAACGTCCCTGAGGTATCTCGATATATAAACCACTTCGAAAAAGTGGAACACCAGTCAACCTGAGAAGGGCAACAGAACCATCTGCCGCGATTTCTTGTAAATAGGGGATTAACTGCTCTCCAACGGGCACACTAAAGAGCATGAATACGAGGGGGAACATTATGGTTCTAGCAGCCATTGTTCCCAACATTAGCCATATCAAAGCAGGTAGCAGAGTGAAGGTTGCAACGTGAAGAAACAACTGCACATGACCCGCTATGCCCGTAATGTATAGTAACAAAGCTGGAATAACAACAACCCAGGCAAGTGGTGTGGTTTTTATTGGCTGAGCCAATAACGTTTTTCGCTTGAGGTATATTAGATAAAAAGCGCCTGGTACGATGAAGAAACCATGATTAAAAATCTCGTTTCCGTACCAGATCTGTATCGCGGTCACTATGCCTTGCCAGCAAAACACCGCCCACACGAATAACAAAGATAAACAAGAGAAATAAAACGCTTTGTTGTTATTAAAAGAAAAACCCCCAACTTCATTTTTAATGATGGGAACTGCGTTTTTGTTCATGTGTACGTCCTTGCCTTTTAGCTAGTTCAAATGCACCGTCGATTCAATCAATATCGTAAGCTTCTTGCATTGTTACCCAGTTAAAGTCGTTAAGCAGCTTTTCTACTTTTCCTTCCATTTTTGAAAGGTTGATATAGTGACGAGCTTTAGATTTCCATGGAGCCTCCGAAAATTTCGGTTGCTCTGGGTCTATTTCCCACGGGTGAAAATAAAAACTATAAGGTGCACTTTCAGTTTGCATAAACTCTGTAATGCGGCGTTTCGACAGCCAATAAGGATACAAACGAAAATAACCGCCACCACCAATCCCAATATTTGTTTCTTTCTTACGAACTGTTGGTATTGGAATCTCTATCAGACCATTCTCACGTTCGTATTTAAAGCGCGGCCAATCTGGTACACCATAGAGATCGTGGTTGATTGGATAAGTACTAGAAGAATAAACAAAGCCGAGCTCCTTTAGGATATCGTACGCCCACGTGTTCGAATCGTTAATTGAAAAACTCGGCGCTCTATATCCCTTTAACGCTACGCCGCCGATATCTTCAAGAATTTCTTTACTTTGCTTAATATCATCGAAAAGCTCTTGTTCGCCCATAGTCGTAGCACGCTGATGCGCTAGTCCGTGGCTTGCTAATTCATGACCTTCACTCACTATTCGTTTTATTACGTCAGGACAGCGCTGAGCTACCCAGCCAAGTGTGAAAAAGGTAGATTTAACGTTATTCGCTGCAAATAAATCCAACAGCCTATGTGTGTTGTTACCCACTCTAAGGCTAATGCTGTCCCAATCTTTCTTATCAACTACCCCTTCAAAAGCAGAAACTTGAAAGTAGTCTTCCACATCTACCGTCATCGCATTAAGACGATTGTCTAATTTCATAGCTTTTATCGCCCTTTACCAAACAGCACAATTTCAACAGTACGAATTAAAATAAGAATGTCTAACAATAGACTCTGGTGCTTAACGTAATAAAGATCGAACTTAAGCTTTTCCATAGAATCTTCAACGCTAGCGCCGTACGGGTAATTAAGCTGTGCCCATCCGGCCAAACCTGGTTTAACATTATGACGTTGGTTGTAATAAGGCACTTCGCGTACAAGCTGCTCTACAAATTGCGGTCTCTCTGGCCGAGGCCCGATAAATGCCATTTCGCCTTTAAATACATTTAAAAGCTGTGGTAATTCGTCTACGCGGTACTTTCTAATGAAGTGCCCAATGCGGGTAACGCGGTCATCATTCTTGCTTGCCCATTTAGCGCCATCTTTCTCGGCGTCAGGTCGCATACTTCTGAACTTAATTATTTTGAAAAGCTTTCCGTTTAAACCTACCCGCTCTTGTTTGTAAAAAACAGACACACCTGTACGTCTTCCATCATCGCAATAAATAATGAGCGCGGTGACCAGCATGATTGGCCAGACGAAGAGAAAGATAAAAAAGGCTAATATCGCATTAAGCGTGTAATCTAACGCATCTCTTAAATAGTTCTGACTTTGGAAACCATTTGAGTAGATGACCCAACTAGGATACATCAGGTTCACTACAATTTGCCCTGTTTCACGTTCCATAAAGTCCAAAAGCTCAGTGACTTCAATCCCTCTAAGCCTGCAGTCAAAAAGCACTTCAACAGGGAGCGTTCCTCGTCTCTGGTCACACGCAATAACTATTTCTTCTATTTCATTGTCTGCAATAAACTGCTGGAAGCTCTCATCAACTTTTAAATGGATTATTTTTTCTTTTTTAATACCATCTTCGCGGTTGTCACCCGGAATAGGAATAAATCCAACTAATTCAAACCCTATTCTGTCTACGTCTCTGCGCATACGCTTTTCAATAATTGAAGCTCTTTCTCCCGCTCCTAGTACTAATATGCGCACTTTCCCCAGGCCTAACAAGCCGAGACGGTTTGTGAAATACCTGAAAACAACTAAGGTTATAATAATTGAACAAACTGATGCCGGCAGAAAATAAGAATCCATGACTAAGTCATCGAAAAACGCACGACTTAGCACTTCGACTAAAAAATAGCTCAGGCCAACACTTACAAATATACGACGAATTATACCCCGAAAGGTTTCTCGTAATTTCGCTTCATATAAGCCAACTGATAGCGAGCATAGTAAAATTGAAACGGTAAGCATCCCCACATTTATTATGAGCTTTTCGACAGCTACATTTGGTGACATACCAATCTGTGTAAGGATAAAATGAGAAATATAGCCCATGTAAGCAATGAGCAACGCTTCTGTTATTACTAGTATATTTGAGCGTTTATTTTGATTGCGCTTGTTTACTGCCACCCCTGGCCCCCTAAAACTGCGGCGTTTTTCCCATCATAAAGGGATTTATTCCAATAGACTACAATTGTTATTGGCATTATAGTGACATTTCCCGTAGGGTAAACGACAAAAGCCAACTATTAACCATAATGAGTGTAGGATGATCTCTTATGTTCCGCTTTAGAACACTGCTAACATGCTGTGCACCACTTTTATTTATAGGTATCAACGGTTGTAGTAACACTGGGGTTTTACCTGGAGCAACTACTCGGCCTTCCCTAACGACTGATGTGAACGATTACCAATACCTAATCGGTCCTGGCGACTCGCTGACAATCTTTGTTTGGCGCAACCCTGAAGTCTCAGGTAACTTCATAGTTCGTCCCGATGGTAAAGTAACTACATCATTAGTTGAGGATATCGATGTTGCGGGCAGAACACCAACAATGCTCGCTAGAGAAATTGAAGAGCAACTTTCCACATATATAAATAACCCTAGAGTAACGGTAAGTGTAAATAACTTTAGCGGTCCGTTAAGTGAACAAGTTCGCGTGATAGGTGAAGCCACTAACCCAAGTGCTGTAAGCTATACAGAACACATGACGCTTCTTGATCTGATGATAGCCGTGGGTGGGTTAACAGAGTTTGCGGACGGTAACAGCGCGAAGTTGGTGCGGGTGATAAGTGGGAAACAGAAAACCTTCGAAATAAACATTGACGACCTAGTGAGAGACGGTGATATCTCCGAGAACGTCGATATGTTGCCTGGTGATATCGTAATAATTCCAGAAGCTTGGTTCTAGTTGTATAGTAGTAAACGGAACAAATAATAAAATGCAGGACTTACAACAAACGCTAATTCAAATTCTTGACTACATTAAAGGAGTTTGGATTAAAAAGCGTTACGTGATTATTTTTTCATGGCTCATATGCCCTATTGGCTTTTTATATGTAGCCAGCCTACCAGATGTCTACTCATCTAAAGCGCAAGTATTTGTTGATACTCGCTCGGTTTTGCAGCCTTTACTCCGAGGACTTGCAATACAGACCAATCCTGACCAAGAAATTCAGATGATGGCAAAAACATTGCTCAGTAGAAGCAATGTTGAAAAAATTGCTCGCGAGAGTGATCTTGACATTACGACAAGTACAGAGGCAGCTTTCGAAGGCCTTGTCACTGCTCTTTCGAAAAACATCAGACTTCAGTCAACTGGTCGCGATAACATTTTTAATATCTCGTACGCAAATGAATCTCCTGTTGTAGCGCAGCGAGTTGTACAAGAAACGTTAGACCTTTTTGTAGAAGGAGCTCTTGGAAACAACAGAAAAGACACAGACACCGCTGGGCGCTTTTTAGACGAACAAATTGCCGAATATGAGTCACGCCTTTCTGAAGCTGAGCAGCGCTTAGCTAATTTTAAACGTCAATACAATGATATATTGCCACTCGCTGGCTCCTACTATTCAAGCCTACAGAGCCTGAACAACGAGCTTGAAGCGACTCGCCTGCAAATAAAACAAACACAACAGCAGGCAGAAACGCTCAAGAAACAAATTGGCGGTGTAAAACGCAACGACAGCTTCGGCGTAACCAACCAAGACGAACCGGTGCTTCGTACTCGCTATGATGAACGGATACGTGCTCTAGAGGAAGAACTCGACAGACTTACGCTGCGCTTCACGGATTTGCATCCCGATGTAGTTGAAACTAAGGCACTGCTAGAAAGTTTAGAAGGTTATAGGGACAAAGAGATAGAGGCGTTTCTTAACGCTGACGAGGGTGATAACAGCCAACCACTGTCAGAACTTAACCGAGAAATTAAACTAGAAGCAAGCCGTTTAGAAAGTCAAATAGCTTCGTTTCAAGTTAAAGAATCAGATTTATTGCGCAAGATTGCTGAACTAGAAAGCAAGGTAGACTTAATTCCTCAAATTGAAGCAGAGTCCTCTTCTTTGAACCGTGAATACGGTGTGACTAAACAGAAATACGAAGAGTTACTTTCTCGCCGTGAATCAGCAGATTTATCTCGAAGAGCTGATGTATCAGCAGAAGACCTTCAATTTAGAATAATAGAGCCTCCGTTATTGCCTAAACGCCCATCAGGCCCTAATCGCCTTATTTTTTATACCGCGGTGCTAGTAATAGGATTTGGCTCTGGAATTGCTATCGCATTCCTAATTAGCCAACTTAATCCAATCTTAATACGACCTAAGCAATTGCTCAATGTGTCAGATTATCCAATTTGGGGCACAGTTACCCACTTAAACATTGAGCAAATTAACAAAACTAACAGAACTCGACTTATCTTGTTTTTACTCTCGAGCGGCACTATTTTGGCAATGTATGGCGCATTAGTTGCGGCTGAAATTATGAACATAGACTTATTTGGAGGGCTTCTTTAATGAAAAATACTATTGAGAAAGCACTTCAAAAACAAAAAGAAGCGAAAGCAGCAAAGAAAAGTGAAATAGTTGAAGAAAAACTGGAAGACACTGTAAAGTCGAATGTATCTGAAGACTCTAAGGTGACAATTGAGAAACCTTCGCCTTCTGAACTAGAGCCGCCTGCTGAAAAAATTGTTGCTGAGGAAAAGGAGTTTACCAATAAAAAATCTCCTCTCGACGAATTTGTTATCGATTTTGCACGTCTTGATAAGAATGGGCATATTTCACTTAACGGTGAAAGGAAGCAAATTAACGAAGAGTACCGAGAAATAAAGCGTAAGCTTTTAGCAAATGCTTTTGGTTCACTAGCGAAAACCCTTCACAACCCGAACATTATTATGGTTACCAGTAGTCGCCCTTCTGAAG
>Ga0213832_1000766_pt1 | contig 13699 bp, 12 predicted proteins | sample SWATP13_FD_161660 | JGI IMG/M metagenome (GOLD analysis project Ga0213832, IMG submission 161660) | Coastal seawater microbial communities from Marineland, Florida, United States - SWA TP1 #3 | ecosystem: Environmental > Aquatic > Marine > Coastal | place: USA: Florida | collected 2016-08-06 | reverse complement strand
CGGGCCTCGTCTGGGGGTTGATGTTAAGCGGCGAGCTTGCGGTGTTGCAAGCGCCGATATTCGATGGTCTGTCGCTTGATCCTTTCGCGCTGTTTGATGATGGCTGGTGCCCTGCCGAAGTAGGCGTCTGCAGGCGTCACGTTGTTCAGGCTCTTGTGGTAGCGCCGGTGGTTGTAGTGCTCGACGAAGGCTTCGATCTGAGCCTCGTGGTCGCCGGGCAGGAAGTAGTTTTCCAAGAGGATGCGGTTTTTCAGGGTCTGGTGCCAGCGCTCGATCTTGCCCTGGGTGTGCGGGTGCATCGGGGCACCGCGCACGTGGCTCATCTTCCGGGCCTCGATGTATTCCGCCAGTTCCCCGGCGATATAGCTGGGACCGTTATCGCTGAGCAGCCTTGGCTTGTGCAGCACCGCGGCGCAGTCGCAGCCGGAAGCTGCCAGGGCCAGATCTAGCGTGTCGGTCACATCCTCGGCCCGCATGTTAGTGCACAGCTTCCAGGCGATAATGTAGCGCGAGAAGTCGTCGAGCACGGTGGAGAGATACATCCAGCCCCACCCGATGATCTTGAAGTAGGTAAAATCGGTCTGCCACATCTCATTCGGCCGGGTGGTCTTGGTGTGGAACTGATCGGCGGCCTTGATCACGACGTAGGCCGGGCTGGTGATCAGGTCGTGGGCCTTCAGCAGGCGGTAGACTGTGGCTTCGGACACAAAGTATTGACGTTCATCGGTAAATCGCACGGCCAGTTCGCGCGGTGACAGCTCGGATTGCTCCAGCGCCATTTCGACGATCTGATCCTGCACTTCGGACGCGATCCGATTCCACACCCGGCCTGGAGCCGATGGTCGATCCGTCAACGCCTCCGGGCCGCCTTCAAGGTAGCGGTCATACCAGCGGTAGAAGGTCCGGCGGGCGATGCCGAGCTGATCCAGCGTCCGCTTGGCAGGCAGGTGCGACTGCTCGACGATACGGATGATTTCCAGCTTTTCGGATGCGGGATACCTCATTCTTCGTCGCCCCCATCCGCGATCATGCTTTTTTTGAGCAAACGGTTTTCCAGCGTCAGGTCGGCCACGCATTCCTTGAGGGCGCGGGCTTCGCGGCGAAGGTCCTGCACCTCGCCAGTGGTCGCGGCACGGGCGGTATCACCGGCCAACCGGCGCTTGCCGGCCTCCATGAACTCCTTCGACCAGGTGTAATACAGGCTCTGGGCCCAAAGAGCTTGGGGCCTTCCTTGCGGCACAGCTCGGCGATGCTGTCCTCGCCGCGCAAGCCATCCAGCACGATACGGATCTTGTCTTCAGCCGAGAAATGGCGACGGGTTGCTCGCCGAATGTCCTTCACCACCCGCTCGGCAGGAGCCTTCTTGGGGGGCGATTTTTTCAAGGAGGGTTGGGTCTTCATCTTCGTTCCTTCGTCACTACGACGAAGCCCCAACCCTCCTTAAATCACAACCTCAAATCTGTGCCAGTGGTGCTGACGGGGGACAGCTTTGATCACTGACATCGGAGCGAAAATTTACAAGAATAATCCACTCGGGTACGGAGGCATGGGTCTCTTGCTTATCTTGCCGATGACCGTTCCGAATAACTCCCTCCCGATACTCCACTCGCATTCAAAGGGAGCGGAAGCAGCGTGGAGGCCGCTTTTTGAGCGTTTCACAAACTAGGGGCTCGAAGTACAAGACATTTGCGACTTCGCTATAGTAGGCCTTACGTCCTTTCCGCGCAGGCTCAAGGCAGAGTTCGGCGGAACCCGGCAACCGACCAAAACGGTGATGCGATGGATGCATGTGAGCGACCATACAGCCCGATCTTGGCTAAACGGACACACCAGTCCGAGCAGTCTGCATCTGGATACCTCGAAGAACAGGCTGTTTTCGGCCTCGTTTCCTTGGCTTTCGGGGCCGGAGCGCCGCTCGGCACCCCGTTTTCGCGCTATGCAGGCGCACCTCGCCCCTCGAGCCAGGCGAGGCGCTGGAAGTTATAGGTGAGGTTGGCCATGCCGATCTTGATGCGCGCGCGGGCGATGCCGATGGTGCGGATGAACAGGCCCATGCGGTGCTTCTGGCCAGCGAAAACGTGCTCGACCGCCGAGCGAACAGCAGAGCGTCTGGCATTGGCTATGGCGATGTGCTCGGGCAGCGGTCGCCGCGGCATGCGCTTCTGCGCCCGATGCGCTTTCAGCGCGTCGCTACCGACGGGAATAGTAGGTCAAACCCATTTCAAGAAGGCAGCTATGGTATCGGCATGCCCTTCGCGATCGATTGTCCAAGCTGTTCTGGCCTACACAGAAGATAATCCAGCTTGTTGTGATTTTTGTTCAAGCTTCTTGGACTTGATATGCTCTCAAGCCGTTGAAAATTCGTCACGCCAGTCCAAGCTTTTGTTATGTCCCACATTTCCTGACCACCGGATCAGCCGCTTAGACGGCCCGCAATCGCTTCGCCCATTCTCACCGGGCTGCCGGGTTGCAGGTCTTTGCGCCATTCCACCCGGCCCGGCTCGAACAAGAGCACGACTGTGGAGCCGAGATAGAAGCGGCCCATTTCATCGCCTGCGGCAAAATCAAGCGCGGATCCGCTGAAATCCTCGCACACTGGCTCGCGTGCGTGATCCTTGAAGCGATGCGGCCACACCGTCTCGATCCCGGCGACGATCATCGCGCCCACCATCACGCTGGCAAAGGCGCCATCTGGCCCGTCAAACAGGCAGGCGAGCCGTTCGTTGCGGGCAAACAGCCGATCGACCCCTTGTGCAGTGGCCTGATTGACAGAGAATAGACGGCCCGGACAGTAAGTGGTGGCTTGTAGGCGGCCGGATGCGGGCATGTGCACCCGGTGATAATCGCGCGGGCTGAGATAGATCGTGATAAAGGCCCCGCCGTTAAACCGGCGCGCTGCCGCATCATCGCCGCCCAACAATTGGGCGGCGGTAAAATGCCGCCCCTTAGCCTGAAATATCCGGCCACTCTCGATCAGTCCCACCTGGCTCACCGCGCCATCGGCGGGTGAGAGGATATGCTGGCTTGCATCGGCCAAGGGGCGCATGCCCGGCTTCAGCTCGCGGGTGAAGAAATCGTTGAAGCTGGCAAATTCCTCAATGCCCCGCGCCGCCTCGGTCAGATCAACGCGGTAGGTCGCGGCAAAGCGGCGGATCAGCGCGTTCTTGAGCCACGCCCGCTCACTCGCCGCCAGCCTTCCGGCAAGGTGTGAGAGCGTGTGTTGCGGAGCAATGTGTTGCAGCAGGACGAAAGGCGAGGGCATGGGGGCGAGCCTATGCCCGAGCCTGCTGGATAAGTCGACCGCGCAAGTGGCAGCATGGGTGGAATGCGCTAGCCGCGCCAACCGACCGAAAAGAACAGATTGCGCGGCAGACCCGGATCAAATCCGCCCCCACCGCCGGGGCGCACGCGCGGGGCATAGGTCGCATCGAGCAGGTTGTTAATCCCGGCTCCGATCGTGAATCCGCCGCCCAATGGCCATTCCACCGAGGCATCGAGCACCTCGTAAGCGGGCAGGAAGAAATCGGCCACGTTATTGTCGGCACCTTGCTGATCGCCCACCGAGGTGAAGATCAAGGCCGCGCGCGCACCATTGGTGCCCAGATAGGTCAGGCTTGATCGCAGCATATGGCCGGGCGCATATTGCGGGGTGAAGCCTTCGGCGGCCCCGCTGGTAAAGGTCGCATCGAGCAATTGCAGGTTGGTGGAGAGGCGCAGGGTGTTTTCGGCCTTGCCGATCCCTTGGGGGCCCAGCAGATCGAGCCGCACCGCCAGATCGAGGCCCTGATTGCGCATCGAGCCGACATTCTGGCGCCGCGCGCCGCCTGCGCCCACCGCGCCAAAGGGCGGTGCGGCCGGCAATGGTCCTGCCAGAAAGCCGACCTGATCTTCGAATGTCACGCGAAACAGGCTGGCATCGATCCGCAGGGGGGGCACCGGCTCGGCCTGAACGCCGGCCTCGATGGTGAAGGCGTAGGAGGCATCGAAAGTGCCCGCTGCATCCACGCCCGCCTGAAATGTTACGCCGTCATTGTAAAGCAGCGGCTTGAAGGCGCGGCTGGCGTTGGCGACAAAGCGCAGATTGTCCGCCGCATCCCACGTCATGCCAATCCCAAACAGCGGCACAGTGTCGACATTTTCCCGGTTGCCAAGCGGACCATTGGGCGCGCCCGGAGGGCCGCCGGTGACGCTGCCGAGCGCCAGATCAAGCTGTTCCACCACGCGCTGTCGGAGCCGTTCGAGCCGGAAGCCGGGTACGATCTGGACATCGCCGAAGCCCAGCTTGACCTCGCCAAAGACCGCCGCCGCATCGCCGCTGCGGGTAACGCGGGCGACTGGCCCGGCCAGGCCGATGAAGTCGGCATTGCTGGCGCCCTTGTCGACAAACACCGGCGCATCCGAGGTGTGGCCGGAAATGCCAAAGGTGAGGCTGTGCTGGCTTGCTGCGCCGAAATCACGGCGCAGGCGTACATCAATTCCGGCAGTGTCAAAGGCCTGCAACTGGCGGATGATGACATTGGGTTCAGGCGTGACCTGTCCGAAGGCGCCACCTGCCTGCCGCCAGCTTTCGCGCTCGAACCGGCTGTAGAAGGCGCGTGCAGTCAGCTGGGTGGCATCATTGATCTGCCAGTCCACCGCCAGCGTCGGGGCGAGACGTTCGATGCGGATGCGATCAAACGGTGTCGAGCCGTCGCGCCGGTCGGCCGCCAGCCGCTCGCGCGTCAGGCCACCTGGCTCGCCAAAATCGCCGCGGTAGTAATCGAGCGCGAGGGTGATTGTGACGTCATCGCCAATATAGTGCCCGCGCAGCCGTCCGGTGAGCTGTTCGTGATCGCTGTTGACGCGGCGCGGGCCATCGCCTGTGGCATATTGGAGGAAGCCATCGCCAGCAAAACGCCCGTCCGAAACCGCGACATTGGCAAGCGCCTGACGCGCGTTCCAGCTGCCCAGCGTGACGCGTGCCTCGCCTTCGGCGCCGGCTTCGCGGCGGGGGCCGCGCATGACGTAATTGATCGCACCGCCCGGTTGCGGGCCGTAGAGCAGGCCGGACGCGCCGCGGATGAATTCCACCCGCTCGACCAATTCGAGCGGCGGGATGAAATAGGCCGCCGGATAGGAATACATATCCGGCACCGCAGGGATGGCATCCTGCAAGGTCAGCAGGTTCCAGCTTTCATGCGGCTCGCCAAGCCCGCGATAGGACAGCGATGCCCATGACCCATTGGACACTTCCGATACGAGAATGCCGGGAATATCGGCCAGCGCGACGCGCAGATTACGCCCGGCGACCGGCGGAATATCGGACATCAGCGCAACATCGCCCAGCTTTCCGGCAAAGATCAGCGTGCCTGATTGATCGGGCAGGCGATCCTGCTTGCGCCCCGCAGTAACGATGATCGAAGTCGCCTGACCGCTGCTGGCATTGCCCGGCGCGTTGGTGGCAGCGGCATCAAGCGCAGCCTCGGCGGCGGTGTCGGCCAAGTCACTGGCAATTGCTGGGACACAGGTGGAAGCAAGCAGCAGCGCGGCAGCGCCGCGCAGCGGGCGTGAAACGGGCAAGAACAAGCGGGGGCTCCATCGAAGGGGGGATTCGATAGTGGCCGATTTGCTGTTATTGCTAATCATTGTCAATAGCTTTGAACGGCTTGGCGCAGAAATCTCCGTCAGCCATGTCGCCGCGGCATCAGGAATGTCCGACAAGGGCACAGTGTGTGGGCCAAGGTGTCAATCTGGCTTGACGCCTTCCGATTTTGACTGGATCAGGACAGGGGCAGTGGCCGGGCCGTGCATCACGCTCGCGATGGCCGCCCGAGGGGGAACACAGAAATCGTGACGTTCAGGACTTGCTTTCGCTTCACCGTGCTTGCCAGCAGCGCGCTGGTGCCCCCTGCTTTGGCCTGTCCCCTGTTGGCTGCCGAGGCCGCAGCCGACACTCTTGCCACCGAGGCGAGCGTTGCGAATGTGCCGGATTATCTCGTCACCGGTCCGGAAATCATCGTCACCGCACGCAAACGGGATGAAGCGCTCGGCGATGTGCCGATGGCGATCCGGGTCATCAGCGATCAGGTGATCGAACGCGAAGGCATCCGCACAGTCGAGGATCTCAGCCGCCGGGTTCCGGGGCTGACCTTTGATCAGGGCGGGTTTCTGGCTGACACCCGGCCTGCCATTCGCGGGATGCAATCCGAACGTGGGCGACCTTCGGTGGCGATTCTGCTCGATGGGCTCGATCTGTCGGGCGAAAACATGGTGATCGGCGGCGGCGGGGCGGCGGTTAACACGCTGCTTTATGATCTGGACCGGATCGAAGTGGTCAAGGGGCCGCAATCGGTGCTGTGGGGCCGCAATGCCTTTGCCGGCGCGGTCAATTTCGTCAGCCGGGAGCCGGGGCAGGACTTGTCCGGCAGAGCCAATCTCGATGTCGCAGAAGGCGGGCTGTTCGCGCTCGACGGCGCGATCAATCTGCCGATCATCACCGATCGGGTGGCCCTGCGCGTCAACGGCGTCTTTTCTGACCGCGATGGCTTCTATCGCAATCCGGTAACGGGCGCACGGCTGGGCGAAAACCGCACCATAGGGGCGGGCGGGTCGCTGCTGGTGAATGTCACCGACACGCTCACGGTTACGGGGCGCTATATCTATCTCGATCAGCGCATGAGCGAGGCGCCGAGCGTCCTGCTCACGCCCAACACGCGGCTGGCCGTTCCCGGCGGGCGGTTTGCGCCTGCCCCCGGCGCGCCTGCGATTTTGCCGTGTCCCAATGATTTGACAGGGCTGACCCCGCCGCAAACGCTCAATTGCACACGCGGAACCTTTGTCGGCGATGTCACTGCGCGCGCCGATGCCATTGATCTCAGCCCCGATCCCTTCACCGGCGAGGCGATGCGCGGGATGCGGCTGCGGCAGGATATTGCAACGCTGCTGGTCAACTGGGATACCGGCGCGGGCAATCTGTCCTATCGGTTCGGCCATCTCGATAACCGCTCGCGGCTGGAACAGGATGGCGATTACACCGACTTTGCCGGTCCCCCCGGTTTTGTTTTGTCCTTGAGCGCCTTTCAGGTCCTCGATTTCACCAACCGTACCTTCGATCACGAAGTGAAGTATGATCACCAGCTCGGGCCGGTCAGCGTGCTGGTGGGCGCACAGGCTTTCACCGAGAAGTCTGCGGTTATCAATTCAGCCCAATTCTGGCTGCGCAACCCGGCCTCGCCGCTGGCTGGGCCGCCGTTTTTCCTGTCGGCTGCCCCCGATCCCGACTTTCCTTTCGCGCTCACCACCAATCGCAAGACTGAATATTACGGCATCTACGGCAGCGTTTCGTGGGATGTGACCGATCGCTTGCGGCTAAACGCCGATCTGCGCTGGAGCAGCGAGACGATCCGTTTCGATATTCCGGGTTTTCGCATTCAGGATGTGTCGCTCTCGCAGCTTGCACCGGTGTGTCTGCCCGGCCTTGCCAATGGCACGGTTGCTGCGCCCGGAGCCACCAGCGGCCCGCCACCCGGCAGCATCGTGGCCTGCCCGCGCGAGGCTGAGACCGCGTATAATCGTCTCACGCCGCGTTTGACCGCGCAATATCGTGTGTCGGATGATCTGTTGGCCTATGCGTCCTATTCCCAAGGCTTCAAGCCCGGCGGCTTCAACACCAACGAGATTATCGAATTCACCGATCAACTCTATATGCCCGAACGCGTTGCGGCCTATGAAGCAGGGGTGAAATCGGCTTGGCTGGGCCAACGGCTGATCGTCAATCTGGATGTGTTTTACAATGACTACACCGATCAGCAGATCGGGGTGCAGCAAGCCAGTCCATCGCAAGGCGGACAGGTTGTGGTCGGCTCTGGCATCGTCAATGCTGGCAAGGTCGAAGTGTATGGGCTGGAGTTGGAGGCCGATGCGCGCCTTACCGATTGGCTGCGTCTGGGGGCAAGCTATGCCTATATCCGCTCGCGCTTTCGCAGTTTTGTGCAAGGCCCGCCGCCCGGCTCGCCCGATGCGCTCTTTGCCGAATGCGGCGTGCCGCAGGGGCAATCCTCCTCCGATCAGTTCCGCGCAGAGGCGGGCAATATCTGCGGCGATTTTTCGGGCAATGATGTGGGGCGCAGCCCGCGCCACGCGCTGTTCCTGTCATCCGAAGTGCGCCGCCCGATCCGCGGGACAGGGGCAAGCGGGTTTATCAATCTCGATGGGCTCTATCGTTCAGCCCGCTTTGTCGATGAAGCCAATCTGTCGCGCCTTCCGGCCTATTGGCGTGCAAACCTGCGTGTCGGTTTGGAATGGCAGCATTTCTCGGTGATCGCCTATGTCGATAATCTTTTCGACAACCGCGTGATCGAAACTGCCCAGCGCACAGTCGATCCCGGCCGGCCCGAAGGCTTTGCACCCTCACGCGGGATCCTCGCCTATCTGCCAAACCCGCGCGCTTTCGGGGTGCGGCTTGGTGCGCGGTTCTAGCGACTTGTTCGCAAGGGGCAAAACGCGCCCTTTATGAACCTTGGCTAAATCGTCCGCTCATTTTTTGGCAAGGCGAGCCGTGTAATTTCATCGACGAATGGAATTCACCGCTTGCAGGAGACTGATCATGAGCGCCTACACCTTCCGCTCCTCACGGCCTGATCGCTGGGTTGCTCCGCGCCCTTACAGCGATGCGAGCTTGCGAGCGCAGACCTATGGACGGGTGCAGCCGATGGAGGCCCCCAGCCTTGCTGAGCGCTTGCTTGCACGGCTCACCGGACGCAGGTGAGCGCGCGCTCGGCTTAATACTCTTCGGGGGGTTCGGGCGTGTCGGCGGTGTGATCGGCTCCGGCCTTGCGGTTGCCTTTGGCAAGCGCAAAGACCACACCCGAAAGCACCGCCAGCGCCACGAGGTTGGGCAGCGCCATCGCTGCGTTCGAGATATCGCCAAGGCGCCACACCAGCTCCGATGGCTGGGTTGCGCCGACATAGATCGCAATGCACCAGATCACCCGCCAGATAATGTGGAGCACTTTTTCACCGCGCACGCTGGAGCCGGGGATGCGATCATATAGGAAAGTGATCGCTCGCTCGCCGTAATAGCTCCACGTCAAAAGCGTGGTGAAAACGAACAGGATCAGCGCGGTCGAGACGATCAGCGTGCCCAGCGGAATGCCCGCCACCAGCATCGGGAAAGCCGCCGCGAAAGCGCCCGAAGTCGTCACAAACCCCGCTGCCGCCGTGGTGCCGAGATCGGATTGCCAGACATGATCAACCGCTTGGCCCTGATAGGTGAAATCACCTTGCACCGTCAGGATCACGAGCGCTGTCATGGTGCAGATCACGATGGTGTCGATGAAAGTGCCGAGCATCGCCATGCGGCCCTGCTGTTCGGGATCATCGGTTTGCGCCACGGCGTGCGCCATTGCGGTTGAGCCCTGCCCCGACTCGTTCGAAAACAGCCCGCGTGCAACGCCCGCCCGGATCGCAAGGATCAAGGCCGCACCAAGGAACCCGCCGCTGGCGCTCTGATAGCTGAAAGCGCCTGCGAAAATCCGCCCGAAAGTCTCGGGCAGATCGCCGAAATTGAGCGCCAGCGCAGTGATCGCCAGCACGATGTAAGCCGCCGCCATGAAGGGCACGACGCTTTCCGCGACCCGGCCGATCGATTTGATCCCGCCGATGATGACGATGAACACTGCAATCGCCACCACCATGCCGCCAAACCAGCGCTCCCAGCCGAACAATTCATTAAGCCCGCTCGCAACCTCGTTGGCCTGGATCGAATTGCCGGTGACAAGGGCAGAAAACAGCGTGCCGAGGCAGAACACCACCGCAAGCCATGTCCATTTCGGGCCCAGCCCGAGCCGGATATAGGTCATCGGGCCGCCGCGATAGGCGCCGTCAGCCGTGCGTTCGCGATAGCGGATCGAGAGGCTTCCTTCGGCAAAGGCCAGCGCCATGCCAAACAAGGCGGTGATCCACATCCAAAACACCGCGCCCGGCCCACCCAAGGCAATCGCGGTGGCCACCCCTGCCAGATTGCCCGTGCCAACCTGCCCGGAAAGCGCGGTCGAGAGCGCGGCAAACGGCGAAATTTCGCCTGCGCCTTGCCCTTTGCGCCCTGCAAACAAGCCCTTGAAGGCGCTGCCCAGCTTCAGAAGTGGGTAGAACCTCAGCCCCACCATGATCCACAGGCCAACGCCGAGCAGAATGATCGTCATCGGCGGAAAGGGCAGCAATTCCTCCCCATTCCACGTGCCCGCCCAGATGAAATCCGAAAAATTGCTGACCGGGGCGACCAGTCTTTCCCCAAGGCTCATCGCCTCATTTGCTGCCCCGTCTGCTACCATGTGCCGTGATCCCCAAGTGTCTTGCGCTAAGGCGTAAGCGAGCATGCCTAATGCGCATGCCCGGCCTTGCATAGCCCGCGCCCGCCCTTTTGCGCGGCTCTCTTGCTTTTGCCGTCAGCGACGGGTAATGCGCAGCACGTCTTTTCCGACATCGCTGAAATCGACTGAGCCCCTCCGGCAAGCTTGTGCCGGGCGGCGCGGCCCCTTACCTTGAAGCGATGCGAGATAGACGCTGGAACTAACGAAGGAACGCAAGGTCCCATGGCCGAAGAGAAGAAGCGCAAGACGAGTGTTGCCGAATTCGTCAATCAGGTTCGCACCGAGGCGGGCAAGATTGTCTGGCCAACGCGCGAGGAAACTGTGCGCACCGCGATTTTCGTGTTCATCTTCATGGTGATTTTGTCGCTGTTCTTCCTCGCCATCGACAGCGCTTTTGGCGCTGTTGTGCGCGGCGCTATCGGCCTGCTGCAATAGGCGCTCAATTCCCGCAAGGGCTTGATATTCATTTATTTCGCAAGGATCATCCATGGCTCGCTGGTATATTATTCACGCCTATTCAGGCTTTGAGAACAAGGTGCGCGATGCAATCATCGCTGAGGCTGAGCGGCTTGGCCTATCTGATGGCGTGGAAGAAGTGCAGGTTCCCACCGAAACCGTGATCGAGGTAAAGCGCGGCAAGAAGGTGCAGGTCGAACGCAAGTTCATGCCCGGCTATGTGCTGGCCAAACTCAACATGACCGATGATGTCTATCACCTCGTCAAGAACACCCCCAAGGTGACGGGCTTTCTGGGTTCGGGCAACAAGCCGCAGCCTATCTCGGAAAAAGAAGCCGCGCGCTATTTCGGCGGCGTCGAACAGGCCAAGGCTGCGCCCAAGCGCGAAGTGCACATCGATTACGAGATCGGCGATTCGGTCAAGGTCAACGCAGGGCCCTTTGCCAGCTTTACCGGCGTTGTCGAAGAACTCGATTTCGACAAGTCCAAGGTCAAGGTCTCGGTCTCGATCTTTGGCCGCGCCACGCCTGTGGAACTGGGCTTTGATGAGGTTGAGCTGGTGAAGTAAGGGAGGGTGGCATTGGTGTGTGCCCGCCTTGTGCGGGCGCATCTCTCAACCACATCCGGCAACGTCACCGATGAAATCATCATGCGATATCTCGACCGGCATACCCACAAAAACGGCTTCAGCCCCTCGCCATGATCCTACCGGCGTCAGCCGGTAAGTAATTCAGTCGCGAAGCTCGGCGCCGTATACAGCTAATGCGCGAACGGTCTAAGCCCTACAAGGTCACCGACGAGAAAGGGCTTTATGTCCAAGTGACCCCGGCTGGCGGCAAGCTCTGGAAGCTGAAGTTTCGCAATAAGGTGGGGGCCGAAAAGAAGCTCTCTCTGGATCACCTGACCGTGTCGCGGGGCGGCAAGTGATCACGGATCAGGTCGGACCGATGCTTGAAGACCGAGACATCGTCATAAGGTGCACCGTCTACAGCGGCGTTCCGGATCAGATCGGCCAATCGCTGCGGTGATTGCGCCAGTGCCACGACCTGCCGCGCGAGGGCATCCGTATCATGGATCGGTGACAGAAGGCCCCCGCCATGCGCATGGATCAGGTCACGCGCAAAGGCCCCGTCATAGCCAACGATCGGCGTGCCCGAAACCAGCGCCTCAATCAGGCAGCGCGGCGATTCCGGAGTTTTATGGCAGAACAGAAAGATATCCGCCGCACGCAGGGTTTCCAGCAGCGCGCCGCGATCCGACAGAAAGCCGGGCGTTGAAACCCGATCACCCAGACCGCTGCGGGCGATCTGCGCGCGCATCTGGCCCAACGCGATGCCGTCGCCGATCCAGCTGGCCTGAAAATCGACGACGGCGCCCTGCACCTTGTGCAGCACCTCGACCCAGTCCTGCGGGCCTTTCATCGGATCGGCCCGCCCGGTGTAGACGATCCTGAGCGGACCCGTTCTGGACTGCGCCCCTGCCACCTTGGCTGCAAGGTGGCTCGGGTCGATATGATCCGCCGCTTTCAGATGAATGTCATGCACTAGATGCGGGTTCCGGCAGAAGGGGGCGTAGGTCTCAAATGTTTCGCGACCATGGAAAAAACCGACATGCGCCCGGCGAATGAGATGCTGTTCCAGCCAAGCCATCGGACGATGATAAAGCCGCGCCCGCAGGCTTGCGCGCCAATGACCCTGCCCGATCATCCGGCGCGTGACCTCGGATTCCACGCGGTCGGTCCAGATCCCGTAGGGGCGACGCATCCTGAAGGCTTCATGGCAGGCCACGGAGCCCCAATCGCCGAACAATCCGCCAATGGCAAAGCTGATGTAATCCGCCTGGGCGATCAACTCCCGGATCTGGCGCCGCACATGCGGCAGGTGTCGAACAAACTTGTCGGGGCGATAGGCCATCGGCAAGGGCACCACCGTGATTCGGTCCAGTGACGGGCCGACGTTTTCAAGCGGCTGCCAGCTGGGTGGCAAGGGCGCGTCGGTTACCGGCATCATGACGGTCAGATCGTCAAAGTTTTCTGCCCAGAGCCGCAGCCCGTTGCAGGCCTGATCTTCCAGATACAGGCGCCCGCCCTGCCGATGCAGCGGCACCGGCGCGTAAATCAGCAGACGTCGTCCGTCACTATGCATCTGCGCCGCCCTTTCTACCATTTAAGTTTTTGCAACAGGATTAATTTTTCCCCAAGTTGATGTCTACTGCCACGTGATCTCTCTGGCGTGGTACCATAGCCTGCAAAACACTGCATCCTTGTCTTGCGGCATTCGGATGACAGCTCGTCGATAAACGAGGCAAACCATAAGTATAGTCGTTTTTTCGCCTAAATTCTCTGTTGAAAGGACGTATCATGTACGCAATTACAGGTGAGTGACATGGGTAAGCTGGCAATAGCCGACACTCACCAAGTGGCCTGCCATCTGTAGTCAAGGTCGCCTGATTTTGCTGGTTAAACAAGCATTTTTCGCCCTGAGCGGTGTCTGTCGTCGCCCAAATGTTTGGAGCTCGGCGGATCATGCGGTGAACCTGCAGCATCCTGGCCCGGCAGCGTCGTTTTTCAGCGCGGTGGGCAGACCTGTCGAGCCTCTTTCGTTGAGTTTGGGCCCGGATCGCGGTCACGCGCGTAGCGGTGGCGCTCGCAATCGGCGGATGGCGGCGAGGATGGCGCGTACCATTGGGCCATTTCCTCGGACAACTCGATGTAGCGCAGGAAGGTTGCGAGGCTGTATGGTCGCACCGATGGCGCCCGCGTTGTCGATCGCAATGGGAACACCCGCTAAGATCTGTGACCTGCCTCCCGCTGATCCCGCGGTCATAACGAGAGTCTGCCGGTTTGATATTCGTGCACGCTCGCCGGCACAAGCGCGCCGGGTGTGACGATTCTA
>Ga0213832_1000751_pt1 | contig 14088 bp, 14 predicted proteins | sample SWATP13_FD_161660 | JGI IMG/M metagenome (GOLD analysis project Ga0213832, IMG submission 161660) | Coastal seawater microbial communities from Marineland, Florida, United States - SWA TP1 #3 | ecosystem: Environmental > Aquatic > Marine > Coastal | place: USA: Florida | collected 2016-08-06 | reverse complement strand
CAGTTTATCAACCAAAGTTGTTTTACCGTGGTCAACGTGGGCGATAATCGCTATATTTCTTAACTTTTCGATGCTCATATTTTTTCTCAGAGAAATTGAATCTCATTGATCCTGCAAGATCTACGCACTCATCTGAGTTTTCACCAGATGTCCCAGCATAGGATTTAAAAGGGCGCATATTATCCCTTAATAATGGCATGGATGAAAGTTTATCCAATGTAAATTTATAAACTTTCTTCAAGCTTTTTCTAAGTATCTGTTTTATAAATGACAAATTTATGAACTTTGTTCATTTCAAACAGTAAGAATTGGCGAAATTCTGAGTTATGAGCCATATTTTCAGAGTAAATCAAGCTCAGAGTTCATTTATTAGGTATGCTCAATTTCTGTGCATTTGGCATTGTGAAAAAGCAATGCACCACAATGAAACTTTTACGCACCAAAGTTGTGCAAATAGTTTTAACAAAACCCTATTCTATTTTTTTTTATAAGCCTAAACAACATGTTAAAAATATGGCATGAAATCAGCTTATATAAAACAAAAGCAATAATGCAGCAAAAATAAAACCCAACAATTGGAGGACACATGTCACAATCGGTTTTAGATTTTATCAAAGAAAATGACGTTAAGTTCATTGATTTACGCTTTACTGACACCAAAGGTAAAGAACAGCATGTTTCTATTCCTCATCACCAAATTGATGAAGAGTTCTTTGAAGACGGCAAAATGTTTGACGGTTCTTCAATTGCTGGCTGGAAAGGCATCAATGAATCAGACATGGTACTAATGCCTGTACCTGAGTCTGCTAAAATGGACCCATTTTCTGAAGAAGCTACTTTAATCGTACGTTGTGACGTTGTTGAGCCTTCAACACTTCAAGGTTACGAGCGTGATCCACGTTCTGTTGCAAAACGCGCTGAAGAATACATGCGTTCAACAGGTATCGCTGATACTGTTTTATTCGGCCCAGAGCCAGAGTTCTTCCTATTTGATGATGTAAAATACAAATCAGACATGTCTGGTTCTATGTACAAAATTGATGATATCGAAGCTGCATGGAACTCAGATAAAGACTACGAAGGTGGCAACAAAGGCCATCGTCCAGGCGTTAAAGGTGGTTACTTCCCATGTTCACCTATTGATTCATCACACGACTGGCGTTCAGCTACATGTTTAGTTCTTGAAGAACTAGGCCAAGTTGTAGAAGCTCATCACCATGAAGTTGCAACTGCGGGTCAAAACGAAATCGCAACACGCTTCAATACCATGGTATTAAAAGCAGACGAAATCCAAGAGATGAAATATGTTATCCATAACATGGCTCACCTTTATGGTAAGACAGCAACCTTCATGCCTAAGCCTCTTGTAGGTGATAACGGTTCTGGTATGCACTGTCACCAATCTTTAGGTAAAGATGGCGTAAACATCTTCGCTGGTGACAAGTACGCGGGTCTTTCTGAAGAAGCACTTTACTACATCGGTGGTATCATCAAGCACGCTAAAGCAATCAACGCATTCGCTAACGCGTCAACTAACTCGTACAAACGTCTAGTACCAGGCTTCGAAGCACCAGTAATGCTAGCATACTCTGCACGTAACCGTTCTGCTTCAATCCGTATCCCTGTGGTACCGTCTGCAAAAGCACGTCGTATCGAGGTACGTTTCCCAGATCCAACAGCTAACCCATACCTAGCATTCTCAGCAATGCTTATGGCTGGCCTTGACGGTATCAAAAACAAGATCCACCCTGGCGACGCTATGGATAAAGATTTATACGACTTACCAGCTGAAGAAGCTGCTGAGATCCCACAAGTTGCCTCTTCACTAAGCGAAGCACTTGCTTCTTTAGACGCTGACCGTGAATTCTTAACCCAAGGTGGTGTATTCACTGACGATCTAATCGATGCATACATCTCACTGAAGAACAAAGAAGTTGAAAAGCTTAACATGACAACTCACCCAGTTGAGTTTGAAATGTACTACAGCGTGTAATTGCGCTGTAGCAGAATTATCTATATCAGATAATAAATGTGTGTTCTCAAGCCCGCTTTGCGGGCTTTTTTAATGGTAATTCGACGTATTCTCCTCTACAGTTTTAAATAGATTAAGAAATGCAGGGTTGCAGAGTGAAAAGCATAACTTTATTGTTAGCAGTACTAATTTTTGTTAGTACTTTTAGCCATGGTACCGCTCAGAAGAAAGTGTATTCGTGGAAGGATAGAAATGGTGTTTTAGTCTTTTCTGATACACCACGTCCAGGCGCAACTGAAGTAAAGCTAAATACGCAAAATCTCACTATGCCAGCGACCGATACGAGCATTCTAGATAGCAGCCCGAACGTTACACCGGTTAATTTTAAAGTGACAATAGCCTCACCTGAAAATGAAGCCACCGTTAGAGAGAATACTGGTTCCGTTTATGTAACGACTCGTATTAGTCCACGCTTTGCAACAGGCTTTAAGGTACAACTCCTTGTTGATGGCACTCCTTTAGGTGTTGCCAGTAGCAGTACAACCTTTGCACTTAGAGAAGTCAATCGAGGCGAACACACACTGCAAGCTAAGCTTTTTAATGAGAATAATAAACTCGTTTCGGTTAGCCCAGTAAGCACCTTTTTTATGCATCGAGCATCTGTATTAAACAGCAATTAACTTTTTAAAATAGATACCTCACAATGCAGAATGGCTGTGCTAAGCTATGCTCAATCGCAACGCACTAAAATGGTGCAAACATGCTCAGTAATACTCCCTTCGACTCAGAAATACTCGACAGTATCTGGAAAAATTTAAGTACTGCCGTTATCTTGCTCGACCGAAACTTCAAACTGGTTTATGCAAATGACAGTGCAAGTGAGCTTTTAGGTTTAGGTCCTAAACGTATTATCAACCAACCATTCGATAATCTATTTAACTATCACTCAATTGATTTAAAACGCATCGCCCAGTACTCACTGTTCGATGGTGTTGATTGCCATCAGCATAGAGCTGACGTGGTGTTCATCGATTCTCGCCATGCTAAATTAACAATCAGTACGCGACGGCTCAGCAGCAAAAATGAAAACTACATTTTATTTGAATGCCGCCAAATGGACGATGAAATTCGTCACGATCAAGCCTCTAATCAAATGCATCAATATCAAGCTGCGCGTAATTTAATACGTGGTTTGGCGCACGAAATTAAAAATCCATTAGGTGGAATTCGCGGAGCGGCGCAATTATTGCAGTATGAGGTTGATCAGCAAGAACGAGATCAATGTGCAGAGCTTATTATTGAGCAAGCAGACAGATTGCGAGAGCTAGTCGACCGCTTGCTTGGCCCGAATCAGTTGCCCCACAAATCCTATGGCAATATTCACCAAGCACTTGAGTCAGTAATCAAGCTAAGCATGCTGGATAATAGTGCGAATATCACCTTAGTAAAAGACTATGATCCGAGCATACCTAATGTGTATATAGATCAAAGTAAAATTCAACAGGTGGTGTTGAACATTATTCGTAATGCCCAACAGGCTCTCGTTGATGGTGGTGAAATCAGAATAAAAACCCGTATTAACCACCAGCATAGACGTCCTGGTAAAGCGCCGAAAAAAACCTTGCTGATCCAAATTTCGGATAATGGTCCAGGTATAGATAAGAATCTAAAAGAAACTTTGTTCTATCCCATGATCACCAATAAAGAAAATGGTTCAGGGCTTGGTTTATCCATAGCGCAAACCTTGGTTGACCAGCATGACGGACACATAGACTGTGACAGTTGGCCTGGCCATACAGAATTTAATATCTATTTGCCTTTTACGGATTAATGGTTTTTTGGAGTAATCATGAAAACAGTCTGGTTAGTTGATGATGATGCCTCAATACGCTTTGTATTAGAAAAAGCGCTGGCAAGAGCAGGATTTGACACCCAAAGCTATGCAAATGCACAAGATGTACTTAATGCATTAAAATTTAGCCAGCCCACAGTGCTCGTCTCTGACGTGCGTATGCCAGGTATGGACGGCATGGCATTGCTAGAAACAATTGCTGAGCAAAATCCTGGCTTACCTGTGATCATCATGACTGCCCACTCAGATCTCGACTCTGCAGTTAATGCGTTTCAAAAAGGGGCATTTGAGTATCTTGCCAAACCGTTTGATTTAGATGAAGCCGTAGCATTGGTAGAAAGCGCATGTCGTGCTAACTCAACAAAAAAAACCAAACGTAAATTAGCACCGCAAACCAATGCGCATATCATCGGTGAAGCACCTGCTATGCAAGAGGTGTTTCGTGCGATTGGTAAATTATCAGCTTCAAGTATGAGTGTGTTAATCAATGGCGAATCAGGTACAGGTAAAGAGCTTGTCGCCAGTGCCCTACACAACCACAGTCCACGCAAAGAAAACCAGTTTATCGCTCTCAATATGGCTGCCATTCCTAAAGAATTAGTCGAATCTGAATTATTTGGCCATGAAAAAGGCGCATTCACAGGAGCTGACAGCATTCGTAAAGGTCGCTTTGAACAGGCAAATGGCGGCACATTATTTTTAGACGAAATTGGTGATATGCCGCTTGATGTGCAAACTCGCTTATTACGCGTGTTAGCCGATGGTGAGTTTTACCGTGTTGGTGGTCATCAAAGCATAAAGGTCGATGTGCGAATCATCGCCGCAACTCACCAAAACCTTGAAGACTTGGTTAAACAAGGGAAGTTTCGTGACGATCTGTTCCACCGTTTAAACGTCGTGCGTTTGCGCCTACCCGCCCTACGAGAACGCACCGAAGATATTGAGCGCCTCGCACAACATTTTTTACATAAAAGTGCTAAAGAGCTGCAAGTCGAAAGCAAAATTTTAAGCCCTAAAGCCACTGAGCAATTACGCCTATTCAATTGGCCTGGCAATGTTCGTCAACTAGAGAACACCTGCCGTTGGTTAACTGTAATGGCACCGGGTGAGCTTATCAGCGAGCAAGATTTACCTCCCGAAATTATTGCCGCAACCCCTACAGAGCAAGAAGGCGACTGGCTAGATGCATTTCAGCAATGGCTTAATCTTGAACTTAAACAAGGCAAAGAGAATATTTGGCCTGCGATTCAAGCACAATTAGAAACTCGCTTAATTAAAACTGCACTTGCAAACTGTGCAGGCCACAAACAAGAAGCAGCCATCAAAATTGGTTGGGGGCGTAATACGTTGACCCGCAAGCTAAAAGAGCGCAATATTAGCTAAATTTCACACTATGAACACAGTGAATCAATGAAGTTAATCGAGCATATTCCGCTTATTAAACAAATGGAAATCATTAACAGACTGTCGTTTTTTAGAGAGTTTTCTCTCAGTGAACGACAGGTGTTATTAGAATCGTTTAGTCACTTATATTTAGTACAACAAGGCCGTGCGGTTTTTAAACAATTTGATAATGACAAACGCCTTTATATTGTACTAAGTGGCTCTCTTACCGTGTTTAAGCAAAGCCATTTAGTTGAGCTAGGCAGCATAGAGCCTGGTGAATTTATTGGTGAAGGCGCGTTTATCAATAACCGTGAACGAAGTACTAGTGCGCGAGCTAAGATCGATACTATCGTACTTGCAATCACACCAGAAGCGCTTACTCGACTACCAAATGTAATCCGTGAGAAAATAAAAGATCGTATCATCGAAGGTATGAGTGAACGCATCATTAAGCTCAGTAATTATCTAGAGTCACGCGGCTAATCCATATACACAATTTGTAACGAGCAATTCAACCAGCTTGGTTCATTAACCCGTGCTGTGTAACGGTAGGTGTCTGATGGTTTCATACCAAATGGGGTACTCACTTCTGGCGTTAAATGGCTGTAACTTTGCGAATAGTTTTTATAGTAAATAACTAGGTAGCCATATAAGTAATCCCAATCAAGGGAGACTTTTCTACCGCTTGTAAGGGTAAAGTGTGCCTGCTTATTATTAAATGTAACAGCAAGATCATTATACTTGTCTTCAACACATCCGGTGGTGAGTACACGAGTCGGCATAGTAAAACTAGTTGTGGTATTTTTAGCTCTTAAATAAAAGCCAATATTGCCATGATTGTAAAAGTGATTTGCGGCGGTGGTGTATTTGATCTCAGGCTGATAACCCAGTCGCTGCATGATACCAGCTAAGATCTCAGTCTGTTCAGTCAAAATTTTATCTTCGGATAACATCAAAGTCGCGTCGCCAAACTCTCGCGGCACACTCAGTTGCGTGTATTTATAAGGTAAACGCTGAGCACTTAAGGCTAAATCGAGCTGAGCTTGCTGCTGTGCGTCTAAGTTTTCTGTATAAACATAAACAGTTGGCTGTTGGCAACCAACTAACAATAGCAACACACACCAAATATACATCCTGTTCATACTATTCCCCCAAAAGATTACAAATGTAGTCTATTAAAGGAAAGCTGATTAATCAACTAATTTAAATGGTAACTTAGCCATTTATCAACACTGCGTCGAGTGTAAAGAATATCTTTAAATAAGCGGTGAACCTGATACTCAAGTAACTTTTCTTTACTCTCCTCTCCATAGGCAAGCTGGCTGTGGTTATCATTAAAACGTGAAATTAATGCAAAGCCTTGTTCTGATTTATCAGGCTGTGCTTTGATTGCTTTTGTTAGCAAAGCTCGCACATCATCTGCGGCTAATAGTGACGAATCCTGTAACCCCATTAACTCTTTCCTTAGTGCTGATCTTACGCCCATTACTACTTCTCCAGAACGAATTTAAAATGAAACGAGATTGCTTATAGCAATTAGTACACCAATTTAAAACGCGCGCAGTGTAACCAGAAAATACTGCAATTTTTTTACTGCTTTTGAAAAATATCATTCTTTCTTGCGAGCCAATTTTAACCCTTTGAAGAAGTTAAAAATTTAATCTTGGTTCAATCCAGTGCTAGGCTTTATAATGGCTACGATTAAATTATGAGAGACCAACATGAACGAAGATTTCATAGAAATTGAACTAGAAGAAGAGCCTATAGAGTTATGTAATTTGCTAAAAGTGCTCGACTTAGTCGAAACCGGAGGCCAGGCAAAAGCACTAATAGGTGAAGGTTATGTTGGAGTAAACTATGAAATTTGTACAATAAAACGGAAAAAATTATACAGTGGTGATGTGCTCGCTTTTGATGGTGAGTTGTTTCAATTAACATTAAGCGAAGATGCAATACCGAATCCTCGCCCACCAGAAACACCGAAAAAAGCACAATCAGAAACGAGCGAAACAGCACCGAAAAAAACAAAACGCAAGCGTACTAAAAAACCAAAAGTGGACGAAAAAACAGGCCGCCGCCCTATTTCATTTGGTTAGTTCAAGGTTGCTTAGTTGCTATAAATCACCTTTAATTGAGTTGGATTATAACGGTAATAAAAGGTGGTTTTGACACCTCCAACTTAGCTAAAACTACTTGCTTAAGCAGTAAGCCTCGCTAGCATCTTATTACTGGCAATACCATTTTGTGTCATTATCATTGGCTTGGTACTGCTTTTTGTTAGCCATAAAAGTCAACATGAAGAATGGCTCAGCTAAACATTCTTTTTTTTAATAGTCACCTTAATTAACTGACTATTTATCTCCCCTTGCCCTTGAAATAAATCGTGTCGGCATCAACACTATTTAAGTAGCATACTTTTTCGTCAGCAAAATAAATTTACTAGCTGGTATTAAGTTTGCAACAGGCTAGTGTATATCTCGAAAAGGAAACACAAAACAAGCTCGGCTTGTTAAAACCACAGGGGCAAATAATGAATAACAGTTTTGATACCCAAAAACAGCTTACAATCAATGGTGAACAATACCATATTCACTCTTTACAAGGCTTAGGCGATAAAGCAAAGCGCTTGCCATTCTCATTAAAAATCTTACTCGAAAATCTGCTACGCAATGAAGATGGCGTTAATATCAAAAAGCAAGATATTGAAGCTTTATTAAACTGGGATCCACAAGCAAAACCATCAGCAGAAGTAGCGTTTACGCCTGCCCGTGTCGTTATGCAAGACTTCACAGGTGTACCCGCCATTGTTGATTTAGCCGCGATGCGTGATGCCATGGAGAAACTCGGCGGCGATCCAGCAAAAATTAATCCTCTTTCACCCGCTGAACTTGTGATTGACCATTCAGTGCAAGTTGATGGTTATGGCGAAGATGGCTCATTCGACTTAAATGCGAAACTTGAATACGAACGCAATAAAGAACGTTACGAATTCTTACGCTGGGGACAAACTGCTTTTGATAACTTGAAAGTTGTGCCACCAGCAACGGGTATCGTTCACCAAGTCAATTTAGAATACCTAGCCCGTGTGGTGTTCAATGATGAAAAAAATGGTAAATCACTGGCTTACCCAGATACCCTTGTCGGCACAGATTCACACACAACCATGATTAATGGTCTTGGGGTACTTGGTTGGGGCGTAGGTGGTATTGAAGCCGAAGCCGCCATGCTAGGCCAACCAATCAGCTTACTCATTCCACAAGTAGTTGGCTTTAAGCTTAATGGTCGCCTGCCTGAAGGCACGACTGCGACTGACCTTGTGCTAACCGTAACAGAAATGCTGCGTAAACACGGCGTAGTGGGTAAATTTGTTGAGTTTTATGGTGATGGACTTGCTGATTTACCACTTGCTGACCGTGCTACTATCGCCAATATGGCGCCAGAATATGGGGCAACCTGCGGTATTTTCCCAATTGATGATGAAACCATTAACTACCTACGTTTAACTAACCGCGATGACAAACAACTTAAACTCATCGAGGACTATGCAAAACATCAAGGTTTATGGCGAAACCCTGGTGATGAAGCCCACTACACAGATACCCTTGAGTTATCCCTTGATGATGTAGTACCAAGTCTTGCGGGTCCTAAACGTCCACAGGATAGAATTGCCCTTGATAAAGCGGGCGACATCATTGGTGAACACTTAAAGGGCTTCCAAGATGAACGTATGCAGCATCGCGATAAAAGTGATATTCAAGAAGCGCGCATTGAAGATGAGGGCCCTACAACCAACCCAGATGAGCCTGTCAACGAAGCACAATTTATGGGGGCGGCTAAGGTTAACTTTAAAGGCGAGGAGTTTGAGCTTAATGACGGTGCGTGTGTCATTGCTGCAATTACAAGCTGTACAAATACCTCAAACCCAAGTGTTATTTTAGCAGCGGGCTTAGTCGCTAAAAAAGCGAAACAATTAGGCTTAAAAGTGAAACCTTGGGTTAAAACCTCATTGGCACCTGGCTCTCAAGTAGTGACTGACTACCTGAAAAAAGCAGACTTAATGGATGATTTAGATGCGTTAGGCTTTAACCTTGTTGGTTATGGCTGTACAACCTGTATTGGCAACTCAGGCCCACTGGCTGATGAAATCAGCGAAGCCATTCAAAAGCACAAACTGGTAGTCAGCTCTATTTTATCAGGTAACCGAAACTTTGAAGGTCGTATTCACCAAGATGTGAAAATGAACTTTTTAGCTTCGCCACCACTTGTTGTCGCCTACGCTATCGCAGGCCGTACAGATATTGATGTGTACAACGAGCCGCTAGCACAAGACCCTAATGGTAATGATATTTACCTGAAAAATATCTGGCCAAGTGTCAGTGAAGTCAATGAATTAGTAAAAGAGACCGTAACCAAAGAAATGTTCGCCTCAAGCTATGGCAATGTGTATCAAGGCGATGATCGTTGGCAGAAAATTCAAATTCCTGATGGCAAACTGTACGATTGGGATGATGCCTCAACCTACATTAAAAAAGCGCCCTTCTTTGATGGTATGGAGATTGAGCCTCCAGGAATTCCAAGCATCAGTGGCGCACGCTGTTTAGCAAAGTTAGGTGACTCAGTCACCACTGACCACATCTCGCCAGCAGGTGCTATTAAAGCTGATGCCCCTGCAGGCCTCTACTTACAAGAGCATGGCGTGCAAAAAGCACAATTTAACTCATATGGTTCGCGCCGTGGTAACCACGAAGTGATGATGCGCGGTACTTTCGCTAATGTACGTTTACGTAATTTATTAGCACCGGGTACCGAAGGCGGTGTTACGCGTATGCAACCGAGTGATGAGCTTGCCAGCATTTATGATGCTGCTATGAAGTATCAGCAAGATGGCACGCCACTGATTATTTTAGCAGGCGCGGAATATGGCACAGGTTCTTCACGAGATTGGGCAGCCAAAGGTTCACTACTGCTTGGTGTTAAAGCCGTTATTGCACAAAGTTATGAGCGTATTCACCGTTCAAATCTAATTGGTATGGGTGTATTACCTTTACAATTTAAAGACGGTGAAAGCTATGAGTCACTCGGTCTAACTGGCCAAGAGTCATTCGACTTTGAAGGCCTGTATGACAAAACCAATGAAGTAAGCGTCATTGCCACTAACAGTGAAGGCAAACAAATTAGCTTTAGTGTTGATGTGCGTATAGATACACCTAAAGAGTGGGATTACTACAAACATGGCGGTATTTTACAGTATGTACTTCGTAATATGCTGGCTGAGCAGTAATCACTTTGTAAGTTAACTAAGGGGCTGAATTTTCAGCCCCTTTTTTGTTTAAAACACCAATAATTTGTAGTTTAGACCAACACACTTATTTACAAAAAATGAAAAACACATAAAAATCAGCATGTTAAAATTGGACCATAGTTTGCAAATGCTAACCAGATAAAAATCACAATAATTTTGGAATCCATATGACAATTGCATCATTCAAACGCGCAATTTGCGCAACTGCCATCACATCTAGCTTATTATTAACTGGTTGTGTGATTCATGTATCTCCGGGTCAAATCGCAGAGCAAAAACAACAAGATTTAAGCGTGTCGGCTGCAAATTTAAGCACACTCAAAATCGATGCCGAAGCAGGCTCACTGACCATCAAAGGCGATAGTAACGCTTCAGCTATCACAGTAAATGCCAATATCTATGCGGCTAAAGGCGATGAAACCTATACCCTAACTATTGAAAAACACGGCGACACCGCAGAGCTTATCAGTAAGCTCAATAATGGTAGCTTATCGTTTTACAGAGGTTCATCACCTCACATTGATTTAATCGTATCTGTGCCCACCAACCTTAAACTTGATATCGATGATGGCTCAGGTGATATCGTTATACGTGCGATGCAAAACGACATTCGCATTGATGATGACTCAGGGTCAATTGTGATTGAAAACGGTCGCAATATTAATATTGATGATGACTCAGGCGATATTCGAATTAGCAATGTAAGCGGCAATATAAGCATTGAAGACGACTCTGGCTCGATTATAATAGAGCAAGGCCAAGGTCGCATTGATATTGAAGATGACTCTGGTGATATCCACATTGAGAACAGCCAAGGGCCTGCACGTATTATTGATGGTTCAGGTAGTATCAGCGTTAAAAAATTGGCTGGTTTGCTGGCTATCGAAGATGGCTCTGGTGATATAGATGTGAGACATATAAATGGACTCGTTACTATCACCGATGGCTCGGGCAGTATTTATGTGAATGATACACTAGGCCTGACAATTATCGAAGCGGGCTCTGGCGATTTAAGTATCGATAACATCAATGGCCCAGTTAAATTGGATAGATAATCGACAATTGCTTGATTTAGAACAATCCAGTTAATAACAACAGCACCTACACTTTAATTAAGGCAAAAGTGAGGTGCTTGTATGACTGAACAAACCATCATTCGAATATTAAAAACCTTCATCATTTTAGGTATTTGCTTAATCGTATTGGGGCATTCTTTATTAGCCGGCAATTACTTAAGTGAAAGCATGGGTGTGCATGGTATTATGTTCAGCGCAGCATGTATTGCTATCGGCGTACTGTTTTCACTGCCTACCAAAATTTACCTCACTATTTTGCTGATGAAAATGGAAAGTGATCTGACAGCACAAAACAGGCTGAATTAGTTACCGCTTTGCTCTTGTAGCTGCTTTTCAAGTTGCTTATTGCGTTGCTCCATAAGCTGTTTTACTTGCTCTGCTTCTTGCATCATCTTTTGCACATTTTTAGCATCGTACACCCCAAGTGCGGGCGGTGTTACGTCAGCTTTAACGGTTGATGATTGCTTTTCATCAGCTTGAAAAGTTTCTGCAGGTAATACAGTAATATCGTTCGGATCTAAGCTAACAACTGTACTCGAATAATTAGGGTGAGGTGTATCAGCATAGTGCCACTGACCATGCTCATCTTGCCATTTATACACGACAACAGGTGCATGTGCGTCTTTGCTAAAGCTCAATTTCTCAGTTAACTTTTTAGCTTGTGTGCTTAATGCATCGGCACCTTGCGAAGCAAAGTCACTCACATCACCACTCACTTTTTCAGAGTAATGTTCGAACATGCTCAGTTCTAAGTAAGGTTTACCATCTGGCTTTTTAATATAAAATAACAGCACAACACTGATCAGCAGCAACATGACGGCAAAATAACAAAAACGCTTCATCCTTCCATTTACCTACTATTGATAGCGACTCACAATCTTAGCAAATTCTCCTGAAGCTTTAAGACTTTTTATAAAGTCATTAAACTGCTCTTTGATTAAATATGTTTTTGCTGTTGCTGAAAACTGTAATTGGAGTGGCGCTTTTCCCACATTATAGGTGCTTACGGTTAATTTTTTGAATACTTCATCCCGGCTCACATACCAGTTTAATGCATCTAGAGAGATAGCGGCGATACGCTGATTATGATCCCAGTCCATTAATGCTAAGAGCATCTCTCGTTCTGAATAAAAATTCTCACGGTGCATCGCCCCGCTGTCAAAATAATGTTCAAATTTCGGATAAGTATAAGCATAACGACCCATAAATACATAGCCTGTTAGCTCATCTATGGGTGGTATATGACAGCCATGTGGCATGACTAACACATCCTCTACAAAGCTAATCGCCTCACTCCAATAGTACTGGTTACTCCCTGTATACCAATCTATAGATTCAATGCGCCCATCTAATAACCCATCATCAAGCATTTTTTGCGAGCGCTTTTCAGGCGCATACGAATACTGTACCTCAATAGCATATTGCTCACTAAAGCGTTGCAGTATATCTTGAACAATACCGCCTTGTTCGGCATTGATAAAATGATAAGGAGGGTAATCGCTGTCTGGTAGACCAATCTGCAATACTTTTGACTGGCAAAACGGCACTACAAAAAATAAGAAAACGACAAAACGACTCATCGACGACTCCATACTACTAATAAGCCGCGAATTGTACACAAAAGACACAAAAAAAGCGCAACCTAAGTTGCACTTTATGAATTTTCTGATAGGAAAATAGAATTAAATACCATCACCATCAATGTGCAAGCCACATTCACGGTTTAAGCCGAAGAAACGCGTCTCTTCTTCTGTCATACCAGGTTCAAGTTTACGAGTTGTATGAACATCACCCATAGATACATAACCTTGTTCCCAAAGTGGGTGATATGGTAAATCATGCTTAGTTAGGTACTGATAAATATCACGGTTGTTCCACTCAATAAGTGGATACACTTTCACAGTACCACGGCTAATTTCAACAATTTGCTTGTCAGCACGGCTAGATGATTGCCCGCGGCGTAAACCACTAAACCAGGTGCCCGCTTCAAGCTCGTTTAAAGCACGAGTCATTGGCTCAACTTTATTCAGTTGATTGTACTGCTTAATACCGGCTTCACCTTGCTCCCAAAGTTTACCAAACTTGGCTTCTTGCCACGCAGGACTAAGCTGTGCTTTATAAACTTTAAGATTAAGCGATAATCGCTCCGTCATTTGCTCGATGAACTGATAGGTTTCAGGGAACAAATAACCAGTGTCAGTCAGTACCACAGGAATATCTGGCTGCTGCGATGTCACTAAGTGCAACATCACCGCCGCTTGAATACCAAAACTAGACGACAAAAAGTGCGTGCTTGGTAAGTTTTCAAGAGCCCACGCAACACGCTCTTCAGCGCTTTTATCAGCCAGAAGACCATTAATATCAGCCAGCATAGCTGTTTGGTCTTCTTTGCTCATCGTTAAGATGTCTTTAAATTCACTCATGGTTAATTCCAAACCTTAAAGCGGTGTCGCTTATAAAATTATGCGTGAAAATCGGTTACTGAAACTTTAACTTCAGC
>Ga0213832_1000749_pt1 | contig 14161 bp, 12 predicted proteins | sample SWATP13_FD_161660 | JGI IMG/M metagenome (GOLD analysis project Ga0213832, IMG submission 161660) | Coastal seawater microbial communities from Marineland, Florida, United States - SWA TP1 #3 | ecosystem: Environmental > Aquatic > Marine > Coastal | place: USA: Florida | collected 2016-08-06 | reverse complement strand
AAAATCAGACTAAAGTGGATCTATTACGCCGCCAATCAGGTGGATCGATTACGGCACAAATGGGGTGGGTCCATTACGCCGCCAATGGAATGGATCCATAGCGGTGCCAATTAACAATTGTAAAAATAACAAAGTAATATGTGATTATTCATACGGGCTAAGGGAGGCAATAAATGATTCCGTGTGCCGAGTTCCACATATAACAGCTTTAGATAATGATGATATTAGTGTGTTACACAAGAGTGAACGTAAAACCTTTACTAGTTTTTCTGAATTGATAAAGCACCAATTGATAAGTTATCGAGCAATAGTAGAAGACCACGAAATAATTCGTGAATTAATACAAAGGGCAGATAGAAGACTCAATGAAATTAGGGTCATAAATACTGATGCAGGAGGCTTAATTGTTGCTAGTTCGATTGAACATGCTATTGAAATAAAAAGAATTTTGAAAAATACGATAGGGGAAGACTCAACAATTGTGACCTATCGAGAGGAGTTTCCGAACGAGATTATACGGCGGTACAGGGAAAATACCTCAAAATGGCTAATTTCCATCGGTATGGTATCTGAAGGGACAAATATTCCGAGGCTACAGGTTTGTATTCATTTAACTAATATTGTTACCGAATTACATTTCAGACAAATATTAGGTCGAATTCTACGCGTTACCAATTCTCCAACTCAAATTGGTTACCAATTTATGGTGGCTCACCCAGCTCTCATCGAGTTTGCAAATAGAGTTTCAGAAGACGTTCCTCAAGAGTCAAGTATTGTGAGATTTGATAAGTTGAATAAAACGTTCAAGAAGGAGATAAAGGAAAATACTAAGGCTATTATGTCAGCCGATATAAATGACGAAAGTCTACAACTTGATATGGGAAGAGAGTTTAAAAATAAAGAAAATAGCGTATTTCCCCTAGTTAAAAGTCCGTTATCCGAATCATACGAAATGATGTTAGGCATCGTTGGGAAGTTTCGAGATGAGGTTATTGCTCTCAATTTATGTGAGCAATAGTTGGAGTAAACTCAGTGTATATTTTCATTCTTGCGACTGTGATTAATGCTTCGGTAGGAGGCCTGATATTATATTTCGCGTGGAATTATGCGGTTTTGGTAGCCCTCCCAACCGCAAAGAGCGTCGATTTCTTAGGTTGCTTTGTTGTTGCCTTATTTATAATGTGGTTGCGGGGAAATTTGATTATAAGAGTTGAAGGGTAAAAAATATATTCTTCGAGCATTAAGTTGCTCCGCAAAGGATGCTGTGAGGTGTTGCATAAAACGCAACAACTCACCATGCGCAGAGAAGAAATATGCATTTATTTTATATATAGTACCTTAAACTATGTATAATGTGTATTAAGGTAGAGAAATCTGCCTTTTTATTTGGCAAGTGATACCATAGGAATATAGTGGATTATATGTCTAATATGTATAGAGGAATGTAAGTTGTCATCGGTTAAAGTCAAAGCAACCATCATAGAAGATAATACAGGCATCAAAAGCCAACTCCCCGTTTTGATCACTGAACAGGGTGAGGTTGGTTCCGTTACCGATTACTTGCTAAAGATGGAAGCAGATGGTGCAAGTAACGCTTTAATGAATGGCTTTATACAAGCTACCTCCTTGCTTTTAGATTACATGGAAGCCAACAAGGGATTATTTGAAGATCCTAAAATACTGTTCCGGACATTTGCTAAACGTTTGTATACAGGCACCATCGGGGAAGATGGGCTAGATCCTTCAGGTTTGTATTGGGTGCCAAGCTCAACCGAAAACGTAAATAAACACATTCATCGATTAACGGCATTCACTGATTGGCTAGCTAACAAACACGGTGCAGCACCAATGAACGCACTACGCGATGCTACACCCCATGAACAGCGTTTGAATTACGCTGCTTGGTATCGTAAAAACCAAAATGACTTCCTTGGTCATATCGAAGATAAAACCGTTAATAAAACCATCCGTAAAGCTCGCACAATAAAGGGACGCACCCTATTAACGAAAACCGAGGACGATGCCATAGCATTCCCAGATAGGCACTGGGAGTCATTCTATAAAGATGGTATTGGCGGAGCAAAAGACCCACGAGTGGCGCTGAGAGACAAGCTCATACTTATTTTGATGCACGGTGGTGGGTTACGTGAAAGTGAAGCAGCGTTACTTTGGGTAACTGACGTATTTGAAGATCCGTATGACCCTGCAAAGGCTGTGGTTCGAATTTACAACGAAGTCGATGGTAAAGCACCTGACGGTTGGCGCAGTCGCTCAGGCGCAAAGAACAGAGAAGCCTACCTTAAAGAGAATTACGCTCGTATACCGCGAAAACGAATGAAAGGTACGGCATACGTTGGATGGAAAAATAGAATTGTTGACCATCGAGACAACTACATACAAGTTCAGTGGTTCCCAACGGATTATGGCAAGGTCTTTATGTCACTGTGGAAGAGCTACCAGAAATATCGCGCTAGCATTGACTGCCATCACCCTTATGCGTTCATTTCATTCCATCACAGCGCCCTTGGCAACCCTTACACGCTCAACGCTTTTCATCAAAGCTATGCGGCAGGGCTAAAACGCATTGGCTTAGAACCAAGCAAAGCTGAAGGACTAGACCCCCATGGACACAGACATAGTTACGGCAGGCGACTAGAACGCTCAGGGCTTAATCCCTTAGTGATACGTCGCTGTATGCATCATAAATCACTAGAGTCACAGGTTCCCTATACAGGCAAAGGGCAACAAGAAATTTCAGATGCACTAACACAAGCAACACTACAGTTGGAAAACCCCGATTCCAAAGTTAAAGCACTCGACTGGAAAGACCTGATTGAATACGGTTTTGATGACATAGACCCGCAGGGTTATTTCACTGGCAAGCACCCAAAGTTGAGAATTCATGATGGAAAATAAAAAAAGAACTTTTGATGGGAGAACCAGTGATTTAGCGTTTTCATGGATGATTGTAACCAATGGTCTGGAATGGGAGCAGTGGAGAAAAATCGCTGCTAGCTGGATGGAAAAACAAAATACTGGTGTTGCGGACAGATTAAGAGCGCTTATTTTCTTTTTTGATGTTTATCTTCCTACCAAGGCTCCTTATTCATCAAACCCCCTTGCTTTCTTTTCTGGTAACGGAGGGCATAAGTGTTCTTCTCATGAGTTTGTAGAGACTATGAAGGAACACGGCTTAAAATCTGAAACAGACCTATATAGACGGCCTACGTTGATAAAAGCATTTATAGACTTTGCTTTAGAACATGAATTTTATGATCTTGATGATAGCGGAGAAAGAGTAGCACTCTACGAAAACCCATTTACATCTGTAAAGTTAGATCATTGCTCAACTGAAACTGTTCATTCACCACTTCCCTATCGTTATATTAAGGATTTGCGAGAGATCATCATACCTAGCTCACAACTTGATGGAGCGAGTGAATCGAATTTCTGCAAAGGGTTAAACTTTTCTGATTTAAAGTGGGCTATCAAGAATAGTGAAAATCTTGGAGCTGTTAATTGGGTTGATGTAGATGACAGTGTGATCGATGAAAGTGACCCTGATTGCGTTTGGCGACTAAAAAAAGTAAATAGGGGGGGAAAAGGGTTTAAGCAGATATACCAAATCTGGTCGCCTGTAAGAGCAATACTTATTTTATTGAAGCTGCATTTGCCCTTACGAACCTATCAAGTTCGGATGTTGGATAGCGGGGAAGCAGATACCTGGCGCTACGAGCAAGGCCAGTGGTTACTTAACAATAAACATGATTTTGCTCTCGGCACCAAAAAAAGACCGTTCGGTAAAGGTGTATTTCGCCGTATCCACGATAGCATGACAGGCCAATATTCGACAGGCTTGTATATCAACACCAATAAGACCGCTGACCTAAACAAAGACGAGCTTGAACGTGGTTATATAATACCTTGGCAAAATGAAGAGGTATTGTATTGGCTCGAAAAATTACGTAATTGGCAAGAAAAGTACAACCCTATATCGAAGCCTGTTGACTGCTCAACCCTAAGTACAAAACATGCAGGAATCAAATCAAAGAGCCAGTTGAACAGTATGGGAGAAATGGCATTTCTGTTCAGAGATCCGACTGCAAAGACCGATGAGGATAAGGCTAAACCAGTAACAAGCATATCTATTAATGGCATTTGGCATCGACTTTTATTAGAGCTAGAAGAGCGCCTCTATGCAAAAGGTGAGATGTTAGATAATGGAGAAAGGCTCTCTTTGACGGACGAAAGCAAAACTAAATATGGCACAAAGTATCCGCTCCATTCATTAAGGGTGTCCCTCATAACAGCCTATACAATGGAGACACGGCTACCGCTACCTGTCATATCAAAGCTATTGGCTGGGCATACACGCCTGCTGATGACCATCTATTATAACAAAATCACCCCATCGGTTATGGCTGAGAAGATGGACGAAGCTCAGGGCGCACTTGATGCCAAATCCAAACAATCTGTGCGCAACTTCCTCAAAGACGCCTCAATGGAACAAATCCAGTGCAAAATGGTATATCGCAAAGAAGAGAGCGTTCAGGCCGCACTGGTCAACCGCAACCCAATAGGTTGGGAAGAACGTGCTACAGGGCTTTGTTTGGTTGGGGGCAATACAGTGAAATCAGATGAAGTCAGTACACTTGGTGGCTGCTGGAACGGCGGTGAGTTGATTAAAGATTCAAAAAATGCCGCCCAACGTCTTTATGATAGCGTACCGCACGGCCCTGAAAACTGTATTCGTTGCCGTTGGTTCATTACTGAAGCTCGCTATCTTCCTGCACTCAACGCCCAATTTAACCAACTTAGTTACAAGGCACATCAAGCGGCAAATTTATCTGTTGAAATTGAAGGTGATTTAGAAGCGCTCAAAGACGAGCAATTCTTCTGTGAAGAGCAAGGAACCCCCTTCACTAAACATGGTGATCTGCAAGCCTTACAACGTCGATATGAGAAGCAGCAAGTCGAAGCGGACGAATATGCAAAAGACTGGATAGCCTGCTTTGACCTCATTAGCAAAATCATTCGCGTTGAAGAAGCGCGTAACGATGGTGACACAAAGCAGAAGCTGGTTGCAGTGGGTGCTGGTCAGGATGTCAGTTACGCAATAAAGTTCGTGGAAACCGATTCAGAATTACTGCACCTGTCGTTATTGTGTGACGATGCCGAATTCTATCCTGATTTACAGGATGAACTACGCAAGACGCCTGCTATCCAAAAGCGCTCTATGCAATTGAGTCGCGTGCTGATGAAAAAAGGCTTCGAACCTATCTTCTTGGAAATGGACGAAAAGCAACAGCTAATTGCCGCCAACGCCATGCTACGCCAAATGGCAAAAATAGCCGACCCTGATGATAAATTGGAAGGATACCGCAAGGTTGCCAACTACATTGAAGCAGGGGAATATCTCGAAAAAAACAAACTGTTTAATGCGGGTATGAGTGCGCTAACCGACAAAGCATTGCACCTGGAAAACCTCTCTCAACCTGCGCTATTGGAGGGCTAATGGATATTAATATTGATGTGATACTAGCTGACTTAAAAGACGGCAAAGTGCCGAGAACCCAAAAGAACCTGGATAAGCTTAATGATATCCTGAAAACCTATGCGGAATCAGGTCAACGTGATTTCTCCATTACACAAATGGGTCGTGTATCGGCAGCAGAAGGTGGCCCAGGTTACGAGGCATTACGAGCAACAAAAAATAAGCACTACCGTACCTTGATTGAAGCATGGGCAGCGAAGTGTAAAACAACCACGAAAAAGCCGTTATCGCCAACTTCTCGTTCTAAGTCTATCCCACAGGATAATAAGCTGCTAGAGCGTATCCCAGACCCTGCGGTACGCGCTTTGTTTGGTCAAATTATTGCCGAGCGTAACCGTTACCGCAAACAGGTTAACCTACTTAAACAACACGCGAATATTACGATTGATAAACGTCCTGTTCGTCAGTTTGATACTAGCGCAGAATCAAGCGTTGAAGTCTTACCTTCAATATCTGGCATACTGACGGATTCTGAGAAGAAAGCCTTAGCTTACGCTATTTCGGATGAGTGCATGGAAAAGCATGACTGGCAAACCACCCAAGCAGGTCAAGTAAAAGACATGGAGTACAATACAGAAATCTTCCCCAGAGGCTTTGCAACAGGGCTACGCAAGTTGTTAGGCGAGGAAAGTGGTTAATGGCTAACGGTCAGCAAAGAGCGCAGCAAAATCTTGAAGCATTTGAGGTATGGCAAGCCACTCAAACTGATGATGACTTTAAGCAAATAACCTTTAAAGGCAAGCTTAACCGCATCGAAGTAGCAAAAGGTGTGGGTTGCGGAAAGTCTGCCCTTAACCAGAATCCAGCACTCAGAAAGGCGCTCAAGGCGCTAGAAGATAGTTTGCGTGACAAAGGTGTTTTGCCACCGTTGACCGAATCGGCAAAGATAGATACCGACAAGCCAAAGCAATACGACAATACTGTGAATCGTAAGCTGCTCGACTCTAAGCGCGTGTCTGCATTAGAGGCTGAAAATATTGAGCTAAAAGTTAAAGTTAAGGAATTGGAAAGTAAGCTGGAGCGATTTGGGGACTTATCGGAAACCCTTTCTGAAATGGGATTCATGCCGCGATGAGTGAGGGCAAAGTGCAAGAAATGCACACTCCTAGTTTTGCAAATACGTCTAATCAAATGAACGATTGTAGTGGTTCGTTCCAAAATGGAACAAATGGTCAACAGGCCGTTGATCAATTTAAAGTGCAACAACCTGTTGCACAAAATGCAACACCTAAAAAAGCATCAATTGTCCAGCAAGTTGTTGGACAATTCCATCAAGACCAAATGCGTGTAACTAGTATACCTTACACCTCAACCAACATGGTGATATTCAGCGGTGTACCGCTGGCAAAAAACTCCTATAAAACGAACAGCGGTAAGTATTACGTCACGATCAAAGCTGATCCTGATACCATACCAACGCAACCTGCGCTGGGTCAGCATTGGTCAGTAAAGGGTGCTCGCTTAGTTGAGGAAATGGAGCTTGGTGATTTCGTAATGCAGCAGCATACTTATGAATCGCCTGAGCATATCATTTGTAGCCTACCAGAAACTGGGGAACAGTTGATTCGCTTTATCGCAAGAGAAGCTGACTTCAAAGGTATCGGCGAAAGTAAAGCCAGGGCGCTCTGGCAGCTACTAGGCAAGGATTTCCACTCAGTCGTTAAAAAGGATACTCCCGATTCAAGGGGGCAGCTTAGAAGCGTTCTGAGCGAAGATTCTATTAATGCGTTATTTGAAGGTTACGGCAAATATAAAAATCTAGCCTACTGTAACTGGATGACCGAACATAAGATCCCCGCCAGTGTTCAGCAGCGATTACTAAAGCATCATGGAGAAGAATCCATTGAGGCCATTAAGCAAAATCCGTATGTGCTGATTGGTTTTGGGATGTCATTTACAGATGTCGATAAACTGGTCGAAATCGACCAGTTTAACATCGCATATTGTGATCATCGCAGACTAAGCGCAGCACTTGAAGCTTCCATTCGAAAAGAAATCGAAAAAGGCCACACCTATACAACACAGGCGAGCTTACGCCCCCATTTAGCCAAACTACTCAAGAACAAAGAGTTGGTGACAGAAGCCTTCAAAGCGGGTCACCATAGAGCGCAATACATCCTTAACCCCGACACTGGCACCTACCACCCAACGGCACAGTTGTTGATGGAAAGTGTCGTTGCTAAACGACTTAAAACATTACGAAGCCAAAACGCTCTTTACGAGGAATATGCAGATTTTGCATATAAGTCAGCGGTTGATGAATTGCCATACGAGCTAACCAAGAAACAGATTGAAGCTGTGACAACGTGTTTAGATAACGCAGTGAGTTGTATTACGGGCGGAGCTGGCACAGGTAAAACGACAGTGCTTAGAACGGCACTTCGAGCCTATCGTCAAATGGGATTTGAAATATACGCAGTAGCGCTGAGTGGTAGAGCCGCTATGCGCTTGCATGAGTCAATTGGCTTTGTCACCTCAACCATTGCTAAGTTATTGCGTAAAGAGCCTATAGAGCCAACCTCAGAGAAACAAAAGCATCTTCTGGTAATTGACGAAGCCAGTATGATTGACCTGCCAACCATGTATCGCTTGGTCAACCATATTCATCCATCAGTACGCATTATCTTCACTGGTGACCCAGACCAGTTACCACCTATAGGTTGCGGCAAGGTGCTGTCTGATATCGTTCTGTCTAAAGCTATTGCTAACACCATGCTAGATATCGTTAAGCGTCAGGAAGGCTCAACAGGCATTCCCGAATACTCCAAACTCGTTAATCTGGGCATCGTGCCTGAGAAGCTAAGTACGGGCGCTATTCACTTCCACGAAACGAAAAAGAGCGACATAGCTCAAGTCTGTTGTGACTTGTATCAGCAATCACGTGAAAACAGCCGTGTTATGGCACCGACTAAAACGCTCGTTGCTGAAATTAATAAACTCACTCAAGAAGCCGTCAACCCTAATGGAAATAGACTTGAGTTTGAAATGCACGGCGAACAGTTCTTCCAGAACCTCAGATTGAGCGATGCGATTCTATTTACGCAAAACCACTACGACAAAGGCGTCCAAAACGGCTCTCTTGGAACACTGACCAGCGTTAAGTCATCGGGTGATAGTTATGGTGAAGTCACACTGGATACTGGTGATAAGGTTGATGTAACGCAATCTGTACTCGATTGCATGGAGTTGGGTTATGCAATAACCCTACACAAAGCCCAAGGCTCGCAGTTTCCTAGAGTTATTATCGCGCTACAGAAAGGTAAGATTGTTGACAGAGCGTGGTTTTATACGGCAATTACAAGGGCTGAATCGGAAATTCATATAGTGGGGAGTTCTGATGACTTGAGGCTAATCACACAGACTCAAAGTAACTCACATAAGCGAAACAGTTGGTTATTAAACGCCCTAACTAAAGGTGAGCAATGAAGGTATATTTAGACGATGAAAGAGCGACTCCTGTTGGCTGGAAAAGAGTTTACTGGCCTGAGGAAGCGATTGCTTTACTGAAAACGGGTGAAGTTACTGAGATAAGCTTAGATCATGATTTGGGCGATGATGATAAAGGTACTGGTTATGATGTTGTTCTGTGGATAGAAGAACAAGTCTTTAATAATGGCTTTATACCCCCAAGGATGAAGGTTCATAGCGCTAATTCGTCAGCTAGGCAAAAGATGGAGCAAGGGATCGCCAACATACTTAGTTTGACGCACCGCAAAAGCTAGCAAAGCCGCATGGACGCGGCGACAACTCGATGTTTGCCTCTTGTTACTAATCACGCCCTGGTAAACCAATAACATACACCGACCTGCCCCGACTTGTTGGAACAAGTCGCCCTCAAAAGGTAAAACTTTACACTAAGCTATAATTCATGGATGAATGGTGACCGCCGATGGACTCGGCGTAAGTAAAGAACGTACACACCAATATACACAGTGTGTACGAACAATGGCAAGGTTGGAGTTGTTGTGAATATTGCTTAATCACTCACTCACACGCGAATAGACATGTTTTTTACTATATACTCAAAAAATGCATATTCCTTCTCAGGAGTATTAATCGTCATATCGACAAAGCCTGGGCTAACGCCACCCTGCATAGGTAGCAACAATAAGCAGCAAAACCTGCTGCTCACTCATAATTTCTCTGGGTGACGCAAGGTGTACATCGCGCCTGCGACGATCACGGCAAACATAACTGTTAGTGGTATCAGCTTGTAAAAACTGCCTCAAAATCACTGGAAGCTAATGATCTAATCTGGCCTGCTATTGTGCCGATGAGGATAAAAGATTTGAAGGTTATCCACTCATATCTCTATGGGATTCATATGATTTTAATTATAGCGAATTCGTCATAATTAAACAGACGATGCCGCTGGATGCGCTTAGTATTATTTAGCCATGTTACGCTCTCGCATTAAGCTTACTGCGGGCAGATGGGCGATATCAGCAAAGGCAAAACGGCGTGGTAGGTTCGAAAATGGAACCAACCACTGTTTTGGGCAAGGAATTGGCGCAGTATGAGGCTAGTCAGGTAATCAAGATACTTAACATAACAGCCGTTTTCGATATCTGGATGTGAGCACTACAGTGATAGTACACTGTGAGATAAATAAAATTAAAACGAATGGCAATGTATGAACCTTTATTTTAAATGCATAACATCTGGCCTTTGGAAGGCTACCATTTTAGTTGTTGTGGTATGGATAGCCTCAATTATTGTAATTTTTAATGAGGGTAGAGTATCTGCTAGCCTAATATTAAACCCCGAAGTCCACATGAGGTTTTGGAAAAGCTATTTTACAATAGGGGCTTATGTTGTTTTAGCCATAAGCTTTTCGACTTTATCTGAAGTAAAACGAAGAAAAGATAACTGCTGACTTTGCTCTCATCCTTATAAAAGCATCGATTTTGCTGAAAGAAACAGCATTAAAATGCATCCTATCGAAAATCACTTGATATGCATTCACTTTTTGAACACACTGGTGAAACTTACAAAGCACCATGTTCGAAAATGAAATTAGAAAGCTTAAACTTCTCGCAAAAACAGAGGCTTGCCTATATAGACTTCAAGCTCTTGTTTGTCGGTTATGTCTCAAGAGCCGAGATTGTTTCTTACTTTGAAAAAGGATTAACGTCAGCTTCGAGCGATATCAATCTTTATAAAGAGCTTTGCGCCGAAAACATGGAGTATAACTCCAAAGAGAAGAAGTATTTCCAGACCCCAGAATTTACGCCACTATTCGAACATGATCCTCGTAAAACGCTTGTCAAACTAAGCAATCAAATCACAGATGGTTTTGATGCGATAGGTGATACAACTTTTCCCATAGAAGCACCTAGCCAGTTAAATGTTCCTGATATTTTTACTGTGGCAAAGCTGATTCAGGCTGTGATTAACGGTAAAGCACTTAAGATTACCTATACATCGCTAACAAGTGGCTTGAGTGAAAGAGAAATTGTTCCACACAGCATAGTTGACAACGGACTACGTTGGCACATTCGTGCTTTTGACCGTAAATCAGAGAGCTTTCGTGACTTCGTTTTAACACGTATATCAGAAGCAACAATTGAAAACTCATTAGTTCATCGTGAGGAAGATAAGCTCAATGACCATCAATGGATGCGGATCATGCCACTACAGTTAGTTCCTCACCCCCACAATGTGAAACATCCTTCTGCAATAGCATTAGATTACGGAATGGAAAACGGCTCTTTGACATTAAACATTAGAGCAGCCATGGCTGGCTATTTATTAAGACGTTGGAATGTCGATTGTACTGCTGATGCTGAACTTATTGGGGCTGAATACCAGTTGTGGCTAAAAAACCGTCAAACATTATTTGGCGCTGAAAATTTAGCCATTGCTCCTGGATACGTACCAGAGATGGAAGAATTATAAATGACGACTCCGAATACAATGAAAATTAAATCACATAAAGACTATCTGGGAGATCTCATTGGCGGCAGTTTGATGATCAAAGAAAGTCAAACAGTAGCTGAGTTACTGCTTAAAAATCCGTCTCAAGAAGAGTGGGTAGAGGCGATAGTTAACCAAAATGTTTTGCAAAAACGCTCTGATGCCTCAGCAAAAAGAAACGCTGCAACTATAAAAAAGCGTTTAGAAAATATGTCAGAAAAATACCTAGAACAAGTTGCGTTTGGCAGCACTGAATTGTCAACTCAGTTGATGTTTGCAGCGACATTAATCAATAGCACGCTGCTCGCTGACTTTATGCGCAACGTGGTGTTAGACGCAAAACGAATGTTTCGTGAAAGCTTAGATGTAGGCGATTGGGAGTCTTTTTGGTACGAGCGTAGTCGAATATTTCCTGAGCTTTCCCAAATGTCCGAGTCATCAACCTACAAAATATCTCAAGTTGCATTTAAGGCTATTGCAGACGCAGGCTATATTGAATCAACGCGCAGTAAGAAGCTTCAAAATGTGTATCTGTTACCAGAAGTGAGAGATTTACTAGTAGGCATTGACAGAGACGATATTATTTCAGCAATGGAGTTGCATTAATGGCTGAACTATCCAATAAGCAGCAAAAACGGCTTCACTATAGGCTCGATGAAATTCAACCTAAAATTGAAAGCGAAGACTTTTTAAAGAACCAGGGACTTGGCAACGAAATTGGTTTCTATGTTTTCGACTATCCGCCGGAATCAGAGATAGAGGTAAGGGAACACTTAGATTACATGTCAGAACGGCTAATTAAGCGTGGCCGTATCTTTAAAAGCATCAATTTATTCGAAGCTGTTATAGAGCTATTAGACTCCCGTAACCTTACCGAACGAGCATTTAAGGTACAGAAGGAGCGTGGTGATGATGCATTGTTCAACGCACTCAAAGGGCCACTAGAGCAGAACAGGGTGGCTGAATTTATTTCTTCAAAAATAGATCTAGAAACTACCGAGTTTATTTTACTTCATGGGCTAGGTAGTGCATGGCCTATCATTCGTGGTCATGGCCTCTTAAACGCGCTACATGCAAAAGTAGGCAGTGTGCCGACTGTACTTTTCTATCCAGGGGAGTATGACGGCACCGCGCTAAAACCCTTCGGCAAAATTGAATCAAATAATTATTATCGAGCATTTAAACTAGTACCGTAAACGGACTTACATACAAGCAGTAAGGAAATAAAGTTATGCAAATCAGAAGCTTATTTACTAAAGATATTGATCGTTCAATTAATGGTGTTGTCAAAGCAGATCAATTAGAAAGCGACACTGTTTTTACCGAATTAGATGAATACGTAATTACAACAGAATTAGCAAAACACTTTGAAGAGTTTTTTGATGCTTACATGCCGTCAGTTCGCGATCCAAAAGCAAAAGCAGCTTCAGGTAAACTAGGCATTTGGGTAAGTGGTTTCTTTGGTTCGGGTAAATCACACTTCATCAAGATTCTTTCTTATCTCCTACAAAATACGAAAGCGACCAATGGTAAGTTTGAACAGTCAGCAATAGATTTTTTCAAAGACAAGAACTTAGACGGCTTTTTATTAGGTGAAATAGATACAGCAGTTAAAAAAGAAAACACCGTTATTTTATTTAACATTGATAGTCGGGCCAATACCGATGACGGTGATGATGCGATTCTCAAAGTATTTCTAAAAGTATTTAACGAGCAAATGGGCTTTAGTGGTGACCACCCTCATATTGCACATTTAGAGCGTGAACTAGACCAGCGTGGTGTATTCGACCAATTTAAAAAAGAGTTCAATGCATTAACGTCCGCTGATTGGATAGAAGAAAGAGATGCGTATGACTTTTACCGAGATGACATGGCTGATGCTTTAGGTAAGGTAACCAAGCAATCGACTGAGTCAGCTAGACAGTGGGTAGAGCAACTAGAAAACAACTTCACGTTGGATGTTAGTAATTTCTGTAAGTGGGTTAAGGAATATTTGGATGTAAACTCAGATCGAAGAGTTTTGTTCTTTGTCGATGAAGTAGGTCAGTTCATTGGTAATAATACGCAGATGATGCTGAAGCTACAAACGATCACTGAGAATTTAGGAACTATATGTGAAGGAAGAGCTTGGGTTGTAGTAACATCACAAGAAGACATCGACTCTGTTATCGGTCAAATGGCTGGTTCAAAAGGCCATGACTTTTCAAAGATTCAAGGACGATTTGAGCGTTTATCTCTTTCTAGCTCAAATACAAGTGAAGTTATTGAAAAACGTTTATTATCGAAAGAAGATGAAGCCAGGAGTGAGCTTCAAGATTTGTACGATAAAAAAGGCGATATCTTAAGAAACCAGCTCGCATTTGATAGCACAACAACAGCTGAACTAGCAAACTATAAAGACGCGAGCAGCTTCATTAACAGTTATCCTTTTGTTCCTTACCACTACACACTTGTTCAAAAGATCTTCGAAGCTATTCGTAAAGCGGGTGCAACTGGTTTGCACTTGAGTCGTGGGGAACGTTCATTACTAGATGCTTTTCAAAGCGCGGCCAAGCAAGTTCGAGATGAGAGTGTCGGCGTACTTATCCCACTTTATTACTTTTACCCTGCAATCGAAAGCTTCCTTGATACGTCTGTCAAAAGAGATATCGATCAAGCATCACAAAAAGAGTCAATTTCTACATTTGCGCT
>Ga0213832_1000746_pt1 | contig 14187 bp, 9 predicted proteins | sample SWATP13_FD_161660 | JGI IMG/M metagenome (GOLD analysis project Ga0213832, IMG submission 161660) | Coastal seawater microbial communities from Marineland, Florida, United States - SWA TP1 #3 | ecosystem: Environmental > Aquatic > Marine > Coastal | place: USA: Florida | collected 2016-08-06 | reverse complement strand
ACGCCACCGCTACTAGATTCAGCTTTATCACCATTACTACTAGTAGTTACATTTTTGACAGTTACATCTATTGATTGTTCTGCAGTTCCCTCTCCGTCAGAAACTGCTACTTTGAATTTAAGCAATGAATCCTCAGAAACAGTTGGAGATTTAAATTTTAACGTTTGAGAATTCGATTGAAGAATATCAGCTTGAAGACCTTGTGTTTGGATCCAATTGTAAGTTAACGGCTGTGATTCTTTATCTGTCGCAGAAACAGTAATCACACCTTCTACATTCTCATTAACTGTATAACTATTAGCAAGTTCAATTGTTGGCAATTGGTTTACATGCATGAATAAAACAGATTGCTCATGAACAAATTCCTCATAGCCATCGTTAATGGTTAAAGAAATTGTTCCCTGCTTCGACTCTAAAAGCTCAGACACTTTCAAGATTGCTATACTTTCATTCTGGTTTTCGATAGTAACTTCGGGTATTGATACAGACCAGTTATACGTTAACTCATCTGCATCGCTATCTGATGTTCCTGACGCATCTAAAACGAAGGTATGCAGTTCGTCTATTGTCTCAGGAATAATAAGAGATAATGTTGGTGCGCTATTAAGACTTTCTTGTGCCAGTTTAGCGACAACCTCAACAAAACCATTTTTCTCGCCGTCTAAGTCAAATTCACTACCATCCACAACCGTAAAGGCTGAACAATTACTGCACTCAGAACTAGAGTCGCTGCTTGCAATTATCTCTACCGATTTCCAACCACTTAAAGTTAGTACGCGTGCTTGTAACTCATCACTCAATAGAGAGTTTTCAAGTATTGGTAAAGCAAGGTCTACTGATTCTGTGCGCTGAGCAAGCTCTACATTGATGTTTATCAAATCACTTTTCAATTGGAAATGAGGATCTTCAACGTCCATATCCGTGAAGGCATCAAGCAACATCTCTTCAGAGACATTCATGTTTTCTATGAAATTATCACTGTGAGTGCGAATAACATCACCCGCGCTGATAACATGATAATCATTGTTCGTAAAAACATATGCTCCTGAAGCTAGAACTCCTTTCGAAGTGTTAGAAGAACTATCTAAGAAATCAACAATCCCATCACCATCGCTATCGCCTATCCACTCTGTACTATCAGGAATATTGTCACCATCTGTGTCCGCAGTTTCATTATCAAAGGTAACATTATCAATTAGTGACACAGTCTCAGTTTTCGTCATAACTGACTCACCATCTTTTAAGATGTCATAATTAAAGGTAATCTCTCCTTGCCAGTCATCTGCAAAATTAAAATCACCTCTCCATATAATTGAGTCATACGTATACACATAAACTTCATTTATGACTTGGTCATCAGATAATAATGTCATTTTAAGCTCTAAATCTTCATAATTTGAGAAGCCATACGCTTGTATTTCAACATGAGTACCATACCCTTTGACCAAACTCGCCATTCGCTTACCATTTTGTTTATAAGTGGCCGTGATACTGCGCGGTGCATCTTCATCTAAATGAATTATTTCAGATTTATTAAACTCTTCTGTGTAACCGCCGTCATATACTTCAAGCTCAATTGAATCAACTAACGAGTCAAGCATATTTCCTAATACTACATTTTTAGTCCCTTCATAGCTGTAGTCACTAATAGATTGAATATAATTGCCAGCAATCAAATTCAAACCAAAGTTATCATATAACGGTTTACCTCTCACATTAAGCGCAACAACGGGCAGAGCATCCCGATAAACATAGGTATAGGGTTGAATATCAATACGTGGATTTATATGCAGGTTAATAGTTCCAGCTGTAGTATTACCAGCATTATCGCTTGCCGTAATATCTAAAGAGTAACGTCCAGACTCAAATGCTATATCAATGTCTGATTCAATAGTTATTTCATTTATGCCTGATACTGCATCATAAACAACTGATCGGCTTAACAACTCCTCGAACAATTGCTCTTCTGTAAATCCACCATTCATAGCTACAGCATAGTCTTGAATGATAGGAGGGGTCGTATCAGTGACAAAGAATGTTTGCACAGCTCTTGCACTATTCCCTGCAATGTCTTCAGCTACCCAAGTTATTTGATTCTCGCCATAAACAAGCGTTCTAGACGAAGGGTATACATCGACAGCAACTCTATTGTTATCTGTTACCTCAGGATAAAGGCTTCTAGAAATGTATGTGTTTTCATAAATCCCTTCTATTGTCACAGGTGACAAATCTGAGAATACTGGCGGTAAATTTTCTCCTAAATTAGGATCATCTGGATGACTATCCTCACTATCAACCACACCATCTGAATCTGTATCTTCAACTGTTGGGTTAGAACCTATTTCAAATTCAGTTAAGTTAGCCAAACCATCTCTGTCTAAATCTTGACTTGCATCGAATGAGTCAAGAACATTCAGACCAAATTGATACTCCCAGAAATCAGCCATGCCGTCACTGTCGGTATCTAAACTAGTATCAACCTCTGAAGTCCACACAACTCTATCAATGAAAAATGAGTCGTAACGGTAAAAATCAGCACCATCTAGATTAAATTTAATTGTATTGAAGCCACTAGCTATAGGAATTAATAGTCGAGATTTTTCGTACTGAATTTCAATATCTTCATTATTAACTTGAACTTGTAAAAGCCTATATTTATTAATGTTGTAGTCAACAGTGATAAAGCCCTGCTCAAACAAACCAGCAATAGCAAAGCCTGCATTCACTTGTGTATAAGTTTCGCCACTAAAGTTAGGGTTAAAAGAAAGGCTATTCACTCCGTTAGAAGACCAACTATCACTTGAAATCCAGTCAACATTATTTGCTGCTAACACCGTGAAGCGGTTTGGTAACCCACCAGTTTCAAAGCTTTCGAAAAGGTTATTTATTGCTGAAGGCGTTGAAGCGTATTCTGTTGGCGAGCTTTGCGCATAATATTCTTGTACGTCTGTAAAACCATCTTCATCTCGATCAGAACCAGTAGCATTTGCGTTAATCGGTGAGGTCATAAGTACATTTACTTCGTAACCGTCAGGAAGTTCATCCCCATCACTATCCGAATGCCTAGGATCTGTCCCAAGAGCATACTCTTGCAGAGCAGTTAGTTCGTCATTATCGTAGTCAGAAGAAGCATCATTAGCATCAGTTAAATTAAGCCCATTTTCAACTTCCCAAAAATCTGGCAGGCCATCACTATCAGTATCAACATCGCTCGTATTAGGAATAAATTTAAAATTATCTAACCAAACAGCATCCTCTTCAGTAGAGATTGATCCATCTTTTGTATATGAGAACTCAATAACGTTAACACCTTCAGGGATTTTAACAGTTACCGACCCTTCTTTTGTTCCAGCAATCGACTTATTGTCACTATTTGAACCATTAATTTTTAGAACGAAAGAGTCGCAACATTCTTCAGACTCTATTTTATAGTCAAATATAAGGTATGCTTCCACGAAGACACCTGTAGCACTGAATGAGCTCATTTGACTATCTGAGATTTTACCAGAGCGAATGCTTTGCGAACCATCGGTAGCAAAACTATTATCAATGTACCAATCAGCATTGTTCTCTGATGAATGATTAAACCATTGAGGAAGTTGAGAATCTTCAAATGAACTAGTTAGATTCAATTGCTCTGGAAATGAATCTGCATCTTGTGGGTCTGTTTGTAACTGAAACTCGGTGTAGTTACTAAATCCATCATTATCACTATCAAGCATTGCATCAGTAGAGTCTGTTAAATTTAGACCATGCTCATATTCCCAGCCGTCTGGAATTTGGTCTCCATCTGTATCAAGGTTATTAGGATCGCCCTGATTTAAAAACTCATTAAGATTACTCAAACCGTCATTATCATTATCTAATGATGCATCATCTGGATTCGAAGGATCTAAGCCGTGCGCAACTTCCCAAGAATCTGGTATCGAATCACCGTCAGTATCAGCAAATTCATTACTGATGAAAATGTTATCAATGAAGACTGAATCTAAGCCTGATGATACAGAACTATCTTTTATGTAAGCGAATTTAAGTGTATTTAAGCCTGTAGGAATGACTTGCTCGAATGAGCGCCAATCGGTAATACCAGAATCAATTACAACTAATTGCTCGTTTAGATACACATATAAATGATCAAAATCAGCTTCTGTAGATAATTTATAAACGAAGCTGAGGTACTTAGTCTGGTCTGTTACAAAGCTATATTCAAAGCTCGTTGTTTGATTATCATCGATATCATTGTTAGTTAGAGAAAAGTTGTAGCTTTCATCTATTTGATATGTTTCCCATGGCATTGAAGGGTCTGTAAAATCAAAGCTTTCAGGAACAAGATTATCATTAAAATTAATAGCGATTGTTTCAGGAATTGAAGGCGTAGAATCTGCATCACTTGGGTCTGAGCCTAGTAAAAATTCAATTAGGTTTGTGAAGCTATCATTGTCTAAGTCACTCTCTGCATCTGCACTATCTAGAGGATCTAATGCGAAATTGACTTCCCAACCATCAGTCATTTTGTCGTTATCAGAATCAGGATTAGTTAAGCTTGTTTGATACTCATGATGTTCTTGATAATCAGTTAGGCTATCGCCATCAGTATCAGAATTATTTGGCAATGAATTTAATCTGTATTCTTCTAAGTTGGTCAATCCATCATCATCAAGATCACCTGCTGCATCTGTAGGGTCTGATGAGTCCAGTGAATATAACAACTCCCAATTGTCATCCATTCCATCGTTATCATTATCAATGAATTGGATGTTATTACATACAACACCTACCGTATTGAATGCATCGACAACATCATTTGTTTTATAGCCTAAATCAATGGCACTGTTGATTGCGCCACATGCTCCATCAATAAAGTCAGTTGAATTTACCCAATAATTTTGGTTTGCGTAAAGCATAATTTGAAAAGCTTTACGTGGGTCCCACTCTGGCTTATTTGCTAGTAAATAAAATGCTCTATTAAACACACCACTGCTGTAATGAACATCAATACCAGAATAAAACTCAGATGCATGGTCTATTGAAATACCATCATTAGACGGGGTTTCAAAATAACGCAATGCTGCTCTATTTTTTGTAATATCAGCACCTGTCAACCAATCTGTAGAACCTCTGACAAAGTATTCAGCGGTTTCACCAGCCATGTCTGAAAATGACTCGTTAATTCCTCCAGATTGGTCGTAATAAAATAAGTTGGAATTTTGCTCTGTAACACCATGACTCACTTCATGAGATACAATATCTAAAGATACTAGCGGGTAAAAACTATCGGCACCATCACCAAAACTCATCGCAGAGCCGTTCCATGTTGCGTTCTCCCAACCATCACCTTGGTGAACACGTAGCAATAACTTAAAGGTCAGTGGTGCCGTGTTATACCATTGCTCATACATATCAAACACCGAGGTTCCAAATGCATGTGCATCATTTAAAGGCGAATAGGCACCATTAACCTCTTTGTGAGTATTTCGATCACACGGAAATGAAAACGCAGATGAGGGTTCACTGCCTGACTCCATCGAAACAGTTTTTACTTTATCATTTTCTAGAAAGCATGTTTCTCCTACTTGAGAAACAGCAAATGCTGGATAATCTTCGCCATATTCATAACGGCCAACTTTCTCATTACCACCTGGCCCCATCGCATGTGTGTGCTTGATATTATTCCACGCTTTAAACACTTCATAAGTTTTTTCATTGATGATAGCTGAAGGCTTTGACTCATGTTCAGCATTCAAAATTTCAAGCTCAATTAAATATGCGTAATGAGCTTGATCGTTTTTAACATAAATGTAACGCTCTGATTTTAAGAGCTTATAAGAAGAATCTAGTGACAGTTTAGAAGCTTTAAGCACAGCTAAAACTGCAGCTTCTAAATCAAATTGACTGTTTGCTCTTAATTGTAATTTTGCATCATCTATATTGGTCGCAAAAAAGCCACTCATATGCTGTGACTTATCTTGAATACGAACTTGCTGCCCCCAGATAGGAACCCCAGAATAATATTGCTGTAGAATTTTGTTTGATGAATTTTTTCTTAGTACACCATTAGAGTTATGGTGAGGCAAAATAACCTCTTCAAAATAAGAACCTTTTGTTTGATTTTTTTGAAGAGACTGATTTGTTAATAGCAGGTTTTGAAGTTGTGGCTTGTTAGAGGGACTTACCCTTTCTACTGTTGCAGCTTGAAGAGAGTATGCGCTGAACATACTAAAAACTGCAGCACCTGCAATTAATCCCTTATGCATAATAGTTCCTTAAATACTTTATTTACTTATTATCGGAACTAAAATACCAAAAATAAACACAATCTGCACCAATTTGTTAAGCTCACATTAATAATTTAACTAAAATTTCGAGTTCATATTTTAAAACCCAAACTGGAAAAACACCCAATATCAGTTAATACTTTATAACTAACAACTTAATTGGTCCCCCCTACTCACCCTATGTCGCTGAGAGCTAAATTTATCCTTCTACTTTCCTCTATTTTTTTAGTGGTGGTAGCCAATACCTTCATTATCTATGTATTAGATAAGCAAGGTCAGGCTAAGCTTGAGGCGGTGATCCATACTCATGATGTTCTCGATGAATCTGAAAAGCTCTACAATCAAATAACGAACGCAGAAACTGGGCAACGTGGTTATTTATTAACTCAAGACCTCAACTATTTAGAGCCCTACTACACAGCACTTGAACAAGTTAAACAACATTTTTTGACTATCAATAAGCTAACGCTAAATAACCCCGAACAACAAGACACTCTTACTGAAATTGATGAGCTGGTCGACAAAAAATTAGCAGAGTTAGCATTAACTGTCACACTTGTAATGCAAGGCACGCCATATGCCCTCGAAGAAGCTAAAGCGATTGTGTTAACGAATGAGGGTAAAAAGTATATGGACCAGATCCGCGAGCATATTTTACTGTTTCAAAATACTGAGCTTGCCAAGTTAGAACAGCAAAATGCTGACTACCAAAAAAACAGACTATTTATAACTCACTTCGTAACTTTGCAAATACCATTAATGCTCATCTTGTTAGTTTTTTGCGCTTTTTATATCAATGCAAAGCTTTTTAAACCTCTAAAGTTATTAATTCAAAACACTGATCAACTAGAAAAAGGCGAAAAACCAAAAACGTTGACGATTAGTAGCCATGATGAAATTGGCTATGTGTTAAAACGCTTTGCACGCATGAGTGACATCGTTTATGAGCGAACGAGTAAGTTAAATTTTCAAGCTAGTCATGATCATCTAACAGGCGTTTTAAATCGCACAGAGTTAAAGCCAGCATTGAAGCAAGCCATTACTACTTGCTCTGAAGACAATAAACTGGCTGTTATATTTATAGATATAAATAAATTTAAACAACTCAATGATGAATACGGCCATTTAATTGGTGACCAAGTTCTTATTGAAACCGCAAAACGGATTACGTCATCAGTTAGAGCCGATGATGATGTGTATCGTTATGGGGGAGATGAATTCGTCATAATTACACATAATATCGCTAAATACAGACACATTAATGCCATGATCACGCATCTATTGGCACGTTTTGATAACCCATTTGTATTTGAACAGCTCACATTAAATATTTCATTAAGTATTGGGGTAGCCCTTGCTCCAGATCACAGCCTAGATCACCAAGAATTGCTGAGATTAGCTGACCAAGCAATGTATCACGCTAAACATGAGTTAAAAAATAGCTATCATATTTACAACAACCACAATCAAGAAGACTAATCTAAATTACTGCTTTATACGTATATATTTGCAAAAATCACCATCACTATGTATAAAAAATACACACAGATATTAATTAAGGCAGCACTATGCATATTTTATTAACAGGTGGAACGGGCCTTATTGGTAGACATTTGTGCCCTTTTTTATTGAATCACCACAAGGTTACTGTGCTAACACGCAACCCTATTCAAGCCGCGGTCATACTGACTCATCAAGTACATACTGTTAAGTCACTCGATGAAGTTAACTTTGAAGAGATTGACGCTGTCATTAACCTAGCAGGTGAACCAATAGTCAACAAACGTTGGAGCGAGTCGCAAAAACGAACTTTACTGAATAGCCGAATTAATCTTACTTTACAGATATCTAAAGCAATTAGCCGTTGTGAGTCGCCGCCTCATACCTTTATTTCTGGCAGTGCGATTGGCTTTTATGGTCGCCAAGAAAACCAGCCAATTGATGAAAGCTTTAATGATATTTATCCTGAATTTAGCCATGTTCTTTGCCGTGATTGGGAGCATGCAGCGACGAAAGCACAATCTGACCAAACTCGAGTATGCCTACTTCGTACAGGTATCGTATTAGCTAAGCAAGGTGGTGCTTTGGGTAAAATGCTGCCTGCTTTTAAATTTGGCTTGGGTGGACCAGTAGGTCATGGTCAACAAGGAATGTCGTGGATCCACATTGACGACATGATCCAACTCATCCTTTTTGTGCTTTCACATCAAGAGATACACGGGCCTGTCAATGCCACTGCGCCAAACCCTGTTGATAATAATGAATTTAGTCAAACACTCGCGAGTGTGATTTCGCGACCTGCCATGCTACGTATGCCTAGCTGGGTTTTAAAATTGATGATGGGAGAAATGTCTGATCTTCTGCTTCATGGTCAATTTGTGCTTCCGAATAAACTACTTAGTCACAATTACCGCTTCCACTATCCAACATTGCAGCCGGCATTAGAAAGCCTGAAATTATAGTTACAATGTACGGGTTGCTAATACTCAACTAATACATAATAATTAAATAGATTTTAGTCGAGTGATTCTTCAGGGAAAGTCATGATGCATTTACCCACCATAATCAGCATATCAATTTTATTGAATGTGATTATTGGGTCGTTCTTATTGTCTTTGTATTTTTTAAGACAACAATCAAGTTATTTATATTGGGGTAGCTCGTGTCTCATATTTGTAGGCGCACAAATAGCAGCTTCTCTGCGTATTTTTATCGACCTTACTCTAATTACACATTATCTAGCTGATTTACTGATAATTTCAGCTCCCTTAGCAGCCATACTAGGTATTCATGCTTACAGTCAATCAGACAAAAAATGTCAAAATAAATGTGCATATGTGTTAGTTGCAGCTGCAGTAATATTACTCCTTGTTTATGATTCACCATTTAGCCAGTTATTCACAACAGCCATAATTGCAGCATGTTTTAGCTATGCAGCTTTCGCGCTAAGGAAGTTGCATGTTAAACGCATCATGCATTTAGTATTACTCAAGTTGTGTTTCGTCATTCACGCTTTGATTATGGTAACCCAGTTTTCACTACTACTTAGTGATTACCTAGGTTTGTTGCAAACAGACTTGAAACAAATATTAGCTGTTATTCTCATAAGCCATATTGTTATTACCACACTAACCGCCATGATCTGGCCATTAATGATGTTCTTAGAGCATGAGCAGGTACTGAGCGACCTTGCTAATCGTGATTCGCTAACCGGTTTATTGAATCGTCGAGCGTTTATTAGCGTTAGTAACAATTATTTAGAACAAGCAAACAACAACCTAACAAAACTTTGCGCTTTGATGATAGATATCGATTTTTTCAAGAGAGTTAATGATCAGCATGGCCACGAAACGGGTGATGAAGCACTTAAGTGGGTTGCTAAAAAGATTAAAAGCCAGCTACGTGAGCACGATTTAGTGGCTAGGATTGGCGGTGAAGAGTTTGCAGTGATACTACCCAATACTAGCCAAGCTCAAGGAGAAATCTCATCTGAGCGAATTCGTTTAGCCATTCATAATGATAGCTTTGTGCACAATGACCATGAAATAAACCTGTCTATCAGTATCGGCATCATCACCCATAAATCGGGCACAAATAATGTTAACGAGTTACTGGCAGAAGCCGACAAAGGCTTATACAAAGCAAAATTAAATGGCCGTAATCAGGTTGTGACCATGGCATTTTAACGCAACAACTTGTTAGTTTAATTTAAACTCTCATTTAACTGACTTAGCTCATTGGTCACCCACTGTTTATCTAAGCATTGCTCTAAGTTCAGTTGGGCAAATTTTAAAAAGTTGCGCGCCGCATGTGATAAATGGCGATCGGTGCGCACCACAAAATACCAATGGCTGGCCAAATTCACATCTTCAACATTTAGCATGCAAAAACTCGTATCGTGAGGTGGCAGTACATGGCGCGAAACCACCCCCAGCCCCATTCCTGAGCCAACAGCAACACGAATAGCCTCGTTACTCGCCATTTGCACTGTGTTGCTAAGGACAAAACCTCTGCTTTGCAGTTCACTCTCAAACAGCATTCGCGTAGCTGAACCTGGCTCGCGAAGTAAAAAACGTTCACTCACTAAGTCATGTAAAGTTACATGACTTTTACTCGCAAGCTTATGGTTATTTGCCGCAATAAATACAAGAGGATTTTGTAAAAACCGCCCCGCTTTTGCGTGTTCTAACGAAGGGGGATGACTAAATACATAAATATCGTCTTCGCCTCTTTCAAACCGGGCAAGCACCTCAGCACGATTACCAATTTCTAGTGGCAATTCAACATGCGGATGTAAATTACTATACGGACCAAGTAACTTAGGCAAAATATATTGTGCGGTGTTAACCATGGCTATTTTACAGCGCCCGCGCTCACCGCCTCTAAGCTCAGCTAAGTAATCTTGATAATCATCAAAATGACCAAACACCTGCTGACATGTTTGAAACAACGCAAAACCTGCTTCTGTAACATGTATACGCTGCTGGTTAACCATCACTAATGGCTCATTAACTGTTTCTTGTAAGCGTTTAATTTGTTGCGAAACCGTTGGTTGCGTTAAGTGTAACTGCCTTGCTGTTTCACTGATAGAGCGCGTTTTTACCACACACATAAACACTTCTAGTAAGCGAAAAGAAATATGTCTTAAGTCCATAAAACCCAACCTATAGATTATTATCTATAAGATACTACCACTTATTTAATTGTTTACTATGTGAATTTTTATCTAGAATAGCGGCGCTTTTAACCAAGAGGAGAACAAAGTGCCTGATATTGTTGTAATGTTTTTTGTTTTAGGACTCACAGCCGGATTACTTCGCTCTGACCTAAAAATTCCGCAAGCAACCTATGAAACTCTTAGCCTATTGTTGATGCTCACCATTGGCTTAAAAGGCGGCATGGTGCTACATGGCAATTTACATTGGCAACTCTTACCCGAAATGGGCGCTGTGTTACTGCTTGGCGGCTTAATACCTTTAATGCTTTACCCAGTTTTAAACAAACTGCTAAACCTCTCTGTTGCTAATAGCGCAAGTATTGCCGCCCACTATGGTTCAGTAAGTGCAGGTACATTCGCCGTTGCTTTAGCATATGCCGAATCGAACTCACTTAATGTGGGTGCTGAAGTCACGCTTTACTTAGTAATGCTTGAGTTACCTGCCATCATCGTTGGTTTGTTACTATTCCGCCGTCTGGGAAATGGGTCTGGGCAAAACCTATCACTCAAAGCGCTATGGCATGAAACACTGACTAACAAAAGCGTGATTCTGCTTGTAGGTGGTGTAATTATTGGCATGATGTACGGCACACAACAAGGCAGCCAAGTAACTAGCCTTTTAACAAACAGCTTTAAAGTTGTATTAGCGTTATTCTTGCTCGAAATGGGTTTAATGGCTGCACAAACACTGCGCCCTATTCCATGGCATCATTGGCGTTTAGCATTATTTGCACTTATAACACCTAACCTATTGGGTGCTATCGGTGTCTGTGTTGGTACTGCCCTTCAACTCGAACTGGGCTCGGTAGTAATATTAGCAAGCCTAGTTGCTAGTGCCTCTTATATTGCTGCTCCAGCGGCTATTAAAGCAGCGATTCCTGATGCTGATATAGGCTTAGCCATGTTATGTTCTTTAGGTATTACCTTTCCTTTCAATGTATTACTAGGAATTGGGTTGTATCATCAAATAGCATTGTATATGAATTAAAAGATTCGCTAACTATCACTTTATGCATGAGATTTTTTAAAAAGTCGTTTAATATAAATAAAAAAGCAGTGCAAGGACATGCTATGTTCAATCAAACGCTTAGCACTGAGCAACAGCATGTAAGTGATATTTTTATGCGCTTATGTACGCTTTGCCAGGTGCAAAATAATTTAGAATTAGAGCAACATTTATCATTACAACGTGGCTTTTGTGAGCAAAGTATTGAGCTTGCAACTGTTCCTTATGAGTTAATTGATGAAGTGGCTAAAGCTTCTGAGGTTAGCTTTGATTCACTACTTAATGGTAATAACCAAACCACAGCTACACTCGATGGGCCGGTATTAGAAGCAGTGAGTAACGGTATTATCAAGAGTATAAAAAAGCTATCAATGGCGGGGTTAATTAAGGGTGAAAATCAAACGCAAGAAGCACTTAGTCAACTTGCAGATATTCAGCTAAAACAAATAGCAAAAGAGCTCAAAATACAAAGCCAGGTTAAATAACCTGGCTTTTTTACTAATTCTTACCTTTGTACATTTTCTCGTAAATGTCAGATATGTTGTTTTGCTTATCGTAGTATCGCTGCAGCTCTCCAAGCGATAACTCCTTTATTTTATCGCTAGCAAGCCCAGTCGGTTCTGCTAATTTAAAATGTGCAGCGTGCGGTGAAGTGCCCATTAAGGTCGCAATTTCGCTCTTTAGTTGTTCAGCTTTATTGAATAGTTTAATTGCTTTGCTGATATCTGTTTCATGCTCGGCTTGTAACGTGCACCAAACCACCTCAACAGACTTAGACCTTATTTGATCTTCAAAAATATTTTTGCGCGCAATCAACCATGTACTTGCAATCAGCAAGATGGCTAAAAGGGCAATGGCTATGTAAATTAGTTCAAGCATTACGATCCCTCGGTAAACTAAATGTTACTATACACCCAAACTTGGTCCGTAATACATCAGGAAAAAGCATTATAAATGCTAGTATGAGACTGAAAATCATCTAATAATTAATGTTAAGTTTTTGTTCCAAACGGCCAGCTTGGACTAAGTAATAGTTTTAATTTGGTTTTCAAAAGATCCGGAAACAACATTACAACAGCAAGGACAATACTAATGTAGAGCACAATAAAGCTATACATGTAGTGTATGTAGGCGTGTTCAGCTTGTATGTCTAACACAACAAACTTAAACCAAAGAATAAAGTGAGCTATTGAAAGAACTACTGTTAGCTTGATTACGCAAAAGAAAAGTAAGCCAAATTTATAGCTAAATTTTTTGTGTAGTAGATACAAAAGCCAAAGACTTAACAAATTAAAGAGACAAAGTGCTAAGTAAACATTTTGTGCATTTTCAACTGCATGGCTGTTATGGATGTACAGTAATACTTTCTCCATTAACAGAGAAGTTAATAGATACTTGGTTACTACGACTCCAATTGACAAAAAGTCGCTAAAAAGCTCTCGATTTTTGATAGCTCTAAAGACAGAAAGCACTAAAGCAAATAAATATAGTAATGAAATAACCACTTGAAGTGAAAAAGCATCTCTAGTTTCACTTGCAAACATAAATTCATTATACAATTCAATGATGTAATTTATCATATCCTACCCTTTAACAAAGAATAGGATATATCGATAATATAAAAAAAACCAGCCATTCAGCTGGTTTGACGATTAGTTTTCTTTTTTCTTTGGGTCTTTAATGATGATAATACCGCCAGATCCATTTAGTTCTTCATTTTTCTTTGGATCTTTGATGATGATGATGCCACCTGAGCCTTGAAGTTTTGTAGTATCAAAGCTAGGAGCTGGTGCTGCGTCGAATGCTAAAGTAGATAGTAATAAAGCTGATAAAGTCATTTTTTTGTTCCTTCATTGTTAAAGATAGTTTTCGTTAGCAAATACCGAGCCACTAAAATACAAATTTGGGTAAAAACTAACGACTAGACCCTATATAAGCATAAAATTAAACCGTTAGGCCATTTTTTATACTAACCGTGTATACAAAACGTACGCTGAACGGCATCAAACCGTTTAGCTCTATAAACTAGCTAGGCTCTATGCCATAATTCTGTTAATTCAAAAAATAAGTCAAAGCGGTCCTACGCTTAGCAAGGTTTAATGCATGGCATATCCAGAACAACAGCAACCAACAATTTATTGGCACGACTACGAAACATTTGGCGCAAGCCCGCAAAAGGACCGCCCAAG
>Ga0213832_1000733_pt1 | contig 14446 bp, 18 predicted proteins | sample SWATP13_FD_161660 | JGI IMG/M metagenome (GOLD analysis project Ga0213832, IMG submission 161660) | Coastal seawater microbial communities from Marineland, Florida, United States - SWA TP1 #3 | ecosystem: Environmental > Aquatic > Marine > Coastal | place: USA: Florida | collected 2016-08-06 | reverse complement strand
CGAATGTCATGCCATTTACCTTTGCATAGGGTCAGTGCAGTTAGCGTCACAGTGATTATTTAAAAGTCGCCTTTTAAAACACTCAGCTAATGCACTGGAGGGTTTGGAGACGGTTTGCTTACTGTGCGTTAAGCTCAGCAAGCGCTCTAATTCTCATCGCTATTTTGTTTCTTACGGTTTTAACTTGTGCGTGCTTATGCAATTCCTGCGCTTTAGCTAAATAGCCATCGGCTTGCTGTAAGCGCTGCAAGTCGCCAACATGTGACGGCGTAACTTCGCCATTTTTCGTGCGCAATAACGCAAGGCCCGCAAATTTGTAATATTTAGACGTAACTTGCTCAGGTAATTTCCAATGATCCGCAACAAGCTTGAACACTTGCCCGAAGTAAGGCTCAATGCTGTGGCCTTTTTCTGCTTGCGTTTGCGCCCAATCAAAAACAGTGTCGGCAATAAAACCAGGCCACTGGCGGCGAATGCTTTTAACCATGGGCTGGTTAAGCTCAATGGCGCGTAGTCCAAGCTCGATGCCGCGACTGAGGTTGCCAACATCAAACAGCCATACAGTGCAATACGAGAAAATCGGGTTGTCTTCATTTTGTTTGCCTTCTTTCGTTAAGTAGTCTTCAACAATCGGTAACCACTTAGGCAGTAATACATCGCGTTTATGAGCTATTTTGTCAGCTCGGCGCACAAAGCCTTTTAGTCGTTTTAAGTCTTCGTCTAATTCAATTAGCTGTAGGTGTAGGCTAGGTGCATATTCACCACTGCCCGACACGCTTACTTTTGCGAGTTGCTTTTTGGCTGCGTTTTGCTCTTTGAATTGGAGGATTTTTGCTCCTCCGACGGCTTTTTTAACTCGTCAACCGTTTCCTTTAACTCGCTGTTCGCTTGGTTAATATCATCGGCGCTATAAGCTAGGTCGCTGGCTGCATCGCTGGCTTTATCGGCGGCACTTTCAATGTTGCTTGCCGCACTGCTTGCTCGGCGCTATCAGCTAATAACTCTGCAGCATCGTCAGCATTGGCTATGCTTGTATTAAGCTCATCAGCTGTAGTTTCAACGTGCTTTAGTTCAACGCTTTCAACATTGTTTTCATCATCAAGCGTTACTTCTGCAAACACGGTTTGTTCTTCACCGTTGGCAGGATCAAAGCCCTTGTCAAAAAATGTGATGTTCTGATCAACATACTCTTGAGCTATGTTGATTGCGTCAGCTTCATCGCAACCAAGCAACTGCGCAAGCAACTGAAACGCGGTGTTTTCTTTGGCTTCATCAGACAAGCCTTTCAATGTATCAACTAGTTTTTTGCCAGTTTCAGAAACTGCTTTTTGCTTTGCTTTAGCTGCAAGGCGGCGTTTTTTAAAATCAGCAATGGCACTCATGGCATTTACCTACTTTTAATTGGTATGCGTTGCTAGGCGGTTAATGGCCTAGCAACAGGTTTTAATTAACGATTAAGCTGCTGGGGCAGGACCAATGTTCATGGCTGCTTCGTCAACGGCGGCGTACACTTCAAACTCTTCGATTGCGTAGCCTTCATTACGCCAGTAAGAGTTTTCAAACTGCTTGCGGTCTTCTTCGTCTTTGGCTTTGCGGTGTGCTGTGCCTTTTTGCGTATAGATATGCAAGTTGCTTAAAATTGTTACTACAATGCGTTTACCCGGGAAGAACGGCGGCGTATAAGCGCGCATACCACCAATGTTTTTATCCATCTGCTGTGCGGCTACTTTTTCGCTTGGCTTGTCTGCCTGGTTCATCATTTTGGTTTGTGCTGTGGCTGTTAGGTCTGAACCTACTAGCACGACTAAACGCGGGTCATTGCGTAATGATGGGTGAATAAACGTATTTTTAAGCTCAGTTACAATCGCGTCTAAGGTTTTGTACTCACCATCTTTCAACGCTCCGGTTGCATCAGGGTTGAAGTAAATTGGGTCTGTCATGATTTGATCAGGCGCTTTTTCTTTAACGATTTGATGCCAACCTTTGTTAACATCTTCACCATTCGGGTTAGCAACTGGGTCCGTGGTCGCTTCTGCTGACACACCATTAAAGCCAACGCGCAGCATATCGAGTGCAAAACGTAGCGTGGCATTTTGGTTAATGAGTTTCATAAACTCATTCAAGTTACCTGCATTAGCCCATGTAGATAAAAGCGCCCAGGTAACTGCTGAGCATGAGTCAGTTTCAACCAATTCATAGGTATGACCATCAACGTCTTGCCCTGATGTAAAACGGCCACCTGCTTTACGACCTGTTGCAATACCGTAGTTGCCTACTTTTACAACTTGGCCTTTAATTTGATCTACAGGCATAGTTGTAACCATGCGTAAGAACTCGACCGACTCTAATAGCGCGGCACGAAGCTTTGTTTCCATTGGGTCAGAAATGGCAAACTTATGTGATGCGTCCTCTACACCAAATGATTTTGCTAGATTCACTGAGTATTTTTGTAAGAACCCAGCGGCTGTTTGATTTAAGTGCATGCTTTATCTCGCTCTGTTATGCATTAATAAAAAGAAGATCTGGGTTAAACCAGGCCTATGCTTTCATCGCCTACTGGGTCAGGTTCTTGGTCTTCTTGCTCTTGGCTAAGCGCTTTAAATTTGGTTTCTAGGCCCGATACCTTTTGACTAACGCCATCCATCTTTTCTAAAAGCTGACTGAATTGCTCAGAGGTGACACCTGCTTTGCCTTTATCACCTTCAGGCTCTGCGGCTGGCGGGGTTTCTTCAGCCTTTGGTGGTTTCTCTTCGCCTGTTGGCTGTTTGCTGAATTTAGTTTCAAGGTCGGTTACCTTGGTTTCTAATCCTTCAAACTTGCCCATTAGGGCATCAAACTGTTCTTTGTTCATAGGTTCGTCCTCGGTGGAATCGTGTTGTTCATCAACACTCGGCTGATCAGTGGTAAATAGGCTTGCCATTTGCGCAACTAAATTCATGAATTTAGATTGCTTATCTTTGGCTAAAGGTGTGGTTGGCTCTTCTTTGCTGAACACAAAGTCACTCATTTCAAGCGCTTCAAGCTGGCTATATTCATGACTTTTTTCAGTTTCGCCCATTGAGAACTTTAAGCGTGTAGTACCAGTTGATGCCGGTGTGTCAGTAACCGCTAAGCCCATCAAATAACAGCGACCTTCGCCCTTATAATCAGGATCAGGCTCAATCGACATGAATAGCTTTTGGTCTTCTTTATTGGCATCTAATAAGAATTTATTTGCGGTCAGTTTTACGAATAAGCGTAACTTGCCACCTTTTTTAGCGGCTTTAACTTCATCAACTTCCCCCCAGTTCTTACCCTCAAAAGGTCCCCAATTAGAACGGAAATGCTCAGGCCAAATAAGCGCGGTGTATTCATCAGCTGAATAGAGCTCGGCCATGTCTTCAATCCATGCTTTAGTAATTGTACGGCCGTCTACCGTTGCACCTTCTGTTGCTGCAATTACCCAACCTGTTTGTTTACTCATTACGCTGCCGTGTTGCTTAAAACCAATATTTAAGCGCAGCATAGCCCTAAAAAATGGGCGTTTCATTCGGTTTGATTTTTAGAAATTCCTAGATTGATGTTCTAGGAAAAGGTAGGTTTTTTAGTCAGTTATAAGCTTATTATAAATGAATACACTGTCGCTAGTTATCAATTTTTACATGAGTAATTAGCACCTAAATGGCTTATTCACCGGAAATACGCGAAGCAGCAAAGCGGCTTTATTTACGACACTACACACCAAGTGAAATTCGTAGCGAATTAGACTTGCCTAATGATCGTGTTGTTTATTACTGGGCTGATAAATATAGCTGGCGCGATTTACTACGGGAAGAAGAAGTCGACGAAGCCATTGCAAGGCGCATTGTTTGTTTAACTGATATTAGTGATAAAACAGGTAATCAAATAAAAGAACTCGACATGCTTATTGAAAAGCATGTAAAGCTTAAAAAACAACGTGCGCAAGAAGAAGCGGTAAAAAATCCGCAACCTCAAAACAGTCAGGCCAACACAAATCAATCAAGTGGTAAAAGCAACTCAAAGCCAAAAGGCCGCAAACGTAAAAATGATGTAAGTCATTTAACCGAAGAAGATTTTGCTACCTGGTACGACTCACTTTTTGAATACCAAAAAACGATGCATGCAAACTTGCATCAACGTATTCGAAATATTCTTAAAAGCCGTCAAATTGGCGCAACCTATTACTTTGCTGGTGAAGCATTTAAAGATGCAGTGTTAAGTGGTGATCCGCAAATATTCTTATCGGCAAGTCGTGCGCAAGCTGAGGTTTTCCGCAGTTACATTGTGGCTATTGCTCATGAGTTCTTTGAAATCGAGTTAACTGGTAACCCAATTACGTTACACACAAAACACGGTGATGCTGAGCTACGGTTCTTAAGTACTAATAGCAAAACGGCGCAAAGTTACCACGGCCATGTTTATATAGATGAGTATTTTTGGATAGGTAAGTTTAACGAGCTCAATAAACTTGCCAGTGCCATGGCAACCCATAAAAAGTGGCGTAAAACTTACTTCTCGACGCCGTCAACAAAAGCACACCCCGCTTATACCTTTTGGACGGGTGATCACTGGCGACAAGGCCGTGCTGAACGTGAAGAAATCGAATTTCCTAGTTTTGATGAATTACGCGATGGCGGCAGGCTCTGCCCAGATAAACAATGGCGCTATGTAGTAACCATTGTTGATGCGCAAAATGGGGGTTGTGACCTCTTTGATATTGACGAACTGCGCGATGAATACAACGCCGATGATTTTAATAACCTGTTTATGTGCATCTTTGTTGATGATGCAGACAGTATATTTAAATTCAGCGACCTTGAAAAATGCATGGTCGATGCATCCCGTTGGCAAGATCACAAACCAAGTGCAGCACAGCCATTTGGTAACCGTGAGGTATGGCTAGGTTACGACCCTTCACGCACCCGCGATAACGCAACATTAGTAGTGGTAGCGCCACCTAAAAAAGACGGTGAAAAATTCCGTGTACTCGAAAAACACTATTGGCGTGGAATGAACTTCGCTCACCATGTAAGTGAGATTCAAAAAATATATGCAAAGTATCGCGTCACTTATATTGGTGTTGATACCACAGGCATTGGTGCAGGTGTATTTGATTCAATAGAAACCCTCTACCCGCGCGAAGCCCAAGCTATTCATTACAGCGTAACCAGCAAAACTCGCTTAGTGCTTAAAATGATCGACTTAGTAGAAGCAAACCGGATTGAATGGGATGCATCACACAAAGACATTGCCATGAGCTGCCTAGCCATTCGTAAAACCAGCACAGAGACAGGTGGCGCAATTACCTTTAAAGCCAGCCGCGATAACACCACAGGTCATGCAGACGTATTTTTTGCAATAAGTCATGCCGTGATCAACGAACCGATTAACCACGCATTTAAGAGAAAATCACGATGGACCATGCAGAACAACTAACTGACCAGCCAAACGATCAACAAGACGATCAACAAGGTAAACAAAATGCGCCCGTTGTGTTTAGCTTACCTGAACAAGTTATGCCAGATATGTGGCTAACCGATTATGACTCGCTGTTTTATAACGATATGGATGGTTATTGGGAGCCGCCCGTAGACCGTCATTTATTAGCAAACCTTACTCGCCGCAATGCCCAACACGGTGGCATTGTAGTAAGCCGCGCAAATATGGCAGCTGGCCGTTATATATCGGGTGGTATGAGTGCCCAACAAGTACAGGCTGCATTTTTAAATCTAGTGCAATTTGGTGATGTGGCCTTACTTAAAATTCGCAACGGCTTTAAGCAACCGGTGCGATTATTCCCGTTGCCAAGTTATCGCACTCGAGCGGCTGGTGATGGTGGCGCCGTAGTGCTTGAACGTAACAATCAAGTGAGAAAATACAAAGCCCGCGATATCATTTGGATTAAACAGTATGATCCTGTTCAACAAGTATATGGTTGCCCTGATTACTTAGGCGGTTTACAAGCTACGCTTTTAAATGAAGATGCGACCCTATTTCGCCGTAAATACTACATCAATGGCGCGCACATGGGGTTTATCATGTATGCCACTGATCCTAACTTAGACCCTGAAGTTGAAGACGATATCAAAGAGAAAATTCAGGATAGTAAGGGCGTGGGAAATTTCCGCTCGCTGTTCGTGAATATTCCCAACGGTAAAGAAAAAGGCTTACAGATAATCCCTGTCGGTAACTTTGAAAGTAAAGACGAGTTTATGAACGTTAAGAACGTATCAGCACAAGATGTATTGAACGCTCACCGTTTTCCGCCAGGCTTATCTGGCATTATTCCATCTAACAACGCAGGCCTTGGTGACCCTACAAAATACGATGCCATGTATTTTAAAAACGAGACTAAACCGTTAATCAAAAATTTGGTCGATGCGGTTGAACAAGATCCTGAAATAGGCAGCAAGTTAAAACTTAAGTTTGATTTAGAGCCAGCAGCTTAATACACCTTATTTGTTATAGATAGATACACTGTATATAATCACAGTGTATCTAAATTATTTATATGGGTAATGCTATGCGGGTAACATGTCCAAACTGTGGAAGTAAAGCGACTATTTCATCAAGAGAAAACCAATCAACCCATGTAGCTGATCTTTATATTTCATGTACTGACGTTAAAAACTGTGGTGCAACGTTTGTTAGTACACTGGCATTTAAACATTACCTAAACCCACCACGCCAAACAACGGCAGAACTTGCCGCATCGTTACTCAAAAACTTACCTCGTGAACAACAATTAGAATTAATGGGTTTGTAAAGCTAATTCAAGCCTTTAATTCTTTTAATTAATGCCTTTAATTCATCTGAATACTTTTTAAATGCTTCATAGCCCTCATTGTCACTCTTAGTAAAGGCTGTGTATATTTCACTTTCATTCAATGCAGTGAGAAACTCTTTCTTATAGTCTTTTTTAAGTGGTAAAGATTTTTCATCAGCTTGAAAGTGATAACAAAAAATTGCTGCATTCTCCCAAACTAAAATGTTGCTTATGAATGCGTCTCTTATTTCTTCTAGATCAGATTTTAGGTGCGGTGATGCTGACATTACAAGATTTAGCGAAGTTTCAACCTTAATGCGAAAATCAATAAAGTAAGTTTTTACAGCAAGTGCATCTATATATTTGATATTTCGCTTAATTATTTCTGGGTTATCATTCTTAGAAATATTAGATACCAGAACTAATAAGATAACCTGATTCAAATCAAGTTCTTTTTCAAAAGTAGGCAACAATTCATTTTTAAGCCTATTTAAATCATTGAAGCCTCTATGTCGTGTATATTTAAGATATTCTTTGATACCTAGACAAAACGCAAGAACGGCAACTACCCCACCTAAAAAGCTTCCTGTATTACCTAGTTTGCTAGCAAGTTCAGGTGAAGCTGTCAAAATAATAAAAATTGAGGCAAACACTAATGATAAGAAAATAATCAATGCATACACTTCCAAGTATGGTGATTTTAAATTATCCATGTATTTATCTAACTTTTTCAGCATTCTACTAAGTCCATTTCTATGAATATCTTTAATATTTTAAATCATTCAATGGTAATTCTACGAATAAAAATAAGCCAGCGGTTAAGCTGGCTATTACATAAAGTAACTTATCAGTTTTCGCGTCTAAGTTACATTTTAATATTAGGGCTTATTTTCAATAAACTATATTACTCAAGATCTAGTAGCGATATCTGTTTTACCACTGGCTTCAATACCTTGAAATTCAAAAGTATACCCACCATTAACATCATCAAAATAAAAACAACTAATAAAATCATTTACCAGCAAATTAAAGTCATTACCTTTTTGCATGTACATCGGTTTATTGTCAGCAATATTTCCTATTAATTCATGCAAATAGCTTTTCACTTCTTTATCCAGCTGGCCATCTACGACTTCACTTGTGAAAATATCAAATAATGATATTAATTCAACCTTATCAATTCTATGTTCTACGGTCATTTTTCTGCTCACTTCCCTTCGGTTTAACAACTGAGTGATATACCCAGTTGCGGCGCTTAACTGGTTTTGTCATTTTTATTCCTTTGATAAACACTCATTGCAAATACAAACTCTACTTTGAGGTTGAACTCTTAAAATCACATTGCATTTAAGACACCTAATAACTCTCACACTTTCATCTGACATGACCACGACCTCCAATCAATAAATTTGGGCGTTTAAATAACAACGCTTTATTCTGCAATTGGTCGATAGTCACTCTACGGCCATCGATAGCAACAACTTTTACTTTTTTAACCGGCTCTAATTCAATCTCCGTTGTATAACGATCATTTTTACAGATACCGTTTAACCAAATGTTGCCATGCTTTGACGAACAACCAAACTCTCGCCCTAATAAAATTGCTGTATAAAACTGCCCTGTTTCGAGCATTTTCTCTGCTGCTGTATGGGTATTCATAATTACTCCTAAAGTAGCTAGTTAAAGGTACAGATAAACTTATCTGTACCCGCGGATTAACTAATCCGCGGGTACAGTTACGCCATTAAATCTAATGCCCACCAGTCATTGTCACTGACGGCTGTTGCTTCACCTGCTAGAACGAGCCTAGCTAAATCAAGATCACCAATTACGTCTGCATGACCATATTTAAATTGGGTGCTTGATGGCTTAGTTCTGCCATCGAATTTTGCGTATGAGGTCGCTAAGTCGTAGAGCTCACGCGCATATTGATAATGCTTTTCTGATGGGGTTGTATTACTAGCTGGGCGCTGCTTATTAAGATCTAGTTTTTCAAAGCTATGCAGCTCATGCCCTTGCATGTAGTAAACACGGTTACCAATAACCACATTGCCGCCGTTCTTAAGCTGCTTTACATGCTCGGGGGCAAAGTCATATAGGCTGGCTTTTGAAGGTTCTGAGTGTTGATCGCCTGCTAATTTCTGCTGTTTTTGCATTTCTGTATGCGCAAGCGAGTCAATCGCTTGCTTGCGATATTCAATTAACTGCTTTTCTTCATCTAATATGAGCAATTTTCCGTCTCGTATTAGATAAATTTGCCCGTTTATTAAAATCCTTCTACCCAACAACAGATCCTTTTTAACCTCTACGATCTCTTTTTTAGTAAACCCGATCATATCTAGCAATAACTCGTCTGTATCGCCCACGGTGCAAGGCGTACAGTTATTCCCACTAGACCAAGATAGGTCGGCGGAGCCGACGTTGTTAGCATCCTGCACGCCATTTACAGCGGTGTTGTCGTTAGCTGCGGCAGTACCAATAATTTGTTTTTGCCAGGTGTGAACACGGGTAATCAAAGTGCATGGTTCGTGTAGGTCTTCAATGCCTTTAATGCGCTTAACGCATTCAGCATATTGATTGCCATATTCGGTATATTCATAAACAGGTTTGAAACGTGCATTACGGCCAATACCAAAGCCACCCATTAAAGTTACAAAGGTTTTAAAGTCGCCTTGGTCGGCGGCTTTGCGAACTTGCTCTAGTTCTTCATTGCCTTGTATTTCTTCACGCACTCGGCGCAGCTCACGCCAAATAGTAATGGCGGGTGACTTTTGAAATTGGAATTGGCGAATACCCCATGTACTGGCCCATGCTTTAACTGGGTTAACAAGTGCTGATTGGGTAAACTTCTCCCCTGTTTCTGCATCGTATTCATTGGCTAGGCCAAAGCCGTCAATATTCTTACTGACGTACTTAGCAATATAGGCAGCTGCGCCACCTATGCGTTTACCATCTTTACCAATTTTTGCTGGCTCCATTTTCATGGCGGTATAACGCGGGCTACTTGGGAAATAGTTTTTAACCGGCGCTTTGGTGTAAATGCCTTTTGATTTATTTAGGCCCCAAATTTTACGGTTATGCTTGTACTTCCTGCGGTAATGCTTACGGTTTTTAAAGCGCTGAAAAAATACCTCACGATCATCGCGGGTAAAATATCGGCGTAAGAGGTGGTTAACTTTGTCGTAGTACCTGGCGGGCATCCATAAAAGCATGTGCCAGTGGGTGCAACCATCTGCATGAGGTTCGGCTACGCGCACCCCAAAATAGGGTATTTCTAGACGGTCTAATTTAGCCCGCGCTTGTGAATACAGCTTGTTTAAATAATTGCTTGCATCCTTTGGTGTTGAACCGTCCCACTTTGGCGAGTTTGCATGAAAACGACTAGGCGCCGTAATATTGTAAAAACCGCCTACATAGCCCATTTCGTCGGCCAGTTCTTCGGTTTCTCGTATGCGAAGCATTAACTCGTTACGCATATTTTCAGGGTTAGCAATGCCTGCCTCAACCGCTTTCATTAACGAAATAACATCGTTTTGTTCGTTAACTAACTCAAGGCTTTCAAGGTATCGTTTGCCACGTTCGCGATCGGCTTTATATTCATTTAGCGCTTGGTATGAGCAATAAGCATTAATGCCTTTTCGTACTGTTTTAGTGCCTTTCTTTTTGTCGTACTTTGCAAATAGGTCTTTGCCTACTTCACCTGTTGCTATTTCTAAATGCTCTAGGTAACGGCGGCGAATATTCTTTAATTTACGCGCCCACCACTTATGGCACTGCGCTTTTAACAAACTTACTTCGGCATCTGGCTCTGTTAAGTAGATACCTTTTTCAGCCGCAAAAAGTACAACCCCAAAGTTTTCAGCATACTGGCTGATCACATCAAACTTATCTAACGCACCCCAGCTTGGGTTTTCAATGCGTAAGTCGTTTAGTATTTCGGTTACTTCTCGGGCCAATACTTCAGCATGTTTTTTGGTTTTATCTACATTCGCTAAAATATGCCAAGGTAAAGGCATGCTGTCGGTGATCTGTTTAAGAATGGTAAGGCGCGGCTTAAGCGTTTTAATAGTCCGTAATAGCCATTGGTTAGCATTGCGGTGATCACGGATGCTATCGAATATATTCGTATTTGTTGGCTTTTTCGTTGAACTGTCAAATTGGTATAACTCAGCTGATTGCAAAGCAATTCTATCGGTGTATTGCTCTGTGGTTTCATTGCGCTTTTGCTTGTAGCGCTTAATGCTTGGTTCGTACTTATCAATGAAACGTTTAGCCACACGCATTTGTAATGGTTTTGGCACTTTGCTTAAGCATTTATATACAAATTCTTTTTCTGCAGTATCGTCAATTGCATCTATGATCGAGCGCACAGAACTTGTTACTTCACCACCTACCAATTTTTGTAAAAATGCGGTTTCATCACTAGCTGGTTGTAACCTCTTTTGTGCTAATACTTCACGCTGCTTTTCTGTAAAGCTAAGTGTTTCAGCTGTTCTACGCACAAAGCTAGCTTGAATACTCGCTTTGCGATTAGAGCTAATAAGGTCACGCACAATGTAATTATGGTGATTGTTGTTATGCACTTTCTTAAGTGCTGACTTGGCAGGTTTGCTTAATTTAAAAAAGCTAACATCGATGCGATATTCTGCATTTTTAAGCACATCATAAAACCAAGCGTTTGCTTCATCGCTTGGGTTTATGGGCTCGTCTTTATACCAAACATCATTATGCGTCTGTACTTTAGCCAAGTATTGCTTAGCCATTTTGTACTGCATATAAGGGGTAAAACGGCTTAGCCCGCTTAATAAGGTTTCCTTATGCTCAACGTTATCAACGGTTTCAACCATGGTTGAAACCGCTGTAATAACGTCGAAGCTTAAAGTAGGCCATAAGCTCATTGTTAATTAAGCTCGATTTCAATTAAGTCAAAATCGGCACCGCATTGAACAGCGTCTAGGGTTTCGCTCATACGGTCGCAAACTGGCGCATATACGTCATGAACATCAGTAATCATTTTTACAATCGGCAATAAATCAGTAAGGCAGTTTTCACACTCCATCAGCATGCCAACCGTTGGACGCTTAGCTAAATTTCGGATAGTAAAGTTGGCTTGTTCAATTACGTGTTCAATGATATTTCTTACTAAATTCTGTTTTTTGAATAGATCTTGGTCTTTGATAGAGGTCATTTTATTAGTCCTTTAGGGGGTGGTTAAAACGGAATGTCGGTTAGTTCGTTGTAAATTTTTTCTTTGTGAAAAACATTTACATGCTTAAAATTTAAGCGCTCTTGAATCATGTATTCTTGGTATGAGTAGTCAAACCATGCATCTGTACGCTCAGCCTCTTCTATTGTTTGTGAGTTAATGCAATCAAACCGCGCTGATATTTCTGGCGCGTATTTCTCTAGCTGCTCACCTGCTTTCTCGTTATCAACAGAAAATATCTTGTAAACGTCGTGTGATTTTTCACAATCAATTAAATACCGAAGTGCTGCTTTTGCTTTTGGGTGTAGTTTCATTACTTAACTACTCCAAGAGTGGAAAAGATGGATTTAAACTCTTCGGTTCGGTGGCCTAAGTAGGTAATGAAACAGCCTTTTGTAGCGCCTTTTTTCACATTGCCTTGCGGGTCTTTAAAGTGAGTTCGGCCATCAATAAAGCAGCTAACACCCGCACTTAATAACTTTTGGCACCATGCTTCTGAGCTATTAACAAAGGTGATATTCATCGCCTCTTTAAAGTTGCCTAAAGCAAACTGATTTAAGTAGTAATCAACCCAATCACCATTGCTTGCAATATCTTCGGTAATACAATGACCTCGGTACTTATGATAAGTAGGATCATTGCATATTTTCTTAACACACTTAGGCTTGCAAGCTAGTTCACCTTTATTGAATGGGTGGTTAAGCCAAACAGTGTCAGCAATCCAGTCTAACGTTAAAGCGTCATCTTCTTTGGTAAAAAATCGCTTAGCTTTCACTGACTGATTAGCAATTTCATTACTTGCTGGATCTAAATCAATAACAGGAAACATTAAGTGAACACGCTCTAACACTTCATCTGGCGTGTAATATTCAACATTGCCGCTATCTTGATTAATTAACTGATCTGGCGTCATGATCAATCCTTAATGTGTTTGAGGGTTAGTTTGTTGCTCTGCAATTAAGTGCGGAACTACTTCAAACTTAGGCTGAGTGCGTTCAAACTTCTCAGGCATAAGAACGTTCGCATCAGTAAACGCAGCTAGTAACCCTTGCAATTGAACAAGCGCTCTGTGTACGGCTTTTCGTTCTTGAACATCAAACTTGTAGAAGCTTATATTTAAACAATGTGGTTTTAAGCCAGCTGAAAAGCAGACAATTGCACGCTGCTTCTTTGTTAAAACGGCATCAAAAATATAACCTGGTGTACGCTTTGTATTGTTTCTAAGCGCTCTAATATCCGCTAAGCCTTTTGGGATTTTCTTACCTTCAACAGCTTTAAGCTGTGTCGTGTTAGTTTTGCTTTCAGTTTCGGTAGTGCGATTGTCTAAGATTTGCTGTACTGGGGTTGCCATGATCATTGCTCCTAGTTATTTACGCTTTGCCATTCTTTTTGCGCAGCGTCGTAACGTGCCTGTAAATACGCGCCTAAGTCAGTAACGTTTACCATTGTCGGGGCTCGTTCTGAGTCGCGCATTTTAAAAGTAGGTATAGGTAATTGCGCTGCCTTTGCTTTTTGTTCGGCTGTTTTAAACTTAAGGCCTAAATACTCCTCACAAATATCTTTAAGCGGCACCGCTGGGGTGTTATAAATCGCTAAAAGTGCAAAGGTCATGTTCATATTTCATCCTCACATGGGTTAAAGTCTTCTCGCCACTTATCAACCAGCGTAAAAAGTTGGCATTTAAACTTATCTACTCCACCATGCGCAGCGGCAAAGTAATCGTGGTTTAACGCATGTTTATATTCTGATGCTGCCATTGCTACTTTTTCTGACATAGTAAATCGCTCGTCATCCAGTAACGCTTTTGTTCGCACGTCAATGTCCATCACATCAATTGGGTCTATTTCTATCTCGTTATTCATGCAGCTGCTCCTTGATTAAATTAACTGGCAAGATTGCTTGCCTTTCGGCGCAGCTATTTGCACTACTTTTATGCCTTGGCTCATTGCGTAACGGCATACTCGTGTGTTGTCGTCTACCCATAGACTTATTCTCTGTGCGAATTCGTCAACAAACGCTTTTTTGTATTCAAATGGTGTTAATTCGTCATCGGCTTGACGTTCAATTACCCCATAAGGATCTAAGCCATGTTTTTTACACCATTCGGCTGTGCCAAACTGTGAACTGGTTAAAATGATTGGATTTTCTGTGCTATTGAACAATGCAATGCCTTGCTCTATTGGAAAGCCATGTTCGTTGGCGTAACGTTGCCAGTTGTGCCAGTTTTTATTAATGCATGCTGCGTTTCCACGCGGAGCTAAGAAGTTGCTTTTACTTACATCTCTTAGCGTTCCATCCAAATCAAACACGTTCATGCTTGTCATGCTTTGCAAGTTCATGCGGCACTTTCCTTGTTGCTTTTTTGATGATCGGCGAGTAAATCGTTTACCGATACTTCACCGTTTGTTAGTTCAGAAATACGGGGGATGTATTTCGCTGGTGCTTGGCGGTGGCGGTTAATCCAATACCAAATA
>Ga0213832_1000730_pt1 | contig 14696 bp, 10 predicted proteins | sample SWATP13_FD_161660 | JGI IMG/M metagenome (GOLD analysis project Ga0213832, IMG submission 161660) | Coastal seawater microbial communities from Marineland, Florida, United States - SWA TP1 #3 | ecosystem: Environmental > Aquatic > Marine > Coastal | place: USA: Florida | collected 2016-08-06 | reverse complement strand
TCATGGTTAATTCCAAACCTTAAAGCGGTGTCGCTTATAAAATTATGCGTGAAAATCGGTTACTGAAACTTTAACTTCAGCAACAATGCCTTTGCGAATAACAAAATCACCAAAACACTCGCCTTCATTACGCTCACTTGCCCATTGGCCAATTAGCTTATCGAATGCGTCTAGGTAAACGTCTTCGCCAACATTTTCTAAATACAATTTTGGAATACGCGTGCCTTCACGGTTCCCCCCTAAGTACACGTTGTATTTACCAGGTCCCTTACCAACCAAACCCGCTTCTGCCAACATTGCGCGGCCACAGCCATTCGGACAACCCACAACACGCATAATGATGTTGTCATCGCTCAGACCATGCTTAGCTAATAATGCTTCCGTTTTCTCTATTAAGCTTGGTAAGTAACGCTCAGCTTCTGCCATCGCTAATGGACAGGTTGGTAATGCTACACACGCCATTGAGTTTTTACGCTGCTCTGTATGGCTGTCATCAATTAAGCCATGGTTGCGCGCAATCTCTTCGATTACCGCTTTTTGGTCAGCCGGAACACCTGCGATGATCAAGTTTTGGTTTGCCGTCATACGGAAATCACCTTGGTGAATTTCAGCAATTTTACGACAGCCTGTTTTTAGCGGTTGATTTGGGTAATCTAAAATACGGCCACTTTGGATAAACAGCGTTAAGTGGTGCTTGCCATCAATACCTTCAACCCAACCGATGCGGTCACCACGGTGCGTGAACTCATACGGGCGGCTCTGCTGAAATTGAACACCGGCACGTTTTTCTACTTCAGCTTTAAATACATCAGAACCAACACGGTCTAGTGTGTACTTAGTTTTCGCATTTTTACGATTTGAGCGGTTACCCCAATCACGTTGTACGGACACGACGTGCTCAGCAATTTTCAACGTGTGCTCAAGTGGGATAAAACCAAAGTCATCCGCTTTACGAGGATACGTTGCTGTATCTCCATGAGTCATCGCAAGACCACCACCTACTAACACGTTAAAACCTACTAACTTGCCGTTTTCTGCAATTGCCACGAAGTTTAAGTCGTTCGCATGTACATCCACTTCATTGTTCGGTGGAATTGTTACTGTGGTTTTAAACTTACGCGGTAAATAAGTTGAGCCTAAAATTGGCTCTTCAGTGGTTTCACTCTTTTCACCATCTAACCAAATTTCAGCGTATGCTTTGGTTTTTGGTAATAGGTGCTCAGAAATTTTCGCAGCCCACTCGTACGCTTCTTGATGAAGCTCAGACTCAACTGGGTTCGTCGTACATAATACGTTTCGGTTTACATCGCCCGCCGTTGCAATTGAGTCTATGCCCACGCTATTGAGCATTTGGTGCATACCTTTAATATTTGGCTTAAGCACACCATGGAACTGGAACGTTTGACGCGTGGTTAAACGAATACTGCCATAGCTAGTTTTCTCTTCAGCAAACTTATCAATCGCTAACCATTGCTCTGGCTTGATGATACCGCCAGGCATACGCGCACGTAACATAACGTTATGTAACGGCTCTAGTTTTTGCTTGGCACGCTCAGGGCGAATATCACGATCATCTTGCTGGTACATGCCGTGGAAACGGATCAGCTGGAAGTTATCAGCAGTGAAACCACCGGTGATCTCGTCTTTTAAATCTTGCTTAATTGTGCCACGTAAAAAGTTACTTTCTCTTTTCAAACGCTCGTTATCAGAAAGCTTTACGTTTTTGTCTTGTTCGCTCATGGTATTTCCTAAATTTGTTACAGTGACGGCTGTTAGCTTTAAACGCGATTAGTACACGTCTTTCTGATAGCGATTTGCGCTACGTAAATCTTTTAAATATTGCTCAGCTTGTTCATCATCTTTGCCGCTATTTTCTTTGATAATGTCTACAAGCGCTTGGTGAACATCTTTCGCCATACGGTTTGCATCACCACAGATATAAAAATGAGCACCCGCTTCTAACCAAGCAAATACTTCTTGGCTGTTTTTGCGAAGTTTGTCTTGAACATATACTTTTGCAGCTTGATCACGGCTAAACGCCACATCCACTTTAGTCAGTAAGCCTGACTTCAAGTAACCTTGAATTTCTACTTGATATAAGAAGTCTTGAGTAAAGTGAGGGTTACCAAAGAATAACCAGTTTTTACCGCTTGCTTCACGTGCATCACGCTCTTGTAAAAATGCACGGAATGGTGCAATACCTGTACCTGGACCTACCATGATAATTGGCGTTTCATCATTAGCCGGTAAACGGAAATTATCGTTATGCTCGCTGAATACTTTTACTTTGCAGCCTTCTTGTGCACGACGTGCTAAATAACCAGAGCAACCACCTAAGTGTTCGCTTCCGAATGCATCAAACTCAACCAACCCCACCGTTAAGTGAACTTCTTCTTCAACTTCAGCTTGGCTAGATGCAATCGAATATAAACGTGCTTGTAGTTTACGTAAGCAATCTACTAAGGTTTGCGCTTCCAATTGAGCTGGGTTTTGACGAATAATATCGAAGATTTGGCGAGGCTCGATGTACTCACGCATTGCTGCTTTATCTTCAACTAACTTTAATAATTCAGGGTTGCCCGTTGCTGTTGCGTATTTTTCAACAAAGCCTGGGTATGACTGAGTTAACTCTAGCTTTTCGATTAGTGCGTCACGAATACTTAGCTCGTCGTCGCTGAGTTTAACCGTGCTAGATGCATCGATTTGTGTAAGCGTGAGCACTTCATCAACAAGTGCTTCGTCATTTAAAAAGTAGACGCCTAGCGAATCACCCGGTGTATAGGTGATGTCTGAACCTTCCAATGAAATTTCAACATGACGCACATCTTTGGTTGAATCACGACCCGTAATTTTTTGCACAACGCTTAGCTCTGCAGCAAATGGGTTTTGCTTGGTGTATTGGCTTGCCGCAGGTGCCGCTGCACCAAATGGCATCGCCACAACTTGACCACCACTTGCTTGCTGTTGTGCTTTAAGGTCAGGTTCAAACGCATCAAGTGCACCATCAATCCACTTAGCAGCTTCATCATCGTAATCAACATCTAAGTCAGCACGCTGGAAAATAGTCTCTGCGCCAAGCTTGTTAAAACGCGCTTCGAAATCTTTTGCTGTTTGGCAGAAGAACTCGTAGCTTGAGTCACCTAAGCCAATCACAGCCACTTTAACACCATCTAGTTTTGGTGCTTTTTTAGTCGTTAAGAATTCATGCAGGCTTTCAGCGTCTTCTGGTGGCTCGCCCTCACCATAGGTTGAAACAACAACCGTGATGAACTTTTCTTTTTTCAGGGCAGTTGGTTTGTAGTCAGCCATGTTGACTAGCTTAACGGTAAGACCACGCGACTGGGCTTGTTCTTTTAACTTAGTCGCAACGCCTTTTGCGTTACCCGTTTGCGAGCCGTATAAAATAGTTAAGGGTGCAGCATCACCCGTAGCTGGAGCGGCAGCAACACCACCCGTTATTACACCTGCGTTGGCATTAGCAGCTAAGTAACCACTGACCCACGCTTGCTGAATTGGATTAAGTTCAGCCACTAAGCCTTGCAGCTTTTGTACTTGCTCTTGCGATAGCGGGCTCGCCGCTGCATTTAGTTGACTTAACAACATGAATTTATTCCTCGTAACCCTGAAAAGTTAACTGCGAAACGAACTTGCTACCGTCATTTCGCGAACAATTTTTTTCGACTTTAAAGACTAAATAAAAACGCTTTAAAGGTTTATCTGAGCGTGAAGAATAACGAGGTCTCGCGCGATTAAAAAAGAATAGAATCTGCTTTGATATTCCATTTAGTTATTAATTTTATAAATAACTAAAAAAAAGACACTAACATATAAGTAAGTGTCTTTTTGTTTAAACGGATTTTTAGTTAAAAATCAATAACAACATTTGCAAAGAAACGACGACCGATAGCATCGTAAATTGCATCATTAGCTCCACTGGCTGCAATATAAGCCGGTGGTAATTTATCGGTTAAGTTACGAATACCTAAACCAACTCGGGTGTTTTGAAATAACTGGTAGCTAGCGGACAAGTCATGGGTCACAATAGTTCCCACAAAGGCAGGGCTCAAATCTTCAGGTATATCTCCGTCAGGCGATAGGTCGATACGAGCTGAACGATCTATTAAACGTGATGACCAGTTTACAACTAAATCGTTAATAGCATAGGTTGCGGAAAAGCGAGCTTGCCACTCAGGATCCCCCACTTCACCATCTTCCACATTTACTTTATCAGGTCGACTTTGGAACTCAAAAGCCTCTAGCTCTAAAAGATGATTTACAAATAAGTTTAAATTTAAATCCCCTGCCAAACCATAATCAGACAGCTTCATACTGTAATCAAAATCAGCTTCAAGGCCTCTAGTTGTCAAAGCTGCTGCATTTAAAAAGCCAGAGCGAACTAAAGTCACATTATTCGTTGTAGGGTCTCGCTCAACCTGCGAGCAAAAACTTTCGTCTGGGCCTCCTGGGGCATCCACACAATTATCAGCAATACTTTGTGTCGCGATAAATGAAATTGCGTCTTCTATTTCAATATCATAGTAATCAAGGGTCATTGAAAAGTTTTCAAAAAAGCTCGGTGTCCAAACAATGCCTGCCGTAAATGAGGTTGAGGTTTCAGATTCAAGTTCAGAGTTGCCACCACTAATAGTATCTATACTCGCATTATCATTTGCCTCAAACCCTGCTGGTATGCCGATTGCTGCACAATTAGCAACGCGATTAGGATTATCGAGAATACTATCAGCATCACATGGATCGGCTACACGGCCAAAGCCTGGAGAAATGGGTGAAAAGGCTTCGGCTATATTCGGGGCACGTACCGCTTGACCATAAGTGCCTCGTAAGCGAATATCCTCAATAGGCTGATACAACACACCAACCTTCCACGCGTCAGTTTCGCCAGCATGCGAGTAATCAGCATAACGATATGCGGCATCTAAGGTAAGTTCTTTTGCGTAAGCAAGGTTTGCAAGCAGAGGCAAGCTCACCTCTATAAAACCCTCAGTTACATCATACTCACCAAATGCATCGGGTGTAGCTGCCTGTGCTAAAACACCTGATTTTGTCAGCTCATCGGTGCGTGTTTCTGATGTTTCTTCACGGTATTCAAAACCAGCAGCTAAACCGATTGGCCCGCCAAGTAGTTCAAAAAACTCCCCAGTATCAAATGTTATATTAGCGCCAATTAATTCTTGCGTTATTTCATCTGTACGCGATACATCGGCTGTTACCCAGTCTTTTGCAGCCTCTGATGCTTGGTCAAAACCAAACGCATTGTAAGGAACACAATCTGCGGGATTTAAAGTGGCAGGGTTAACATACTCATTTCCATCCTCATCTGGTAGTTGTAAGTCGGGTACTTGATTTCGACATACTATTTCGCCCGTATCTGGGTTAATAACAGCATCAAGCGCAGCATCAAGATTGCCTGAAATTAAATCGTTTAATGAGTTCCGGCGGTTATCTGTTTGCCCATATACATAGTAAACATCATAGTTAAAATCAGTTTGGCTTAAAGTAAATAAGCCTTGAACCCCACCAACGAATCGAAATAGCTCACGGCGGTTATCAGCACTTCGATTACCGAATTCAGCAAAAAACTTAGACATTTCTATTGTTGTAATGCCTTGGTTAAGGTAGGACTGGCGTAGCGTTTCATCAAGGTAGGGGTTGTCTGCTACGTTAATAAATATATCACCAAAGCGAAAAGATGGCTGAAACTGTTGTTTAATGTCTGAACGAACGAACTTAAAGTCACTGTAAAATGTATGGTTGTCAGTAATATTATAATTAAGTGTTGATGCGATGGTTATTTTATCCTGCTCAGGTAATACATTTTCATAGTCTTGAAGTTTAAAGCAGTGCTCACATCCATCAGGGAAATTACCGAATGCAAAGCTATTTGTGAACTCACGAATCGGCATTAATTCAGGTGTGCCATTATCTGAAAACGTGGTAATTTCACCAAATGCACCAAATGGGTTTAGCACACCATTTTCACTTATACGATCCGAAAAAACACGAGGCCTTGTTAAACGATCAGGAATACCATCTTCCTCACCTTGGCTGAGCGGATTATCAACTGTTCCCCAGTTATCCGACTGGCGTAAGTCATTTGCCATCACTTCATTGATATGGTCTTTGCCAGCAAAGAAAGTGATATTACCTCGACCGCCGGCAATATCTGTCCCCGCTAAAATACTTAGTGAGGTATTTTTAGAGCCGACTCCTTCGGTTGAATTACCAACTGATGCCTTTAATTGTAAGCCATCGAAATTGTCTTTTAGAATCACGTTTACAACACCGGAAACCGCATCAGAGCCATACACTGCCGATGCACCTCCTGTTATTACTTCAATTCTGTCAATAAGTGCAGCTGGAATTGTTGATAAGTCTACCTGAGATGACCCTGGCGCCCCTGCGACATGGCGCTTGCCATTCACTAAAACAAGTGTACGCGTGGATCCTAGGCGTCTTAAATCAGCAGAGCTGATACCTGCATCAGCATTGTCATCATTATTACCAAAGAGGGTATCGGTCGCGCCTATAGACGGAAACTCAGCTAGAATACTCCCTAAATCTGGTGTACCTGCTTTGGCTATTTCAGCCGCACCAATTGTTACTATTGGTGTGGGTTGAGAAAGCTTTGGTTTTGCAATACGAGACCCTGTAACTTGAATTCGCTCAACTTCATCAACTCCCTCTTCAGCTGCGACTGAATAACCCACAGTAGAAAGTGCAGTTAACGACAAAGCAAACTTAACGCTATGCGCCAATAAATTATATTTCTTCATTTTGACCCCTAAACAAGCTGTTATTATTTGATTATTGCTGTTGAAGTCGGGTGATCTTTACACCACAAAACTATAACAGTGCTTTTAGAAGTAACACGACAAACCCAAAATAGGAACAAAACTAAAAAGTGTGCAAAATATAAACAATGCAGAAATGTAAATTTTAATTAACAAATGCGTATATAAAATAATCCAAAAATTATCAATTCTGTAAAAAACCTGTCATTGTTATCATCTATTGTCCACCATTTGAAAACACATAATAGGGAAAATCTATGCCATACGGGATTAAGAAAAAGCTCATACTTACTAGCAGCTTACTTTTTTTAAGCAACACAGCGTTTGCAAATATTAATAATGCAGACTTTGAAACTTGGTCAGCAAACACACCAACAGCTTGGAGCACGATTGATAGTGGTATCAGCATTAGTGCTAACAACAGTGTGGTTTACTCTGGCGAATATTCTGCACAAGTCACTGTTAACACTGGCACACAAAGCAATACTGATTTACAGCAGCTCGTTGATGTTGTTGCGGGCGAAAGCTACGAGTTTTCTGCTTGGGTTTACCATACCGAAGGTGGTGTGAAAGCACGCTTAGTGGTTGATGGCTATCAGGACTATTCAAATTCAGCATTAACCAATCAATGGCAACAAATTAGCTATCAGTACACAGCTCCAACAACAACCGCTATCAATGTTGGCTTACGCTTTTACGACGTAACGGGTTTTGATGGCAGCGAAGTGGTTTATGTCGATAATTTTGCACCCAGCACAGGCACAACCCCACCACCGACAGGTAGTTGCACAGATAATCAAGTATCGTTAGTGCTCACCACTGACAACTATGGTGAAGAAACAAGTTGGCAAATAACAAATGCCCAAGGCAGTACAGTGGCATCTGGCGGCAGCTATGCAGCGAATACTCAGTATAGTGAGCAAGCCTGTTTAATTGATGGTGACTACACATTCACTATTTTTGATAGTTACGGTGATGGCATGTGTTGCTCGTTCGGTAATGGCAGCTACAACCTCTCTCTAGGCCAAACGGTGCTTGCCAGTGGCGCAAACTTCCAAAGCTCAGAGGCGACACCGTTTACATTAGGTGATAGCGCTGGCGGTGATGATGGCGGTACAACACCACCTGATCCGACAGGCTATTATGTGACTACACAAGGCCTCACAGGCTATGCTCTAAAAACAGAGTTGTACAACATTATTAAAGATCACAACTCGCAAGGTTACTCTGCTATTTGGAGTTTTTATGACATTGCCTCACGCGATAAGTATTTTGAAAACGATAACTCAATTCTAGACCGCTACTCAGAAAACCCGACAGGTCAAGATAGCTACAACTATGTAGCCGTAAGCGATCAATGTGGTACTTATAACAGTGAAGCTGATTGCTACAACCGTGAACACTCTTTTCCGAAAAGCTGGTTTGGCGGCACTGTTGAGCCTATGAACTCTGATGTACACCACATTTTCGCAACCGATGGTTATGTAAACTCTAAACGCAGTAACTACCCATTTGGTGAAGTAGGAAGCGCAAGCTATACCTCTAGTAATGGTAGTAAATTGGGCAGCGCAGCGAGTTCTTTAAATTACTCAGGTACTGTATTTGAACCTATTGATGAGTTTAAAGGCGATTTTGCAAGAGCCTATTTCTATATGGCAACACGCTATCAAAATGTCATTGCAAGTTGGCAAAATAAAACTACTTACAGTAACGCTGTACTTAACGGCACCTCAAATCAAGTATTTGAGAATTGGGTTGTCGCAATGCTACTAAAATGGCACAACGAGGACCCTGTCAGCCAATTAGAACTTGATCGCAACCAAGCGGCATATGAGCACCAAGGTAACCGTAATCCATTTGTCGATCACCCTGAGTTTGTTGGGATGATTTGGTAATATCATAAGCCAGGCGCTTAGCTCAGCTAGGTGTCTGGTTTAACTGTCCAACAATATAACTCGTTTTTCGGCGACGAGTTGCTCCACAAATTGTTTTTCGAGGTTCCAAGGGTGACGCTTCCAACCTTGAAAACCAAAACCTGCAATATGTACGTATTTAAACCGCACTAAAAAGTAAGCAATTGCCAAAGTACCAGAACTAACACAACGAGGCCGATGTATCGGTGAGCCAAGGGCTAATAATTCATTTAATAATGATTGGCGAAACTGTGCTGTTAAACGCTCTACTTGGCACTTTTGCGCATAGGCTGAGATTAGAGCCTCCCCGAAATCTACCTTACTTTTACGTTGTATCAATTTAAAAAAACATTGCGCTACAGAATTAGGAGTTGGATCGGTGATCATAACCTGGCTCAGCCCTTCGAGAGACATTTGTGGTGTGTTTAATAAACTCAGGGCTTGTCGGCCACGCCCAACCAACCACAAGTCAGTACAACGTTGGCCTAAATAATCAGGCATTGCTGCACAATGGTTAAACCTAACCACTCGTGGGCAATGATTTACTTGCTCAGTAAGATCTGTATTGATAGGACCATTACCTAAGATAATGATTTTTGGCTGCTCTTGCATAAACTAAGCGACTTTTCTTTCTTAAAGCAGCTTATTTGACGCTAGCAGTGTGAATGGTTAATGACAATTCAAGATAAATTTAACCAATGAGTGAGTCGTTTATGTTCTATCAACAGCATGTTGTCGTGTTGTTGTTTGGTCTGATAACCAAGTAGCGGCAGCACGTGCTTTAATAACTCATGGTGTTGCTGTTGTAGTGAATAATGCGTGACCTTTAATGTTTCTAACAACTCCCGAGCATAAAGCGATCTCGATTGCAGCGACTGCCAAGTACGAATCTGTATTTCGACGATCTGTGAAATTGAAGTGTTATAGTTATTAAGTTGCAAACTTAACAAGTAGTTTTCTAATGAGTTCATAATAGCGTCCTTTTAAAAACGCCACTTTAAAAGCTCAAGTTAAGTTGAGGTAAAGTATTTTGTTATTTTTTGCGCCATTTGTTCATTATTTCCTTAAATAATTTAGCCTCTTTATCTTCACAGGGTCTGGGCGATCCGCTTGGTCCTCCTGACTTGCCAAATACGGTATTAAAATCGATGTCGTAACATAGCCCATTGAGCATTTCTGTTCGCTTGCTGCCATTGCCATTTTGCCAAAGTATTGTTGCTTTATCAGAGACAGTTAATTGTGCAGGCACTGTAACCCTGCCTACAGGCGAATTATTATTTGCAGCATTAATCTGACCAAATGCTGAAGCATTAGAAAAGCCATTTTCAAACTTAAGCTCTGGGATTGGTGCATAAGGATTCAGCTTTTTAAATGGTTTTTCAGCTGTTTCTTCACTATTCGTTTTAGGCTCAGCAGTTAAAGTCTCTCCCTCTTTACTGGGTTCAGCGGCTACAGCTTGAACTGCTTTGGGCTTCTTTAAGGAATGATTAGCCGCTTTTGTATCAGCTAACTGTCCTAAATGACTGGGGTCAGCCTCTTTTTTTTGCGGATTGAGCCTTGAGTCATTCTGCTTTTCTTTTGAGATTATATTTTCACTTTTTTTTATACTAGGTAAAGCCGTGAGATCAACACTAACGTATGCGTGTATTACATTCACAGAATCAGAGACAGGTGATACAGATACAGACCGCATATGCTGCGCAAATAGAAACAAGATTACAGCATGCAGCGCAATCGAAATCATCCATGCTTTATAGCTTCCCTTTAACACCTAAACTCCTCATTTTTTATTTTAAGAGTGTTAAAAAAACGAAATAGTTCAGTACTCAGCGCTTTAACAGATACAAAAAAACAGCACCTTTTCGAGTATGTGAGTTAACGCAATCAAAAAGCCCCAGCATTTGCTGGGGCTATCAAAACACTTAAGGATTAAAACTTATAGTTAACACCTAGTGTGAAGGTGCGACCGTTCAAATCAAAGTATTCACCGTCATCATAAAGACTTGGGTGTCTTGGTGGAGTGCGGTCAAATACATTTAACATACCACCACGCACTTGTAGGCCATCAGTAATATTATAACGCGCAGTTAAATCCCACTTAGTATAAGATGAGATATCGTTATAATTACTATCTTCAGCTACCCAGTCGTTTGACCAAACAGTACTGTGGCGATAGGCACCGATTAAATTTACCTGTAAGTTTTCATAGGTATAGTTCGTTGTGAAACGTGCCTTCCAGCGTGGATCTGTATACTCGCCTGCAGCATTACGTTTATCAGCTTCCTTACCTGTTAAGTTTTCATCGTTTTTAGACATGTAAGTGGCAAGCATATTCATTCTGAATGAGCCAAATGTTGTATCAAATGAATACGTTACTTCCATATCTGTACCCGCAATACTGTTACTTGCAGAGTTAATAGGTTTCAGGTCATACGAATCAATTTCAAAGGTATCTTTATTACGATAAATAAGTGGGCAATATGGATTATCTGTACTCTCAAATTCATAACAGCTTTCAATCACTGTTTTTGCTTTAGGTGTACGGATCATATCTTCAAGATCGAACTCCCAATAATCAAGTGTAATACTTAAACCGTCAACAAATGAAGGTGTGTATATAACACCAACAGTTAAATCGTGCGCACTTTCATTTTCAAGGTTAATATTACCTAAATTGAAACCAGAGTGGTTAGTACGCTTCCAGTCTTCACTTGGAACCCAACCTTCAGGAATGCCTTGCGAGCGACAGTTATTGGTGATGTTTTCTTTATACTCACCTGCATTATCAATTTGGCCTTGTTCACATGGGTCATCAAAGCTTTTAAAAGTCTCTGAACGGGCTTGATAAAGCTCATTTATGTTTGGTGCACGAACTGATTTAGACTTATTAATACGGAAACGAATATCATCATTAAGTACATAGTTAAAACTTAACTTCCATGCGTCATCAGTGCCTGTTGATGAGTAATCCATGTAACGATATGCCGCTTCAAGGAAAATTTCATCGGCAAATGATGCATCTACAACAAGCGGAATAGAGAACTCTGCAGCGGCCTCACTGACATCAAATGAACCTGATAATGCCTCAGATTGATTGTTAAAAATCAATCCTTTACGCATAGCGGGATCAGGTAAAGTTGATGATGCTTCTTTACGATGCTCAATGGTAAATGCTGTCGCAATTGGTCCCGCTTCTAGCTCAAATAAATCACCGCTAAACGTCACACCATAGGTTGTTTGATCAACTGTTGCACGGCGAGTTGCATCTGTCTTTACATAATCAAGCGCTTCTTGCGAGGCAAGGCCTGTTCCCCAAATATTAAGAGGCACACAACCTTCACGGGCAGTTACTTCATCTCTAGAACGATCGGCACAGACAATATCGCCATCAATTTCAACGGCATCTAATGACTTATTAAAATTGTCGACAAGCATTTCACCGTGCCAAGTTGTATCCGCTTGTACTGAGCCACGTTGCACATAAGCTGAGTAAAACCAGTTATCGGTTATTTCACCTTCAAAGCTTAAAACACCTTGAATAAGCTGACGCTTTTGATCGTATACGCGGTTACCTAGTGCGTCTGTAGTAATATACGCTGTATATGTGTCCATATCACGATCAGAAAAAAACTGTTTTGTCTCATCACTAAAGAACGCATTATCTGTACGCATACCACTTAAAGTATGGAATGCAGGCGAGCTTTCACCATAGGCATGCGTATTTGAATACGTAAGCTCAAATGCCATTGAGTGAGCATCACTAAACGCATAGTTCACATTCGATGATAAATTTAAACGCTCAAGTGGTGTACGCACATATTTATGATTTAAGAAATGATAGCCATCGCCTTCATTACCAACATAATATTGCGTATTACGGCTACCTGGCGTTGAACTTGCTGGTAAATATTCACCACTTGCAAATGGACGAATTGAACCGTCATCAGCAAAGATATAATGACCATCAGATGTGAAGAAATCACCTGTTGGACTATAAAAGCCAAGCGTTGTGCTACCTGTTTGATCATAAATGATTCGACGAGGAATGCCATCTTCATCATTTAAGTTATCTGGGTGGTCTAAAGAAATAACACCGTTACGAATAAAGTCTCGTTGATCACCACGTAATTGTTTTGAATCCGAATAAGAGATATTCGTTACAAAGCTTGCTTTTTCACCTTCGTTACCAAAAGTGAATGATACATAAGACTCCTCACCGCCGTCTTGCTGAGGCTGCGATGTTGATGCATCAAATTCAAAGCCTTGGAATGATTTCTTAGTAATAATATTGACCACACCAGCGACCGCATCTGAACCATACACAGCTGAAGCGCCGCCGGTTGAGATTTCCATACGCTCAATCATTGCGGTTGGAATATTATTTAAGTCGACCGCGCTACTACCAGGAGCACCCGCAATAAAGCGGCGTCCATTAACAAGTACGAGCGTACGTTCTGCACCTAAACCTCGTAAGTCTGTATTACTGAGACCATTAGCAAAAACGTTATCGTTTGTTGTCTCAGGTGATAAACCAACTGTAGCCGATGGCATCTCGCTTAATAGTTCAGCGGCATTAGTAATACCCGCATTAACCATCGCATCGCCTGTAATAACAGTAACAGGAGTTGGAGACAAATCACCAATACGCTTTATTTTTGAACCCGTAACTTGAATACGCTCAACTTGCTCATTACCTTCATCTGCAGCAGTGGCAACATGTGATAAACCAAGCCCTGTTATACATAGGGCAGCCTTTATATTAAATGACAATGTGTTTAACTTGCTCATTTTCCCTTCCAAATGATTATTTTATTTTTTATTTGCGTTTTACATCGATACACCTATATCAACAACCAATAAAGGTACATAAACGCAAGTCTCATTATAAATTTAAAAAGGAACAATTAAATAAAACTATTGATACATATGTAAATACATGTAAACAAATATATTACCAATAAAATCAACTACTTGATAAATAAAAAATCTCCTCGCTTCATATTATTAATTATAATAATATATATAAACAATAAATTTACAAGATTATAAAGCTGGACAAAGAACGCATATAAAATCAAAAATAAAACAACAAAGTAACAATACAGTATAAAAATAAACCCATTATTCGAAAGTGATTATAAGAAAGGATTTTCTCACTTACTTTTAGCAATAATAAATTTTTACTCAGCTTATAAAAAAGATGATTAAATATATCTTTCTTAAAACGACACGGTTAACTTTATTACTTAAATAGTTATTTTCTATTTAATTGAGTGGTCTATTTTTTGAACACTTGCGAATTACTGTAAATCAAATTACGCAAGCTTTTTCATACAAAGATGAATGACAGTAAACACTAACTGAAATGGCTGTTTAGAGTTTGAAAACAAAAAGCCCCAGCAAGTGCCGGGGCTTTTTAAAAGTAAACTTAATTAAAAATTAAGCTTTCTTTGGACGCTCAACAACGTCTACTAAAGTCCAAGACTTAGTCTTAGAAATAGGAGCACACTCAGAGATAGTAACTACGTCACCAGTTTGAGCTGTGTTGTTTTCGTCATGTACGTGTAGTTTAGTCGTACGTTTGATGAATTTCCCATATACTGGGTGCTTCACGTAACGTGCGATAGCAACAGTGAAAGACTTATCCATCTTGTCGCTGATTACACGGCCTTGAAGAGTACGGATTTTATCGCTCATTATTGACCTGCCTTCTGGTTAATAATTGTTTTTACACGCGCGATATCGCGACGTACTGTTCTTAGCGTGTGTGTCTGAGCTAACTGACCAGTGCTTGCTTGCATGCGCAGGTTGAACTGCTCACGAAGAAGTCCTAGAAGTTCAGCGTTTAGCTCTTCTACGCTTTTGTCTTTTAGTTCGCTAGCTTTCATTACATCACCGTCCGAGTTACGAAAGTTGTTGTGAATGGTAATTTACGCGCTGCAAGGTTAAATGCTTCACGAGCAAGCTCTTC
>Ga0213832_1000728_pt1 | contig 14786 bp, 28 predicted proteins | sample SWATP13_FD_161660 | JGI IMG/M metagenome (GOLD analysis project Ga0213832, IMG submission 161660) | Coastal seawater microbial communities from Marineland, Florida, United States - SWA TP1 #3 | ecosystem: Environmental > Aquatic > Marine > Coastal | place: USA: Florida | collected 2016-08-06 | reverse complement strand
TTTTTAATAAGGTAGGTGTTAAAAGTACACCTAACAAGCAATTCAACAGGGACTAAAAATCGCGGGCTGATTTTGCTTCGCAAAAATTTTAGCCCACAATTTTTAGCCCGTTAATAGGGCGTTAGCTTTCAAAGGAGTCGTTAAACATGGATTATGTTTCAGTATTTATGAGCTGGCTTCCTATCTATTTAGGAATCGCGGTACTTCTTTTTTTACAGTGGTTAGCTATTCGAAAGGGTGTTCTCGTATCTGTGGAATATTCCAAAAAAGAAAGGTTATCTTTGGCTATAGTCGTATTTTCTATTTTAGCTATGTCCTATAGTTCTAACGATAATTTGCTCTTTCTATTGTTTGGTTTTGTAGCCGCAGTTGTAGTATATAGCAGAAAAAAATTCTATAAGCTTAGACTTAAAAAAAGCTAACAAGGTAATCAATAAGGACATAAAATCATAGGCTTGCCGCGAGGCGGCAGTGTAGCCTATAATTTTCTGCCTATTATTAAAGCGTTATGTGTCAAGGAGAGTTGGGTGGCTTTAATCGCTAAAATAACGTTCTTAAAGATACCTAGGCCTCCACATGGATACAGATATTTGGGTAAAAATAACTGGGTCAGAATCTATGGAGAGGGAGTTTCTAACGTAGCCTGCATGTTTAATTTCATGGATGATAAAGAGTATTACGACGAAGATACAACTGAAGTTGAGTTAGTTTTCTTTGAAGGAGAGCCTGCTGTTAGAAAGCTAGTTCCCGAATACACTTTCTCGTTTTATATATTGAATTTAGAGATTGCAAAAGGTGTTATTCTTCATAAGTCGTAGTAGCAGCCACATAACAAGTTAATCAATAAGGACATAAAATCATAGGCTTGCCGCAGGGCGGCAGTGTAGCCTATAATTTTCTGCCTATTATTAAAGCGTTATAACTCTTATAGTATGAAGTATATATTTCTATTTTTTTGGTGTTTGTTTCTTCTTTTATTCAGCGCCTTGATACTGTCTGACGAGCGAACAATGTTTTCTCCTATTCTTTGGTGTGGAATAGGGGCTGTTTTTATTACATTATTTTACTTGTTGTATGCTCATTATTTTTGTGACATTCGAAAAAGAAAGCTCCACAAACTAAAATCCCAAGCTGTTATGGTCATCTTTTCGACGATTTTTGGTATATGTAATTATACTATTGGCTTTTTTGCAAAAGGTATAGATTCTGTGAGTAAGGAGTATTGGAGGGGAAAGGCATTTGGTGATCAATTGTGGTGGTTGGCAGATGCTTTTGGTGTTTATACTCCATACATAATATTAATGGTACTATTTGTCGCTGGTTTATATGCAGGTTTAAAGATATTTTTTACAAATAATAAGAGCCATATTTTTAGAAACGAGTTATAACAAGTCAATCAAGTCGGACGTATAACAGTTGGCTGCGTTCACTTCGTTCACAATTATAGCCAACTATTATCCGCCGCTTATTGGGGCGTTATATTTACTTCAATCATGGAGCAGAAATGAAGTTAGCAATTCTTATATTGTCCTCTATTCCTATGTTATCGGTTGCAACAGAGACTCAAGTTTTATCTGGTCAGACTAAACACGTGGTGAATTCTGATGGAGTTAAAGAGTCTTTGGTTGATTCGCTTAAACTAAATAACTGCAATATCAATGTTAACGCCGCTGAAGAATCAGATGGGAATGGAATCTCAATTACATTCTCTAACCGTGAGTTCAAAGCGGATAGGTTCAGCATCAAATCTAATGAAGATGGCTCTTGCACATTGGTTTTAGTTAAAGGTAAAAGCGTAAGGTAAATATAACAAGGTAATCAATAAGGACATAAAATCATAGGCTTGCCGCGAGGCGGCAGTGTAGCCTATAATTTTCTGCCTATTATTAAAGCGTTATGTTTCAAGGAAGAAGAGTGAAAAAGTTAAGTTTAGTATTCTTATCAATAACTCTTATTGGTTGTTCTAGCCAGGCACCAATGACTAGCGAAGTTTCAAAATTTGAAACTATTGATGTTCAGTTTCGTTCTATGCAAGATTGTTTGACGAATTCAGATAAGTTGGGCGGTACAGATACTACTTGCGGAGATATTGATAACCTCTGTAACAATATAGCACCAAATGGCTCATTTAAATTCGAAGTTTCAAACCCTCGTTATTATCATCGTGTAATTATTGAGTGCTCAGAATATGAAACATAACAAGTAATTAAACAGGGACTAAAAATCGCGGGCTGATTTTGCTTCGCAAAAATTTTAGCCCACAATTTTTAGCCCGTTAATAGGGCGTTATGTGTAATCGATGAAAGATTCAGTTATAAAGTCGGCAATAGTGAAATTTGATATTGCGAAAGTAACTTTGATGAAAGATTCAGTATTAGATTTGTTTCTCGCAATGGATGATGGACTAGACATGGGGGAGGATTTTAAGAAAGCTTCTTCAATGGCACTGTTGAATCGAATCTTAGATAAAAAAAAGATTTACCTTTTAGCATTCGAGGCTGAATTCATTTGTAATAAGATGCCTCAAATAGTAGTAGAAGTTATCTATGAAAAATAAGGCTATGCATAAATACACATAACAAGCAATTCAACAGGGACTAAAAATCGCGGGCTGATTTTGCTTCGCAAAAATTTTATCCCACAATTTTTAGCCCGTTAATAGGGCGTTATATGGCAAAAAAGGACTTTAGCTAAATGTTCGGTCTGTTTAATAAAAATTCAATCCCTAAAATTGCAAGAGTATTACCTCCTGTATTGATTGATGAATTTGAAAAACAAATCTTTTACTCTATTGAAGAAGTGAAGAGTGTTTTTAATAGTGAATTCAAAACTGACCACAATATTGAATATGCTTTTGCGATGTTTTGCTCGGAAACTGATTTCGAAGAACTAAATTTAGAGTCAACATATAGCGATCTTCGCAATGATGTATCTAAAAAGTGTTTTGGTAGTTGGCCTCGCTTTAATTTTGAATCGCTTCTGGACTATTCTCGTCGTTCCACAATTGGTGGTGACGGCAGTTTTGGAGGAGACGGTGGCTTTGGAGATGGAGGATGCGGCGGAGGTGGTGGTGAATAGCCATATAACAAGCAATTCAACAGGGACTAAATATTGCGGGCTGATTTTGCTTCGCAAAAATTTTAGCCCACAATTTTTAGCCCGTTAATAGGGCGTTATATATCAGGGATGAATCGTGCAAGAAGTTAGTCACCCGGGCGTAAAGGAAAGAGCAGATAGCGTTTGGAGTATGGCATCAAACTACCCAATAATTACCTCTATTTTCTTGTTTGTTGTATTAGTTTTTTTAGTTCATAGAGAGTCCAAAAAAGAGAAAACAAGTATCTTTAAAATTTTGGTGTATTTGTTTGTGGCTCTTTTTGCTTTTTGGCGTGCAGCAAAAGATATATAACAAGTTAATCAATTAGGACATAAAATCATAGGCTTGCCGCGAGGCGGCAGTGTAGCCTATAATTTTCTGCCTATTATTAAAGCGTTATGTTTCACAGGGAAAAGGTGCAGTATTTAAGGCTCTTTAATTTATTTGCAATAGCAGGACTGATAGCCATAACGTCAGTTCAAGTATATGCGTTTGTTTACTTTCTTTCTGAAGTAGATTCACAAAGAAGTACGGAAGCTCTGTTTGGTATTAGTATGTTGGCAATGCTTTCTTTATGGTTAGTAGTGCCAAGCGTCTTTACCTCATTCAAATTATTGAAAACCCATAGCCTCCAATCAAAATGTTTACTGCTTCTTTGTGTTGTCCAGTGTTTAATAATCTTATGGGCTCTGATAACCTGAAACATAACAAGCAATTTAACAGGGACAAAAAATAGCGGGCTGATTTCGCTTCGCTAAATTTTAGCCCACAATTTTTAGCCCGTTAATAGGGCGTTATGTTTTTAGGGAAGTATGAAGAAAATAATTGGATTATATTTACTTGTTGTAGTCACAGGCGTAATTACGTCAATATTTGTTTCTGAAAAAATCACTGATGAGACATTTAAACTTTATTCAGGATTAGCTGTAACTGAAACTAGTTATAGTTTTGCTTTGGATAATACTATGGCAATGCTTGAGGCATATGAAAAGGATGACATTTCTGAGTTTTATGAAATAGGCTGTATTCAAGTGCGTATGTCATTAGAAACTTTGAAATTATATGGTGGTAATATTGAAGGTGCTCAAAAGGTAGAGACAGAGCTCTTAATAGATAAAGCTAACGTACTACTTTCTAGGCTAGAGCAAACAGATAAGTGTAAATAAAAACATAACAAGTTGTTCAAGCGGGACTGCTAATGTTTGGCTCGGTTTCGCTTCGCTCCACATTATAGCCAAACATTATCAGCCCCTTAACAGGGCGTTATACGTATAAGGTAGCTCAGTGAGTAATTCAAAAGTTTTAGATGAATTGGAAGCGGATATTGAAAAACATGGTTGGCATGTTCTGTCTGTTTTTGGGGATGATTCACCTAATTTTTCTTATACAATTGGATTTAAAGAAACGTTTAATCACCCTGAAATATTAATGTCAGGATTAAGTATGGAGTTAATGCATCAACTCCTAAATGACATTGGAAAATTAATTAAAAAAGGCTATTCATTTAATAACGGCGATACTTGCAATGAAGTAATAAAAGGGTATTTGGTAAAATTTTTAACCGTTGATTATTCCCACAAAGATGAGTATTTTCGTGCTGCTAGTGCACACTATGGAGAAGGTAACTTTGAAGCACTCCAATGTGTTTGGCCAGATCAAGATGGTAATTTCCCATTGAAAACAGATAGCAATCAGGAAGTTTTAGCGTAAATACGTATAACAAGCAATTCAACAGGGACTAAAAATAGCGGGCTGATTTTGCTTCGCAAATATTTTAGCCCACAATTTTTAGCCCGTTAATAGGGCGTTATGTGTATAGGGAAGTATGAAGCTACTTAAATATATAGTCGTATTATCCTGTGCGTTTATTGGACTTTATTTAGGTGTCCAATTCATGCCAGACTTTCACGATATTATGTATCCCTTTTCCCCTACATTAAGGTTAAGACTCGAAGAAAACTTAGTGTTTTTTCGCTGGGGTTTATGCTCAGCTATTGTTGCTTTTATAGGTGCGCATGTTTATCAACAAAAAGCGATTGTAGTTTTTGCTTCTTCATTAATCGCCTTGTTCATTTTTACAATTCATACTTTTTTGTATAGTACCGAGCAATTTCTATTTTACCTTGAGCCTATATATTCAAACGAAATAGAATTTGAAAATAAATTTACCTTTAACTTTAGGTACTTAATCAGTTATATTCTCGGCGGGGTTTTCGTTTACTACCTAATAAAAGTAGTAAAACGTGTTGGTGTAAAATACACATAACAAGCTATTCAAGCGGGACAAATTACAGTTGGCTGGTTCCGCTCCGCTTCACATTTTAGCCAACTACAATTTGCCCCTTAATAGGGCGTTATATAACAAGGATGGATTTGGTGAAGCCTGAAATAAAAAGCTACGATTGCGTCACTTATGATCCTATTGACTCCTATGAATTTAAGGACAACCGTAATGTTGATTTTTGGATGAACTTTACAATTGGTTTAGAAGATTCAGAGGCAGGTGATGATTTCGAAGTAAGAGTTGCTACTTATAATAATATTGAACTGACTGAATCAATTGAACACACTATATTATTAGAGCAATACTCTTTTGACCTTGTACTATCTCAAATTGACGACATTTTATCTAAATGCCAGGGAGAGGACTGGGTAGAAATTTCAGGAAAACTTGCCAAGTATATGCATTGGGAGTTTCAAGATTATCAACCATAAGAATGGTGATAATTGTTATATAACAAGCAATTCAACAGGGACTAAAAATCGCGGGCTGATTTTGCTCCGCAAAAATTTTAGCCCACAATTTTTAGCCCGTTAATAGGGCGTTATGTGTATTTCAAAGATTGCACAAATCGACATAGAACAATATTGATAAGGATTAATAATTAATGGAAAGTGAGTTTGCAACGTTAGGTTTAACAAGTTTTAGTTTTGGTGTTTTTAGCGCATATTGGGCGAAGCAAACAGGTAGGGACGTTTTGGTGTGGCTTGTGTTTGGTATGTTCCTTCCGCCATTTGCTGGGATATATATTGTTTTAAAACTGCTAGCCAAAGAAGAAAACACATAACAAGCAATTCAACAGGGACTAAAAATAGCGGGCTGTTTTTGCTTCGCAAAAATTTTAGCCCACAATTTTTAGCCCGTTAATAGGGCGTTATACTCAATTAGTATCGAAGCATGGAGATAAGAAATGGATTTTCGATTAATTCTAATAGGCTTTTTATTAGCATTACCAACTTTTGCTAATTCCAAAACACTTCCTCTCACTGAAATAAATACCTCGGACTGCATAGATGGGGTGAATAACAATAAGACTAAGTTTTGTAAGTTTGATTTAACTGATCTTATTGAATCGAATGAAAACTATAAACAACTCAACAGAAAGAGTGTGTTAAATTTTATTAGAGAGCACAACAAACATTTTGCGAAATTGAAAGACTCACAGGACAAATTCGTATTTTCGCGGGACTCTTTAGTTTTTCTATCTGAAAGAAATAAAATCAAACCCTTCTTGTTCTTGAGTAAAGATGAAGATCAAATCATTTTACGCGTAATTATCAAAAGCACTTTTAGCAAAAATGGAGGTCAGGGCTTGATTCTGACTTCGAATACAATTGAAAGCACTGCTTTTTTAAAGTTAATAACCGAAGAGGGTTTAGATCATGAGATTAAAAATATTTCATTGTTAAAGACTCTTCTTGGTGAGTATAACAAGTCAATCAAGTCGGACGCATAACAGTTGGCTGCGTTCACTTCGTTCACAATTTTAGCCAACTATTATCCGCCGCTTATTGGGGCGTTATATTTACTTCAATCATGGAGCAGAAATGAAGTTAGCAATTCTTATATTGTCCTCTATTCCTTTGTTATCGGTTGCAACAGAGACTCAAGTTTTATCAGGTCAGACTAAGCACGTGGTGAATTCTAATGGAGTTAAAGAGTCTTTGGTTGATTCGCTTAAACTAAATAACTGCAATATCAATGTTAACGCCGCTGACGAATCAGATGGGAATGAAATCTCAATTACATTCTCTAACCGCGAGTTCAAAGCGGAAAGGTTCAGCATCAAATCTAATGAAGATGGCTCTTGCACATTGGTTCTAGTAAAAGGTAAAAGCGTAAGGTAAATATAACAAGGTAATCAATAAGGACATAAAATCATAGGCTTGCCGCGGGGCGGCAGTGTAGCCTATAATTTTCTGCCTATTATTAAAGCGTTAGGTGTATGAATAAGTCCGAAGCAATATCAAAAATTAGAGCTGCACTTGTAGGAGATTCTCAAGTCATCACTCCTAAAGGTGAAACGTATGAAGATTTTGTTGAAAGGCAATCAAGACAGTTATTGTCTAACGTCATAACGCCAGTATTAGTAACGGTTGTGTCAACATGCGTAAAGAGCGGAGACATTGAGAAATATCAAAATGCAACTGTTTGGGCTATCGCAAGACATGAAAATAACTGGCTGCTAACTTTAGAAAACGAAAATCAATTTGCTTTGGGCTTTGGTGAAGCTTCAAGTGAAATCATGCTGCATGGTTTCTCTTCATCAGACGTACTAGGAGAGTGGTGTGCATAATACACCTAACAAGTAACTCAAGCGGGACAAATAAAGCTTGGCTTTTGTCACTGCGTTCCAAATTATAGCCAAGCTACTTATTTGCCCCTTAGTTGGGCGTTATATGTTTCAAAAGTCATGACTCAACCACGTAGATATAAAGTAACTTTTGAATTACTTCATCCAGATGAAGCAGTATCCTACAAAGTCCATACACTTTATGGTGAGTCTAAAGCTATAGTAATAGCAACCCAGGCACATGAGCATAATGGTAAAGGGCATATTCTATCGGTGTCGGTAAAAGCTCTTTCAAACGATGAGCCTCAAGGTCACGACTACGATGATCGAATGGAGTGGTGAAGTAAACATATAACAAGTTAATCAATAAGGACATAAAATCATAGGCTTGCCGCGGGGCGGCAGTGTAGCCTATAATTTTCTGCCTATTATTAAAGCGTTATATGCACAGGAGGGAGCCTTGCTAAATCTTCTATTATTCTTAACTACAACTTTATCTTTACCCGTCCTTGATGGTGAGAGCCAAATATGCTCTGACGAAGAACAGGCCTATGTCCGTGCTAGTATCGAAGTGAAAGATGCTAATTTAAACTTAAGTTACAAAGAAATAGATGAGTTTATTTTAGGTATTGATGAGGTATGTACGTTCAATAATCACAATATGCCAGATGGTCTTGATTACAGCCTTCTTGTAAACAAAGATAATCAGTCCCGCTATATTCGTGTGCGTAATGGTTTAGACGGTAGCTTCAAGTTATTTGGTCCGTTTAAGAAGTAAATGCATATAACAAGTTAATCAATAAGGACATAAAATCATAGGCTTGCCGCAGGGCGGCAGTGTAGCCTATAATTTTCTGCCTATTATTAAAGCGTTATGTTTTTAGGAAAGTATGTCGAATAATTGCCGTAATTTATTCCAATTCTCTGATGTAATCTCAGGTGGTGTATTTGGAATTTCAGTTTTGTGTATATTATTTTCATTTATTATCCCACCTGTAGGCTTTTTAACAGCAGCAATTATTCAAGACTTAAATTTAGGTTTTTTCGGGCTACTGTTTTCTCTGGCTTTTTTATTGTTTACGTATTTAACCTATAAACGTGTAATCTACTCACTAGCAGGTCACTTCCTATTAATCGTTACGTTAATTATTTTTGCTAGTGGCTTTCCGTATTTTTATACAGTATTGTTTTTAATATATTTATTACCCTATGTTGCGGCTTACATAGAGTTTAAAAAAACATAACAAGCCAATTAAGTGCGGGACTGCTAAAGCTTGGCTCAGTTCCGCTTCGCTACATAGTTTAGCCAAGCATTTATCAGCCCCTTATTGGGGCGTTAGCTGTATAAGAGAGTTCGGTGAATCCAATAGAGTTAGTATTCTTTAAGTTAGTTTCTCACGAGATCGAATTATTAGAATTCGAGAATTGGGTGTACTCCGAATTAAAACTTGAAGAAACATTAAGCCCCGATGATTATCTAAAACTAATTTCCATTAACTATAAAACGCCGTCGGGTCTCTATGAAGCAGAAAAAGTACTTTCCAATTATTTTTCTATGGGCAAGTATTACGAATGGAACATTCGAAATATACTTCAAAAAATAACTGACAAGCCTAATGATGTTCAAAAATATATTGAGCAATGTTATGACTTATACTGTGAAGGTTTCGGCTTTATGGATAACCTAGGTATGGGGTACGGTCTTGGTATAACCTGTTCTGATTATTACAATGAAAAGGTAGATGATTATTATCCTCAGATACTTGGAGAAGTTGAGAAAGTTACTGAGTGGTTGGACAGCGGTAAAATCGTAATTACTGGGCACAGTGGCGAATATCAGGGTATAGAGTATGAAGATAACCGGAGTGCAGAAGAAAAAGTCCCAACAGGCTACAAAATCCAATACTAGAGATATGGTGGCAGTTTTGGTTGTAAATACAGCTAACAAGCCAATCAAGTCGGACGTATAACAGTTGGCTGCGTTCACTTCGTTCACAATTTTAGCCAACTATTATTCGCCGCTTATTGGGGCGTTAGGTTTACTCTGGGCGTGGTGATGTTTTGTATATTTTATTGATAGTCTTTTTATTGTTGTTGCTACTTTACTCTCTAAATAAAGCAATAAATTTACAAAGCATTTTACATCGCAAATTATTATATGTTGTTTCAATTAGTTGCATTTGTACTGGCTGGGGAAGCTTGATGTTTTCGATGGCCTATTTTACGGTGGAAACTAACCCAATAAATATTGAATGGCCAATTGAAAAAACAACTGAAGCTCTGAGTTTTAGCGATGAGTTTTTTGTTGTGCCACATCCATATTGGCAGCAAGTTCAAGTTTATGATAGCTCTCTTGAATATATTCATGGTTGGCGTGTTAAAACTACAGGTGGCTTCAAATTGGCTCCTGCAAGTGAAGATACATTTTATATTTATACATTTCGTGGGAAAGAAAGGTTTGAATACAATTTAACTGGAGAGCTAGTATCTTCTGAAGGTTACAAGGATTCAAATTCTTTGCCAGACAGTAACGGTTTAAAACTAAGTCTTCCAGTGCCGTTTTATTTAAAACCTTTAGTTTCACCATTCTATCTATTTAGTTTATTTTTCGTTGGAGTGTTTATTTTATTGGGCTTGCGCAATTGTAAACCTAACAAGTCATTCAAGTAGGACAAAAAACAGTTGGCTTTTGCTCCTACGTCGCTTATTTTAGCCAACAAATTTTTTGCCTCTTAATGAGGCGTTAGATTGCCTAGTTTTCTAAGTAAGTATCTTTTGATACATTCATCGTGTTAAGTTGAATTCTTTGCACGTTGTAAGTGAACATGGAGTAAGTTCTCATTTCGTATTCTTCTCGCATGTTCATACTTTTAAGTCGGTTGTAACACATCAAGCAAATAGCAATGTTCTATGCTTCTTTTAGTTCTTGGTGTATGTTCTAACCATTGTTAAATCAACTAGTTTGTCGAAGGGCAAACTAACAAGGCGTTCAAGTCGGACAATAAAAGTATGGCTCGGTTTTTTGCAGTGGCAAAAACGCAAGCCATCTTTTCTAGCCGCTTAACGCAAGCGTTATAACTCACGGAAGGTTATGAGTAAATTTGAACCCCTCTATACTGCATTTAGTATGCATACCAAACCCAAACATGTTAGTTCGTGTGAGTGTTGTGTTAATGACGATGAAATAAAGGTGCTCCTTAGCAAAAAGTTGAAAGATATTAGCGCTGAAGAAATTAGCCATTATGCTTCATCTGTTTTTTTAACCGTAGGTTCAAAACAAGATTATCTATACTTTTTCCCTAGAATATTAGAGCTTTGCTTAACTGAACAATTTGATTGGCCTGACCCAGAAGTTGTATTTAACTCAATTTTAAGAGCAGAATTTGAATTATGGAATTCTAATCAAAGAGATCTGGTGAGAGCACTAGCTAAGAATAAATTTGTCACATTACTTAAAACGGATGAAGATGGTTCTGAAATAGAGCAATGGCTTTGTGCCATAGCTAGAATTGAACCAGAATTAAGCGATTACTTAGCTTTACTTGAAAACACTGATAATATAAAAGCATTGAAAAATTTCACAGAATGGAACTCTGATTGTGCGTCATCAAAAAGATTAGCTAATAGGTTTTGGGATGAGTGTCCTGAGCAGGAGCAGCAAGTACTAGCATGGTTACGCCAAGGTAAGTCAGCTGAATATCTTTTTGAAATGTACGGTATGAGAATGTGAGTTGTAACAAGCCAATTAAGTCGGACGCGTAAAGCTTGGCTCGCGCTCGTCCCTCGCTAATTTTAGCCAAGCGTTACTTACCGCTTATTGGGGCGTTAGGTATTTAAAGTAAAGTTAGGATTTAGGTTTATATGGAACGTAGTTTTAAAGAAAGCGGTTGGACATTTTTGGTATGCGGAAGTTTTGCCGTATGTTGGTCGCTATATTTGTATTTTTTGAGCTTTCACGAGCATCCTCTACTGGATTTTGGTCTTAACTTTTCTTTCTACAGTATTTTAAGTGTACTCTTAGTGTTCTATTCCTCTATCGCCTTGTGTGGCTTTTATTTAATTAAGGGTAACTCTAACGTTCATAAAATTGCTTTACCTTTATCAATTGTATTATTGGTGTTTTTTCCGGTGGGTACAGTTATAGGTGGCATATATTTATGGCAAAGGTATAAAAATACCTAACAAGCAATTCAACAGGGACTAAAAATCGCGGGCTGATTTTGCTTCGCAAAAATTTTAGCCCACAATTTTTAGCCCGTTAATAGGGCGTTATATTTCAGTCAAGGGATGTGTATATGAAATGGGGAAGTGGTTCAAATAGCTTTAACTCAATGATTGCCAAAGAAACTAGATGTTCCTTGTGCAACGAAGCAGTCGATACAGTCAAAGTTAGTTATGACTACAGCCACATCATGTGGATTTTCAAAGGCTGTAAAAATGAAAAATATGATATTCAATGTGATCATTGTAATAGTGAACAATCAATCACCAAAAAAGAAGCTCGAGTATTAATAGGTTCAGATCCTGTTCCTTTTATGCATAGATACGGGGCTCATGTTCTTTTATTACTTATTGCCGGTTGGGTAGGTTTTGCATTGTCTTTTCCTTGTTCAGTCAACCCAAACTCCAAAGCATGTAAAGCTAGTATTGAACAGCAGAGTAATTGAAATATAACAAGAATTTAAAGCGGGACTGCTAACAGTTTGCTCGGTTTCGCTTCGCTACACAATTTTAGCAAACTATTATCAGCCCCTTAAATGGGCGTTATATTTTAAATCACGAAATGGACTTATGTTGAAATCTTTTACTATTCTAATCCTAATCTTTTCCTTTTATTCATACGCTGAGAAAGAATGGCCCAATACCTCAGGAATGTATATGTCTCTAAAATCGAACGAAGAATATTTAAAGCATCGAGAAGAATTGCCTTTGTTAATGGAAGAGTTGTATAAAAAACTAACAGTGGATTACTACATAAGTGAAGTGAAGCAGTATATAAAAATATGGGAAGCATATATTGACAGTGCTTGCGGTATACTAGGAACTTCTACTGGTGGTAGTAATGGTTGGCCAGGTCACTTTACTGATGAATGCAAAATTAAGCTAATGATAGAGAAAAAATCAAATATTAGGAAAGCAATAGAGTGCATAGAAAATCTTACGCGAGGGCGTTTAAGTGAAGGGGCTGCTGAGCGAATGGAATGCTTGGTTAGCACTTTAGACGTAAACATAAAAAAAATATAACAAGTTAATCAATAAGGACATAAAATCATAGGCTTGCCGCGGGGCGGCAGTGTAGCCTATAATTTTCTGCCTATTATTAAAGCGTTATATTTTAAATTACGAAATGGACTTATGTTGAAATCTTTTACTATTCTAATCCTAATCTTTTCCTTTTATTCATACGCTGAGAAAGAGTGGCCCAATACCTCAGGAATGTATATGTCTCTAAAATCGAACGAAGAATATTTAAAGCATCGAGAAGAATTGCCTTTGTTAATGGAAGAGTTGTATAAAAAACTAGCAGTGGATTACTACATAAGTGAAGTGAAGCAGTATACAAAAATATGGGAAACATATATTGACAGTGCTTGCGGTATACTAGGAACTTCTACTGGTGGTAGTAATGGTTGGCCAGGTCACTTTGCCGATGAATGCAAAATTAAGCTAATGATAGAGAAAAAATCAAATATTAGGAAAGCAATAGAGTGCATAGAAAATCTTACGCGAGGGCGTTTAAGTGAAGGGGCTGCTGAGCGAATGGAATGCTTGGTTAGCACTTTAGACGTAAACATAAAAAAAATATAACAAGTTAATCAATAAGGACATAAAATCATAGGCTTGCCGCAGGGAGGCAGTGTAGCCTATAATTTTCTGCCTATTATTAAAGCGTTAGTCACAAGGAAAGCCGAGTGGAATCTGAAGACCTAATTGATGAATTAAACCCAGTATTGCTAAAGGGTGAAATTGACGAGTGTATAAAGCGGGCTTCTGAAAAATTAAGAGAACTTCCTGAAAACCCTTTTTCCGAAGTGTTGAATCTAGAATTTACGAATGATCTAAAAGAAGTAGCTAATTGCTTTGAACAAGTCATAAGAAACGCAGATAACAAAGTCGACATCAATGTTCTATACACTGAGACAAACGGTTTCGATATTAACCCAGATGTTTGGTATTTCGATATATTTGGTTATGTTCAGCACGGTGGTCTAGATGATTTGGATTGGCTAGCAGATTGGCAGGTTGAGTCTAGTGGAGGATTTGTCTTAACTGGTATGGAAAGCCTTCAGTCGGTCTATTCTTCCGATGCCTTTGGAAAAGCTGAATATGAAATTGCTTGTGAGTACGCATCGCTGTTAGTCGTTCTAAAATTTCAAAAGTTGATTCAAAAAAGTCTACAAGCAATTGGCGGTCTTTCAATAAACGTCCTAGCTACATCTCATGATTATGATTTCATCTATGAGCATGTATCAAGTGACTAACAAGTAAATCAATAAGGACATAAAATCATAGGCTTGCCGCGAGGCGGCAGTGTAGCCTATAATTTTCTGCCTATTATTAAAGCGTTATGTTCATCGGAGGAACAGTGAAAAATTTAGCAATTGTATTTTCATTACTTATATTCAGTGCTCAAGGTAGTAATTTGAGCACACCTGAACTAGAAAGAATAATGTCGAAAGATGTATTCCATTACCATGATAGTTTTGGGAGCTGGTTAAAAGCAATACCTAGGGTTTCCCAAGTGGTTGGTGAATCGAGTGATGAAGATGGCAATCACATTGTTGATAAGAGAACAAGTTACGATTGCGATAGAGATGGTAAAGCTGACTCTATTCAAAGGTGTTCAGATATTTATCGTGGGCTGTTAAAACTGTATGGTCCAAAGACGGTTGGAAATGAACATAACAAGCAATTTAACAGGGACAAAAAATAGCGGGCTGATTTTGCTTCGCAAAAATTTTAGCCCACAATTTTTAGCCCGTTAATAGGGCGTTATAACTCTTATAGTATGAAGTATATATTTCTATTTTTTTGGTGTTTGTTTCTTCTTTTATTCAGCGCCTTGATACTGTCTGACGAGCGAACAATGTTTTCTCCTATTCTTTGGTGTGGAA
>Ga0213832_1000725_pt1 | contig 14819 bp, 14 predicted proteins | sample SWATP13_FD_161660 | JGI IMG/M metagenome (GOLD analysis project Ga0213832, IMG submission 161660) | Coastal seawater microbial communities from Marineland, Florida, United States - SWA TP1 #3 | ecosystem: Environmental > Aquatic > Marine > Coastal | place: USA: Florida | collected 2016-08-06 | reverse complement strand
AATACCTTATAAGTTCGTGAGAGATGATCAACAATTTTGATTTAAACGACTATCCATTATGGACAGCGCTTGTCACGCCATTTTCTGAATCTGGCGAGGTCGATTACACGGCCCTTGAACAACTGGTGGCTGAGCAGCAAGATGCAAATAACGGCATTTTATTACTTGGCAGTACTGGTGAAGGACTGGCGCTTTCACTTAAAGAGCAGCAAGCCATTGTTGAGCATGTTTGCCAATTAGCACCGAGTGTCCCCCTCATGGTTGCTGTAGGCGGCATGAACCTTAAACAACAAATTGCTTGGGTTGAATACTGCAATCAACTCCCTATTCATGGCTATCTATTGGGCTCACCTCTGTATGCAAAACCTGGGGTTGTTGGCCAAACACATTGGTTTGAAAGCCTACTTAACGCAAGTCATCACCCTTGTATGTTGTATAACGTACCTGGAAGAAGCGCAGTTGAGATTGCACCGCAGGTGATCAAAAACCTTGCTGAGCACAAAAACCTGTGGGCTTTAAAAGAAGCCAGTGGCGACATTAGTAAATTTGAAGGTTTTAGAACGGCATCGCCAACACTGGCCATTTTCAGTGGCGATGATGCACTTATGCCATATTTTGCTCAAGCTGGTGCAAAAGGTTTAGTGTCGGTTGCCGCGAATGCTTGGCCGAGTCAAACCCATGAGTTTGTTAAACGCAGTTTAAGTGGTCAATACCCAAATCTATTCACCGATTGGTCGCAAGCAAACCAAAGTTTATTCGCTGTGGCAAACCCAATCCCCGTAAAAGTACTGATGCACCTGCAAGGTAAAATAAATACCCCGCATTTACGTCCGCCGCTTACGCATTTAGAGCTTGAGCAAACAGACGGCATCACCCACGCAAACAACACAATTTTATCTTGGAACTAAAAACAGGTTTTATCATGAGCTGGTTAGAATTATTAAACAACTTAGAATCAGGCGCAGTTCGCGCAGCAACACAAGACGAGAACGGCAACTGGCACGCCAATGTTGACGTTAAGCAAGGCATTTTAGACGCTTTCAAAAATGGCACGAATACCGAGTTCCCTGGTGGTTTTGTTGATAAGCACAACTTAGCACCACAAGGCTTTGCAGCCGATGCAGGCGTGCGTATGGTACCAGGTGGTAGCAGTGTTCGTCGTGGCGCACACGTTGCCAAAGGCACGATTATCATGCCACCAGCGTATGTAAATATTGGTGCTTTTATCGATGAAGGCACGATGGTCGACAGCCACGCACTAGTGGGCTCATGCGCACAAGTAGGTAAAAATGTCCACCTAAGTGCAGCAGTACAGTTAGGTGGCGTACTTGAGCCAATTGGTGCCAGCCCAGTGGTGATTGAAGATGATGCATTCATCGGCGCAGGCTGCGTTATTGTTGAAGGTGTGGTTGTGAAAAAAGGTGCTGTGCTTGCACCGGGTGTGCGCTTATCTGCAACTATTCCCGTCTACGATTGTGTGAATGAGCGCCAGCTAGATAAAGGTGAAGCGATCCCAGAAAACGCGATTGTGATCCCAGGCTCTCGCCCTGCTTCAAATGCGTGGGCTCGCGAGCAAGGTCTAAGCATGTCTTGTGCACTGATAGTGAAATACCGTGACGAACAAAGCGATGCATCATTATTGTTAGAAGAGGTTTTACGTTAATGAGCTTTTTGAGCACGCCCATCAAGCAAGCGGTTGAACACGTTTCAACGCATCTTGATACGCCATTTTTTATCTATGATTTAGATAAATTAACTGCACATTTAAATCAACTGACTGCGCAAACCGATGTGAAACTTTGGTATGCCGTTAAGGCCAACCCACTGTCTCGCATTATTCAATGTTTGGATAGCGCAGGGTTTAATTTTGATGTTGCAAGTAAAGGTGAGCTTGAGCAAGTACTTGCCCAGGGCATCGATAGCGAGCGCGTGCTCAACACAGGGCCTGCAAAGAGCCCTGCACAAATTTCACATTTTATTGCTCGCGGCGTACGTACCTTTGTGGCCGAGAGCATTAACCAAGTGCGCTGGTTAAACGAACAAGCAATGAAAGCAAATTGTCAGTTGCAAATTCTATTGCGTGTACAACTGCGTTGGCCAGACAGCGAAAAGAACCCGCTTGGCGGCGACAGCCTCACTCCTTTTGGTTTGGGCTGTGATGAGTGGCAAGCTCTCACGGTCAGTGATTACCCAGCTCTTAGCTTTGACGGTCTGCATATTTTCCAATGGGGCAATATGCTGAGCACTAACAAACTCGCCGAGTTATGGCGCACGATGATTTCGCCATTACAACAGCTGGCTAACTCACTAAATATTAATCTTAATATTCTCGATTTAGGCGGGGGCTTAGGCATCCCTTATACCCAAGATGCTAACCGACTTGATTGGTCTGCACTTATCGAGACCCTCGCGAGCATTAAAGCTGATGCTGGTGTCAAAGAGCTTTGGATGGAACTTGGCCGCTATGCGGTGGGCGAATGTGGTCATTACGCAACCCCAGTCGTTGAGCGCAAAGAGAATTACAATCAACAGCAGGTGATTTTATCAGGCGGTATTAACCATTTACTTCGCCCTGCAGTGACAAGCCAAAATTTTCCTGCGGCGTTATTGCGTAAATCGACAGCTGAACCTAAGGCAATGACTTTATACGGCCCACTTTGCACCGCCCTTGATTGCTTGGGTGAACACCAATTAGCAAGCGATTTAAATGAACAAGACTGGTTGGTATTCAGCCAATGTGGTGCATACGGCTTTACCGAAAGTATGCCGTACTTTTTATGCCACGAATTAGCGGCTGAATACATCCTTGAACAAGGCAATATTGAGTGCATCCGTAGCGCTGAAAATGCCAGCTATTATTTAAGGTAATTGCCATGAGTAAAGAATTAATCAGCCAAGAGAATATTGTGGTTGGCGAGATTGCCAATGGCCTACCACTGACAATCCCTGTGTATCGCTTAAAAGGCGATGGCTCAGGACCAAACGTGTATGTACAAGCCAATATGCACGGCGCTGAAGTACAAGGTAATGCAGTAATTTATCAATTGCTTGAGCAGCTAAAATCACTCAAACTGCGTGGCGATATTACCCTAGTGCCTTATGCCAACCCTATTGGTTGCAACCAAAAATCAGGTGAGTTTACCTTAGGTCGCTTCGATCCAATTACGGGCACCAACTGGAACCGTATGTATCGCTTTAACAAAGCGTTACCATCACAAATTGCTGAACAGCACAAAGACAGTGATGATGCGACCCTTAAAGCAGCGTTTAAACGGGCACTCGTTACTGACATTGACAGCCAATTAACGGGCCCAGATTACAGCCTAACAACCGGTAAACGTATTGCCCTTAACTTGCAAAAGCTCGCCCATCAGGCTGATATTGTTTTAGACCTTCACACTGGGCCTATCTCAAGTCAGCACTTATACTGCCCTGAATACGCTAAAGGCAGCGCCCGCTATTTCAACATTGAGCATGTGTTATTGATCCCGAATGATTTTGATGGCGCGATGGATGAAGCGAGTTTCTGTCCTTGGTGGTCGCTTTCTGAAGAACTTGCCAAACAAGGCCGTGAATTTGCAGTTCCAGTCGAAGCATTCACCGTTGAGTTAGGTAGCCAAGAAAAAATCGATTTAAGTGCAGCACTTGAAGACGCAAATAGCATTTTAAGTTACCTCAACCACAAAGAGGTATTGGTTGATGCAGCATATCAACCAAAAGTGATGACACGCTATGCCAGTATGCTTGAAGATTATATTGCTTACTACGCCCCCATGGGCGGCATGGTCGAATACCTTGCCCCGCTGGGTGGCCATATTAAAGCGGGTGAACCTATCGCCCATATCCTACGAATGGAGCGCTACCTATCAGAACAACCATTGCAAACACTCAGTTTTGATAAAGATGCAATTGCCATTTTACACTTCGCGTCAGCAAGCGTGAATCAAGGCACCGAATTATATAAGTTTTTTACCAACGTATTTGAGCTATAAGCTCACCCCTTCTCATTGCGTGAGAGTCACGGCTTAGGCCGTAACAGCAGAGCCCCAAGTTTCGCTTGGGGCTCTATTTACCTAAAAATTTAACAATTCAGTACAAGTTCACGGTTACTTATGTAAAAATCGTTATACTTATCTCAACTTCACCTCTATTCAATAAGGAAATCTCAATGGGATGGCGCATGTGGCTAGCTGTCGCTAGCTTACTTTCTGTACCTGTTATGGCGCAGACTGAAGAAACAAAAACCAATGAACAAGATGACGCGCTCGAATTAGTAAAACAATGTATTTTAAATGAAGCGATTGGCGGTGACGGTAAACAAACACTCGAAGAACTTCGCAAAAAATGCTCTGACTTAGATGAAAGTAAAAAGCTTACTGCACTTGATAAACGAAAAGCACGCGAGGAAGTAAGTAAAAAGAACCGCAATGTAATCACGCCGCATAAACGTAACTATATCTTGCCACTGTCTTACGTATCGCACCCAAATACTCGCCCTTTTGACGGTTTGAAGGATCTGGCAGAAGAAACAAATGGTGAGCCTCTCGATAACCTAGAAGTAAAATATCAGCTATCAATTAAGGTACCTGTCTTTGAGGGCTTCTCAGATAAAGACCAAGGTGTGTATTTTGCGTTTACGATGCAGTCGTTTTGGCAGTTTTACAACAAAGATATTTCGTCACCATTTCGTGAAACTAACTATGAGCCAGAAGTTTTCTGGATTAACTACCTTGATGAAGAAAATGTCTTGTGGGGAGATGAAATGGCAATTGCGATTGGTGCATCACATCAATCAAATGGCCGCAGCCAACCAAACTCACGTTCATGGAACCGTATTTATGCCAACTTTTTATGGGAAAAAGAGGGGTTCGTGTTTGGTTTCAAGCCTTGGTACCGCATCCCAGAAGATAAAAAAGACGATGAACTAGAAGCCAGTGGTGATGACAACCCTGATATCTATAAATACATGGGTTACTTTGAGTTTTCTGGCGCTTACCGTTATAACGAGCATGAATTCAGCTTTATGACACGCAATAATCTAAATTCAGATAATCGCGGGGCAATTCAACTCGATTGGTCTTTCCCTCTTTGGGGCAGGTTACGTGGTTATGCACAGTACTTTAATGGTTATGGTGAGAGTTTGATTGATTACAACGCCGATATTGAACGCTTCGGCGTGGGTATTCTGTTAACTGACTTACTTTAAGTTTCATTTTTAGTTTGTATTAATTTAGTTGATTTTAAGTGAGAAACAAAAAGCACTAAACAATTCTACGTTTAGTGCTTTTACATTTTAGCTTAGTTAACTATAAGTTAAGCTTAAAGTTAAGGGCATGCCCCCTGGATGCTCGCGATTGGGTTGCCATGATGGTCATAATAGTGGTGGGTACACGTGCCTCCACCTCCAGAAGTACCTAATCTACCACCACCTCTTACAACGGGTATATTTCCCCAACCTAAAGGTGCACTTCCTGATCCTGCAGGAGTACCTATGGCACCACCTCCAGGGCTACTTATTGACTTTGCAAATTTTTTATCAAACAACTCAGCTAAGCAGTTTGAAATTTGTGAAACAGAGAAATTAACTTGCTTCAATACGACTAGAGATATACCGTCGAGTATGGTGGCATTTTTATTGAGTTCAATACCGATAAATCCAGCACTATCTAAACTTAATTCATAGGCAACTTGATTTCGCGGATAGTTTACTGGCACGTCAGTATTTAGTGTAAAATTTTGAATGACAGTTCTATTTGCAGGGATATACTCCCACGTCCCACCCACAGAAACGCCCCCTGCACTGACCCCAAAATTAACTCCGGTGAAGCGTGTCTTATGAAATGAACGAGTATCTAATTTTTTTTGCCTTGCGTATTCTTGTGCACGGTTTTGAACATTCGCCATATTTCGTCCGTCAAGCATCGCATTCATAGCTTTAGCCTCAGGCGCATTGTCACAAGTCGCATTTGTTGTGTTGGCAGTACTGTATGTATTGAATTTTAACTTTTCTGTACTACTTGGCATCGTCCCTTGATTGAAGTCAGCTGTAACTTGCGCTGCGATCTCATCTAGCTGAGCATATGTATCTAGTACGTCATTAATCAAAGTATCAACTGCTGTAGGATAGCTACTCATATCTCTAAGTGTATTTGACATATTGTAACGCGGTGTACCTTGATTACTATGCTCATTATAAAAACCGAATATTTCACGGGTAGCTTGGTTAACCACTAATACTTTATTTGTCGTTGAATAGCATTGCTCTTCACTTCCAAATACAGGATTAGGATTTCTACCAACTTGCTGGCATACAAGTTTTGGCTTTAACTTTTTCGCAATTTCTTTAGCTTCTGAATAAGTACAGTCTTTACAGATCCTAGCCTTAAAATCCTGACTAAATGTTTTCCCTGACACGCTTAGCAAAACTAAGCAGATAATAAATTTATACATAATATCAATCCCTAGCTCGATGTATCCATAATCGGAACTTAAACTATAGCTAAGAAATTCAAGAGATCAACATAAAATCAACTAATGCAACATAACCACAACAAACACCCCTTCAAATTCTGCAACAACGTCGTTGCCATCAAATATAGTAACAGGCACTACGTAACTGGTTTTGCCTTTTGTTTGCAGTTCGCTAAGGTTACCTTTACAAGTTTTCACATCAACACAACCTCGTGGGTCGGTATTAAGCGGTTTTAAGTATTTAATGTTGGCATCAGCTAACACGATATTCCCTTCAAGGCCTGCTTCTTTCAGTGCAAGGTAAGTTGCTCCCCACCCTGTTAATGTGGCTAAACTATAAATAGAGCCAGCAAACATGGTGTTATGAAGGTTTAAGTTCGCATCTAAATCAGCACGGGTAGTAAACTGCCAATCAGTATAACTTTCAACTTTAATACCCATCGCATCACTAATTGGAATTGATTCACGCCATGTATTTTGTAGCACCTGTGTCCAATTGGGGTGACGGAACCAGCCTGGTTCAGAGGGCTTTTGTTTAACCATTTTCCAGTGCTGTACGTCATCATAAGCTAAATGTGCTTTTTCCTTTAATTCATAGCCATGACGCTTATAGAAATCAAGAGCTCGCTCACGAGCAAACAACACGAGTTCATCTGCATCTTGAGTCCATGCGATTTTTTCTAATTCATGTAATAAACGGCTACCAATATGCTGATTGCGGTTACCTTCGGCTACCGCCATGTAACGTACTTGCGCTTGCTGATGATTATTAAAGTGAAGACGTGCCACACCTAATACTTCACCATCATTATTTTTGATAAAGCGGTGCTCTGCGTCTTGCTCTAGATCATCCTGTTCAGAACCGCGCGGCTCGCCCCATGGCGCTCTTAAAACCTGCCAACGCAATGAATAATACGCTTGCCAATCTTCGCTGCTTTGTGGGGTGGTCACTTTAAACATAAATACTCCTGTGATAATTCAGCCATCTCATGTTGTTTTTTCGTGGCCTAACGAATGCAAATTACGATACGCTATCTTCCATCAAGTTGGAATAATACTTTGGTGACCTAGCCAAAATTATTATTCTTCGCTGTAAAAACTACTGCACAATTGGCACTTTAGCTAGGCTGGTCTATGCTGAAGTAATTGTCATACTTTATACACAAAAACTTAAAGGCCCGAAATATGGAACATTTTTTTGAACCCAGTGGCGCGATAAAACAGTGTTTCATTGAAGATTGCCACAGGCTCGGGCAGCTTATTTATTGGCATAAGCAAGGCAGGGAGTCTATTCAAGTAAGACAAATGAATCAGTTTCGCTGGCTGCTAATTAATGAAACATTACAATCTGTAGTCGAAAAGCGTCGCCCTGCACGATTACTTTTCCCTCATTTACAGTACCTTGCAAGGCTTTGGCAAGAGTTGGAGGAACCCAACAAAATACTCGAGCTGGGGTTAGGTGGAGGTGCTATCCGAAATTATTTACAGCATACCTACCCGCAAAGCCACTTAACTTCTGTTGATAAAAACCCCGATATTATTCACTGCTACAAACGTTATTTTGGTGGTCATCATGATAATAATTTACGCTGCTTCGATGCTCAGCAGGTGTTAGAGCAAGGCCATGAGTATGATTGGATTATTTTAGATTTATTCAGTGAAGTAGATGCACCATTATTTTTATTTAAACATCAATTTTATGCCAAGTTACGTGCAGCAATGGCAAAAGATGGCTTACTATTCATAAATTTTCTGTCAAACCATCCATCACAGCTAAAACAACTTGAGCACTTACTCATCACTGAATTTGGTAAACGCCCAAGTATTGAAAAAATTCCTAACTACGTCAATCATATCGTCATGATCACAAAGTAATCATACTGATAGGTTAAACGTTACAGGGCCATCGTTGCACAGGCTCACTTGCATGTCAGCTGCAAATTGCCCAGTCGCTACACGTAAACCGGCCTCTTTTGCTTGAGCGATAAAATACTCATATAACTCATTTGCCTGCGCTGGTGTGCCCGCACTTGAAAAGCTTGGACGCATGCCCTTTTTAGTGTCAGCCGCTAGCGTAAACTGCGAAACCACTAACAGCTCTCCCTTGATATCATTCAAACTTAAGTTCATCTTTCCTTGTTCATCGGTAAAAATGCGGTAATTACTAACTTTATGTAAAAGCTTCTGAGCGCTTTGCTCAGTATCTTGTTTTTCCACACCTAATAGCAGCAAAATACCTTGTGAAATTTCACCCACTACTTCGCCTGCCACTTCTACTTTCGCTTGTGTAACCCTTTGAATTAAGCCTTGCATTGCTCCCTCGATAACTTGATATACATTAAATCTGCGGCACGTCGCATTGCCGCCAAATATACCTGATTATCACTGCTGTGCCCAATGCCATCTAATATCAACAATTGCGCATTGAGCCGCTCTGCTAATTGCTGCACCGCACTGTAACGACACACCAAATCAGCTCGACCATGAATAAACCAAGTAGGGATATGCGCCAATATATTACTGTGTTTCGTAATATAGTGATCCTCAATAAAGCAACGATGACGAAAGTAGTGAACCATTAAGCGTGCTTGATTCAGTGCTGAGTGGGGTTCAGATATACACCAGCTTGTACATGGCTCAGCGTGACATAAAACCTGCTCCCAATGACACCATCTTTTTGCATACTTATTAGCATTTATTTGGTCTTCACTACTAAGCTGGCATTGATAAAAATCTAATAGCTGCGACCAATCGCGCAGTTCTCCTGCAAATTCTCTATAGCTTTCTGGGTAAAATTGGGCGCCAGCCCCTTGTTGTGAATACAACCATGCAAAATCACTTTCACAGGCTAAGAAACTAGCACGTAGAAGCAGCCCTGCAACGGATTCAGGATGACTAATCGCATAGAGCAAAGCCAATGTTGCCCCCCAAGACTCACCACTAACAAGCCACTTTTTAACGCCAAGCTGGATGCGTAAAAATTCAAGATCAGAGATCAAATCTTGGGTCGTGTTCGCTTGCGTTCCGTGGGGTGTAGAGTGACCGCATCCACGCTGACTAAACATAATTACACGATAACGCTGAAGATCGAAAAACCGACAATTTTCAGGGCATAGTCCAGAACCAGGCCCCCCATGACAGACAACGACAGCGATGCCACTGGGCTCTCCGAACTCCTGAACATGAATTTGATGACCATCCCCTACACTCAGATGATAGTCGCGGTTAGCTACGTATTGTGGATGAAACTGCACCTTGCTCTCCTTAGGTGCAGTTGGTTTAAATATCTATATCAGGGGTGTCTTCAATTTTTTCCGGGCTGATACAAACGGTAAACTCTGCACCGAGTAAAACAACAATCCACGACAAATATACCCATACAAACAAAATAGGAATGGTCGCCAGGGCCCCATAAATAACCTCATAGGATGGGAAATGACTGATATACAGTGCAAAACCTTTTTTCGTCAGCTCGAACAACATGGCTGCAAATAAAGCCCCTGGTATTGCCGCCTTAAATGGAACTCGTGTGTTAGGTACTAAAGTATAGAGCATAATAAAGCCCACCATGGAAATAACGTAAGGTAAAAGCTTTAATAAGAATCCACTAAAACCGGGGATCCCTTGATCTGCAAAAGACACTAACGACACAATATAAGAGGTCACGCCAATACTTGCCCCCAATAACACAGGTCCTAAGCTTAAAACCATCCAATACACGGCAAAAGAAATCATCATCGGCCGTTTTTTCTTGATTCGCCAAATACGATTGAGGGTAGCATCGACATTTCTAATCAATAACAACGACACAGCCGCTAAAAAGCCGACCCCGACTGCCGTCATCTTATTTGCGTTACCAGCAAAAGAACTGATATGCTCTTTAATAACATCAGTCGATGTGGGAACTAAGTTAGTAAATAGAAAGTTTTCGATTGTCACTAAGGTACTCTCAAACCCAGGAAATGCAGAAAATATCGCCACGCCCACGGCAACAAGTGGTACAATCGATAGCAAGGTCACATACGCCAAATAGCCAGCATTAACCGTAATTTGATCATCGATACATCGCGTCAAATACTGCATCCACCAACTAGGTTGCTGCTTTAGGAAAATACTTATTTGCAGCTTAAAACGACTGAGCTTCTCATCCATAGAATCAACTTTCTGCTAAAATGTTTTGATAATCATAGCAATCCGCCACATAATTTGAAATGACAGGCATCCAAAAAGGGAACTCAATGAAAAAACTGACACTTTTAAGCGCACCACTATTTGCAGTTACCATGGCATTATCAGGCTGTCAGTCAGCTTATTATTCAGCCATGGAGTCTGTAGGTGTCCATAAGCGCGATATTTTAGTTGACCGTGTTGAAGAAACTAAAGAGTCTCAACAAGAGTCACAAGAAGAATTTCAATCAGCATTAGAGAGGCTGACCACATTAATCAACTTTGATGGTGGCGAACTACAAGATGCCTACAACCAACTCAATGATGATTATGAATCAAGCCTTGCAGCTGCGAATCAAGTAACCACCAACATCAACAAAGTTGAAGATGTAGCCGAAGCGCTATTCGATGAATGGAGCGATGAGCTTGAGCAATATAAAAGCGCTTCTCTAAAGCGTGAAAGCAGCAAAAAGCTTAATGCAACCAAGCGCCAATTTGACCAACTGTTACGCTCAATGCGCAGTGCTGAGAGTAAAATGGAGCCTGTATTAACATCGCTTCACGATAACGTGCTGTATCTAAAACACAACCTTAATGCACAAGCTGTAACAGCTATCAAAGGCGAGTTTACGAATCTAAAACGCGACATCAAAATTTTAATGGATGATATGAATAAGTCGATTGAAGACTCAAATAAATTCATTGAGCAAATGAATAAAGCAAGCTAATCATCTTGCGCAAATTTCACTAAGCCTACTTAAACGTAGGCTTTTTTATGTAACCTCTTGTTACTTTTTAATGATTTATCTTAAATCTTATTTTGCTAAACTCGTGGCAAAGAATAAAAAGTAAGCATGTTATGCATTTAAAAACACTTCCTACACTTATCGCCGCTGCACTTTTAGCAGCTTGTAGCCACTCTAACACTGTTAATGTTATTGCTGGCGAAGGTACGATTACCCCGTTAAAAACCGAAGGAGAGCAGGCTGGTCGTTACCATAACCTTTACCCCGGTGAAAAAGAGTACCCAACAACCTGCACCGACAATTGCTATGAAACGTCTGAGCTGCTTGTATGCAACGACAGCAACTCACAATGCCACTATCAAGGCGAACAAATAGTACCTAAAGTCGATTCAGGCTTTACAGTTCGCTGGTTAGGTCATGCAGGCTTTTATATTCAATCACCCAGTGGTGAGCAGTTGCTGTTTGACCCCGTTAAGGATCAGTTTGATTCACCTGTAGACTTGGCCTTCAAACTCGCAGGCGGTATCTATCGCAAACCTGGGGCTTGGCCAACGCAAACAGAGCTTGATGGCCTACATGCGGTGATGTACTCACACATCCATTATGATCATTTTAACAAAGCGGATATAGAAGAAATTGGCAATGGTCCACGCTATTTAGTACCTTTAGGATTTGCAGATAACTTCCCTACCGGTGGTTTTACTATCTCAGAGATGGCGTGGTACGCAAGTACCAAAATTAATGATTTAACGATTCATGCCGTGCCAGCTCACCACTTTAGCAGCCGTATCTTAGTGCCTTTCATTTATGAAGATCACAATAAAGATTTATGGAATGGTTGGTTACTCGAACAAAACGGAAAAACCTTATTTTTTGCTGGCGATACCGGTTACTCAAAACATTTTCGGGATATTAAACAAAAATACGGCGAAATTGATGTGTGTTTGATGCCGATAGCGTCCTATTACCACCAAGAAAGCGGCAAATGGTACCGCTATGTACACACAACACCTGAAGATGCGTTAAATGCAGCTGAGGAGCTAAGCTGTAAAGTGATGATCCCATGGGGGTATGGTAACGCAAGCTGGCAAATGGGCGACCATTCTAGTCACTCTGCATTGCTACGATTACTGCATATGCAAAAAGACATGAGCAGCCAAGTACCCGTATATATACTGAATGAAGGTGAGCAAGTGTCACTGTAGTAAAACCTTGCCCCTATCAATCTAACACACCAAAACGGTTAGACTTTCGTCTCTTTTATTAAACTATGAAGTAAGTCTAATCGTTTATGTAATTGTTTATCTGCATAGTATTGTGCAATACTTACATTAAAAATCATTAGTAAAATAAAGTAGAAAACAGGCTGGTCAATCGTTTCAGGAAAGAAGTATTGCACAACTAAAAGCGTGAAAATAAAACTTGCATACTTACTGATAATAGACCACCACTTAGGTCTGAGCGCATCTATTTTCTCATTGATGGATTCATTACGCTGCATCTGAGAAAAAGCAATTTGCGCGTCCACTTGATCCTTGTCCATTAAATCGATTCCTTTGTTTTTGTAGGCAGTCTTATTTTACAAGTTAAGAGTTGTCACTAGAAGCTCTTTATTTTAAAGGCCTAAAAAAACCGCCGTATTTTTCAATACGACGGTTTTTATATTTTTAAAACTAAAAGACGTTATTAGTCTTTAGCTTGACGGCTCGCACGTTTACGGTCACTTTCAGTTAAGTGACGTTTACGAATACGAATGCTCTCAGGTGTTACTTCCACTAACTCGTCATCATCGATGAACTCAATCGCTTGCTCAAGCGTGTAGTTTAGTGGTGGCGTTAATGTTTGCGCTTCATCAGTACCTGATGCACGAACGTTAGTAAGTTGCTTACCTTTAAGTGCATTTACTGTTAGGTCGTTGTCACGGCTATGAATACCAATAACCATACCTTCGTAAACTTCAACACCGTGACCGATGAATAGCTTACCACGGTCTTGTAAGTTAAATAATGCATTAGTAAGTGCTTTACCCGTTGCGTTCGCAATCATTACACCATTCTTACGCGCACCAATAGTACCGCCTTTATGTGGACCGTAGTGATCGAATGTATGGTAAAGAAGACCAGAACCAGAGGTTAATGTCATAAATTCAGTTTGGAAACCAATTAAGCCACGACTTGGGATCATAAAGTCCATACGTACACGGCCTTTACCATCTGGAGACATGTCTGTTAGTTCACCCTTACGAAGACCAATTTGCTCCATGATAGAACCTTGGTGCTCTTCTTGACAGTCGATTGTAAGTGTTTCGTATGGCTCTTCTTTTTGACCATCAACTTCACGAAGGATTACTTGTGGACGAGATACAGCAAGCTCGTAACCTTCACGACGCATGTTCTCGATTAAGATACCTAAGTGTAACTCACCACGACCAGAAACACGGAAGCTATCTGGGTTATCAGTTTCTTCAACACGTAGTGCTACGTTGTGTACAAGCTCAGCTTGTAAACGCTCAAGGATATTACGTGAAGTGACGAATTTACCTTCTTTACCAGCAAATGGTGATGTGTTTACAGAGAAAGTCATTGTTACTGTCGGCTCATCAACGCTTAGTGGTGGTAATGCTTCAACGGTATTTACATCACAGATAGTATCTGAGATTTTTAACTCACCAAGACCTGTAATTGCAATGATGTCGCCTGCGCCCGCAGATTCTGCTTCGTGACGCTCAAGACCTAAGTAACTCATTACTTGGCCAACTTTACCGTTACGCTTAGTACCGTCTGCACTCACAATCGTTACTTGTTGGTTAGGACGAACAGTACCACGCTTGATACGACCTACACCGATAACACCGATGTATGAGTTGTAGTCAAGCTGAGAAATTTGCATTTGAAGAGCACCTTCAGGATCGGCATCCGGTGGAGATACTTCGTCAACGATCATCTGGAACATAGGTTCCATGTTGTCAGATGGCGTGTCTAAATCCATTGTTGCCCAGCCGTTGATAGCTGATGCATAGATTACTTTAAAGTCTAACTGTTCATCAGTTGCACCTAGGTTATCGAATAAATCGAAAACTTGGTCCATAACCCAGTCAGGACGTGCGCCTGGTTTGTCGATTTTGTTGATAACAACAATCGGCGTTAAACCTTGTGCGAATGCTTTTTGCGTTACGAAACGCGTTTGTGGCATTGGACCTTCTTGAGCATCAACAAGTAGTAATACTGAGTCAGCCATCGAAAGTACGCGTTCTACTTCACCACCGAAGTCGGCGTGTCCTGGGGTATCTACGATATTGATATGGTAGTCATTCCAAGAGATAGCTGTATTTTTAGCTAAAATGGTAATACCACGCTCTTTCTCAATGTCGTTTGAGTCCATTACGCGCTCTTCGTTACCGCCGCGCGTTTCTAATGTGCCTGATTGCTCAAGCAG
>Ga0213832_1000720_pt1 | contig 14883 bp, 5 predicted proteins | sample SWATP13_FD_161660 | JGI IMG/M metagenome (GOLD analysis project Ga0213832, IMG submission 161660) | Coastal seawater microbial communities from Marineland, Florida, United States - SWA TP1 #3 | ecosystem: Environmental > Aquatic > Marine > Coastal | place: USA: Florida | collected 2016-08-06 | reverse complement strand
TCATGAAAGCATTTTACTCATTGTCACAGCCCTTTGACGTAGAACAACTATGCCTTCAGGACTGCTCCGCGATTAAAATGCTTTCATATAGACCAAAAATCGTACAGCAAAGATCAACAGCCCCTAATTGATTAATCTTATTTATCTTGCAAGTTTCCAGGTATCATCGGTATTTTTCAATACCCCGCTGGCTTTACGGGTAGTGCCATCCATTAGGTGAATGATGTTGCGGGCATCCGCTGCATGGCGCCACAGGAAGTCGACCTTGCCGTCGCCATCGTAATCACCCATGTTGGCTATTTGCCAGTTAGTATCGGCCACGGTGTTAATGAGTGTGCTTTCGCGTATCTGGCCGTTTTCCATAAAGTACACCCAGTTTTCACCGCTTACCTGATTACGCAGGATAATATCGTCGGTGCCGTCGCCATCCAGGTCTCCCGCTCCGGCTATGTCCCACTCGGTGTTAACGGTGTTCAACGTATAACGGCTTGCAATACTACCGCCTTGCATTAACCATATATAGTTAATGCCACTCGCAGAATTTCGCCAGATAACGTCGTCATCGCCGTCACCATCCACATCGCCTGTCGCGGCTATTTCGTAGTTCAGGTCGTTGACTGCCAGTGAGGGCAGGCTATCACGGATAAGCCCTGCGTCCATTAGGTAGAACCACGTATCGCCACGGTTTATGTTGCGCCAAAGTACATCACCGGTGCCATCGCCATCAAAGTCGCCACTGCCTGCTACCCGCCAGTCGGTTGCGCCGACATAGTTAAGCGTATACCGCGACTTGTAGACCGCCCCTTCCATCAGGTAAATGAAGTTTTGCCCGGTGACATTATTGCGCCAGAATATGTCCGACTTGCCGTCAGCATCGTAATCGCCCTGGCCAACCATATCCCAGGCGGTACCAGGGACCACGTTAATGGGGATAGTCGTTGCCGTGGCCGTACCATCCATAGTCCACAGGAAGTTCCAGCCTTTGGTATAACTGCGCCATAACAAATCGGATTTGCCGTCGCCGTCTACGTCGTTACGAATTCGGGAAGTTGAATAGGTTGTTGCAGACCAGTTATTCCGGTTAACCGGAATATCGCCATCGCGATAACTGTCACCCAATTCGGGAATACCTGCCCATGCCCACACAGAACAATCTCCACCTGATGTATCAAGGCAATCTCCGGTGTTGCTATCGACATAGTATGAAATTAAAAAACCGCCTTCAGGACCAAAAGCACAATCGCCACCACCGTTATCGTAGGTGTAAGTAAAGCCTTGCACACATACCCAAAAATCCAACTCATCACCAGATAGACTCATTTTTGGCGTATCCGACGGATCGGCGGCTCGAACTGCTGCGCTTGCAGTTACCTCATAGTCATGGCCCCCCAAACTAGCACTGACGAATTTGGAAATTACAATAGTATCCCCGTCTTCCATCAGAAAGCCCTCAACAATCCCTTCAAGAACGTGCCCGGTGGTGCCTCTTGTATTCGCGTCAAATGTATAAGAGAAACTGAATAGTTCAGCCGTAGAATCCGTTCTTAACGCATCTAATGGGTAGCCATCAACACTGTCTATTACACCATCACCATCTGTATCGGCTTTAACCGGGCTGGTGCCCTGTTCGAATTCGCTATAGTTTGTTAGTCCGTCACCGTCTTTATCAAAGGCCGCATCATTTCCATCAAGATGATTCAGGCCATTTGCCGCTTCATATTCATCTGGCATGCCGTCATTATCGTCATCGTCGTCTTCGGAATCTGCGTAACCATCGCCATCATTATCGCCATCGTATCCACTATTCTGATACTCCGTGGTGTAATCACTAAGGTTCACCAATTCTATATAATTAATCCGGGGAGCAATAAAAAAGCCAGAGAAATTATTACCAACAAGTTTTGCTGAACTGTATTCTAATACCCAGGTTCTGCCGTGCTGATCAGTCTGTAAAGGGATCCAGGTACGCACGCGGGACTCAAAATAACTTGTGGAGGTAGACATTTCTACTCCGGTTTCAGTTAATTCCCATTGCCATATTGAGTCAGGGTAAGTGATCAAATCGTTAGAACAGCCTACACCTCGGTTTAGTGTCTGGTCTTCATGAAACACGTAACCAAACAAATAATCACACAACACTAACCCGCGTTCATCATAACTTTCGGTCCATCTGCCATTAATTTGAGCCATTTGCGCGAAAGGAAATGTACTGACCAGATTATCGTCAAACTCACTTGCAGAACCATCCATTAATACCAGTTCATCCACAAAGGTATATTCGGTGAGATCGGCCATCCGGGCATCCACCAGCACGGTCCAGGTCGATCCATTTATCTGTTCTAACAAGTGATAATTAAATGTGTTTCCTGCAATACTTAAAGTTAACTCGCTAGTATCTTTAAGTAAGGTGTACGCTTCACCCAGCACCGTTGAAATCGAGCTTGAACTACTTCCCTGATGCCAGAATAAGTCATGAACGTAACCGTCGACAGTGTTACCAGAATAGTCAGTATAGTTAGCTACCAATGGTAACGATACGAAGTTATCAGTCCACTCGGGTACTGCCAGTGCAGAGAAGCCAAATGACAACCGAACGCCTTCCTGAGAATCGGTATAGCTGTATTCCGGTGTGGTACTACCCTGCCAGCCTCCCGCTAGGTTATCGATAACGTTTTGCGGAATGTTTAGGCGCTCCGTAATCTGCGAGTCGATATCAACGATCATTTCATTGTCAGATGAAGAGGTCATGGTCATCGTCACCTGAGTTGTCGCGATATCAACCTGCATTTGCAACGCAGAGCTGGTAATTAACCCCTGATAATAAGCATCGATTAACTGAGAGGCCACTGACGCCCCCCATTTTTCGGCGAATTCAGCATCGTAGAGATAAATATAGGGATAAGTAACCGAGGTAGTTTCACCAGCATACGTTTGAACCAGGCTGGCATTATTAAATTGAAAAGTCACAGCCTGTTGCGGTGAGAGTGAATAAACAATATCGGTTGAAACTAACCAGTTACCTCCGCCATCTTTTTCCAGGATAAATGACGGGGAAACCGAAAAGCCTTCTGCAGCTTCAAAACCATAACCAAAAATAATCTCTTCATTATCGATTAGATCCTGGAAGCTATTATAAGTTGCAGCAAAAGCATTCGGGGTTAGAAAGAAAGCGGTAAAACTAATACAGATATACCACTGCAGAGCAAGGAAAGCTCCTTTGAACATAATTACATCCTTGTATTTAGTACAAAATTCAACCTAAAGGTAAAGCAAAAAAAATCCAAATGCAACTACACTTACCAGCCAAAAATACTTTTGATGGCCTGGTTGATTTACCAATTTAATCACCCTTTACTGGAAAATTCGCTCACCAGAGCCTGTACCATTGATTGATTTTCAGCATACAACCCTTGCTGTTTGAGTAATTCAATAATTTTGGCACTGTTTATGTCACTTAATATAAAGCGCTCGCGCCAGGCGTATGCCGATGCATCAACAGAATCAATCACTGTTTTCGCCCATTCAAAGTCATCCTTAAGCTCGGCTTTAAGTGTCTCAACGGCTGAGTGGCTGAACGGATAAGCGCTACCGCTCCATATTCTAAAATCTGGCAGTGCACGCATTGCATCAAAAAAAGTTCTTCTTTGGACTTCAGCAGGCAACAGCATGTTAGCAATAAGCATAGCTATTAAGGCATGCCCGCCCATAGAACGATTAAATACCTTATTAGTATCACCTACCGATTGGTTTACTTTAATTAACTCGCAAAAGCGCTCTATTAATGGCTTTGAACCAGCATAAGATAATACGGAGACTTCGCTATCACTGGCCGCTTTGCACCAACGCTCGTATACAGGCTGAAGTCTTAGTTGATTCACATTTTGTTTAAGGAAATCATCAGGCTTAAGAGCTAAACCAATAACAGGATCTTTCACATCCTGGTTATAAACAGAGGAAGCCCTCTCCACTGCATTTCGGTAGACCATAATAACCGATAATTTTAATTCGAAACGGGCCATTAATTGGCGGATAACTTCCATAAAGTCAGGCTGGCAGATTTCTGAGCTGATTAGGATGTCTTTATCAGTTGCTGCAATTTCATCGAATAACTGTGACTTAAGGGTGTCCCAGTCTGGAATATCAATCACCCCGTATTTACGCAAACCTCGCGCTGCAAAAATCAATTTATGATGTGAGCCGTCAGGCCATTGACCGGTTTGCGGATAATGTAAGTTGCTAAACTGCTGGGATTTAAAAAATGCCTGGATGGCGCTGGTGCCTGTCTTGGCGGGGCCAACGTGTAAGAATAAAGTTCTAGTCATCCTAACCTGTCATACTGCTTCACAATTATTGGGTGATGTTAACACAGTCAGATGTATTGCAGATAGACAGCGAATACAGAAGAATAGTCCACTACGCTAAGCAAGTTCTGTTTAGCGCTATGACGTTTTTGTTTAGAGTATCGAATCAAAAAGCCCCATCAGAGATGGGGCTTTTGCATATTTTAAATCAACCTACTGAGCTACCTTCCAGGTATCATCGGTATTTTTCAATACGCCGCTGGCTTTACGAGTAGTGCCATCCATTAAGTGAATGATGTTGCGGGCATCTGCTGCATGGCGCCACAGGAAGTCGGCCTTGCCGTCGCCATCGTAATCACCAATGTTGGCTATTTGCCAGTTGGTATCAGCAACGGTGTTAATGAGTGTGCTCTCGCGTATCTGACCGGCTTCCATGAAATACACCCAGTTTTCACCGCTTACCTGATTACGCAGGATGATATCGTCGGTGCCGTCGCCATCCAGATCTCCCGTTCCGGCTATGTCCCATTCGGTATTGACGGTGTTCAACGTATACCGGCTTACAATGGAACCACCTTGCATTAACCATATATAATTAATGCCGGATACCGAGTGACGCCAAATGACGTCATCATCGTCATCGCCATCAATATCACCAGTTGCGACTATCTTGTAATCCGTGTCGCCTACCAGAAGCGAAGGCAGGCTGTCACGAATTAAACCTGCGTCCATTAGGTAGAACCATGTATCGCCACGGTTTATGTTGCGCCAAAGTACGTCACCTTTACCATCGCCATCAAAGTCGCCACTGCCTGCTACCCGCCAGTCTGTTGCGCCGACATAGTTAAGCGTATACCGCGACTTGTAGACCGCCCCATCCATGAGGTAAATAAAGTTTTGCCCGGTGTCATTATTTCGCCAGAAAATATCCGATTTGCCGTCAGCATCGTAATCGCCCTGGCCAACCATATCCCACGCTGTTCCCGGTACTACGTTGATTGGCGTTACTGCAGATGTCTGAGTACCATTCATTTCCCACAGGAAATTCCAGCCCTTGGTATAGCCACGCCATAAAAGGTCTGACTTACCATCGCCGTTTAGATCATTTTTTATAGTTAGCGGGATATCAGAGCGTACAAATTGTGCCAAGACAATCGCCCCATTTTCATGTAACCCTGAAACTTCTATCGTTTCACTATCGGTTCGGATGAAATCGTCGAGTACAGTATTAAAATAGTCTCCACTGAAGGATAAAAACTGCCGGTCACTGATTAAATTGCTTGCAAAAGAGGTCGTTACAGCCTGGTATTCAGGTCCAGTGAACAAACACTCTGGCGTCAGTTTATTTTTCGTCACGGCATTAAACTGGATAGTGCCATCATTATCAGTTACCGAAACCGCAATCTCTTCTGATATGTCACCGCAGCCATCGTAGCCAACCGTTACCAACCACCAACCCAGCGCATTAAAAAGCTCATCGGCATCGGCGATACCATCACCGTCTGAGTCGGCTAACAGCGGATCCAACAGATAAGTCACTTCCTCTTCGTCAGTAAGGCCATCATTATCATCATCGGTGTCTGCCTGCATGCCTGTGGTGATACACTCATCATCACAATCATCCGGTGATCCATCGCCATCACTGTCGGTTAATCCATTGAGAGGGATCAGTGGATAAGCATCGTTAAGGTCTGGTACGCCATCATTGTCGTCATCTGCATCACAAACATTACCGCCGTCTCCGGCATTGTCTGAATTGAATTGATCACTGTTGCTGTTAAACGGGCAATTATCCAGATGATCAACAATACCATCTGCGTCATAGTCTGTGTTTAGCGGTGAACTAGCCTGAGTGTTAAATATACTGGTAATCCCCAGAGTGCTGGTTACCACTATGTCGGCTAATCCGTTGTTACCTAAATCCGACGTAAGAATATCGAAAATGTCGCTACCCAGAGAATATCGCCAGTCGTCATCCAGAGTGTCGCCCTGAATAACTATAAGCTGATGACCATCACTGAGTATTATTTCTTTATTTCCATCCCCATTGGTGTCGGCAAGTGCAAAACCTTGCAGACTGCTTGTTACCGCGATATCGGTTTGTTCTACAATAAGATTGAGTGCCGCATCAAACACAAATAACGAACCGGCCTGACTATCCCAGGCAATAATTTCTTTTGTTTCATTATCTCGTACGTTGCCGATGAGGAAATCCAGCTTGGCACCATCGTTAAACGTAGCCGTGTATAACTGCGTACCGTTGCTATCCAATACCACTAGTTGCGATGCTGCCTGGGCGGAACCGCCGGAGGTTATAGCCGCAATGATTTCGGTATGACCATCGTTATTCAGGTCTGCAAAGCTGTGCTTTACCTTACTGCCGCTACCTTCCGATATAATGCTTTGAGTAAGTTGCTCGTAACCATTTTCATTAATCACGATAGTGTAAAGTTCGCTGTCTTCGGTAACCGTTCCATCGCCCAACACGCCGCTACCTGAATTACCGGTATTACATGCACTAACACTAAGCACAAAATCATAAGTCTCGTTGTTGTTCGGGTCTGCTACAGACACGTCTTCCAGGCATGGTCCTATTGCGTAATACCATTGCTGGGTATCAGTAGTTAGATCCCATACCGCAATACCTCGTGGCATTCCTAACGATATGGAGTTATAACCCACAGCCAGTCGGTTATCTCCCAGATAGCTTACGCCCCAGGCACTTGAGTCCGGACCTCCGCTACTAATCAGACTATGCAGTAACGTACCGTCATACCGATAAACATAAACAGCCATGTTTGATGAGTTTGACGTGCCGACGATAATTTCAACACTGTCGTCACCGTTAATATCTTCCAGGATAACGCGTTGTTGCGTATCTTCGGGCAGTGGTTGCGATGGAAAGGCCATGCTTCCATCGGCATGGTAAAAGTGCATTTGATTTGCCGCAACGGTCACCAATTCTAACTCCCCATCGCCGTTTACATCACCCGTTGCACTGTATACAGGCTGAACGTCAAATGCTGAACTCCAGGCAAAATCAAATGGCATGGCTGTTTGTAGGTAATGTTCGGAGTCGTCTCCAGTACCGGCCATATTGCCACCGGGGTAACGCCAGCCAGGCAACACATCGTCATTCTTAGAACGGTTAGGATCGGTTGGGTACGCGTCTACACGATCAATCACTCCGTCATTGTCAAAGTCGCCGGTTCCGTCTCTATCCAGGGTACCAAATTGCTCAAGCTCCCAGTCATCATCCATGCCGTCACAATCGGAATCATTGCTACCGCACACGATAATACTGGCTGTTCGACTGGTGGTTAATTCGCCGTCTGAGGCGGTATAGGTAATTTCGAATACCCCCAGTTGATCTGCCGCGGGTGTCCAGTCAAAGATATAGGTGCTGATCCCGCCAGCACCATTTACATCCATATAGAAGGTTGCACCCGCAGGCAACGGTGCCGCGGTAACCGTTGGCAAAGTGCCGTTTAAGTCACTCGCTTCCACAATAAACGACACCTGGGTTTGAGGCGCAATGGCTTTGTCGGTAATAAATTGCAATACAGGGGCAACTGGCTCGTTAACTTTATTTTCCATTGCCAGGGTGTATTCGCCTGAGGTATTTACATCAAACACATGCATATAATAATCCCAGCCATTGTCTGCACGGCGGGATTTAGAAAACCAGACGTTTTGTGATGGCATCACTTTGCCATCATTGCGCATTACGGTGTTTACCTGTTTTGTGCCACTGTGGGGATCAACAAACTTCGCATAGGCAAAGCCATCGGTTTGGGGCATTGTTATGGCGTAATCCACATCGCCATAGTTTTGCTCGGTTAATGTAATGGTTGCCGCGCTACTTTGGTCGGTGACCGTGGTATCGAGCCCCGAAGATTCATACACCCGCAGGATATCGCCGTCTTTGGCCAGAAAATCACGCACGCTATCCCGGCCGGGCAAGTCTACCAGCACGTTATGCACCAGTAGATGGGTTTCTACGCCTTCTAATAGCGAGGTGAGCTCGCCGCCTAAATCGTCAGAGTGGGAATATTCTGCAGAGAATTCGACAAACTCACCAGACAGGGTAGTTTCCATTATCCAACGGCCGGTAGTCACTTCGCTGGCAGCCAAATCACCGAACGGGATAAGCAGGGTTGGCGTAACTTCCTGATCATTAAGAGAGCTGCCGGTAATTTTAAAGTCGATTAACAAGCCCAGTTCGTTATCGATAATTTTGGGCTGAGCAGAATCAATACTCACATTACCAGCCGTGCCCTGACCATTGTTGGTAATACGCACGCCCAAATCAAACGGCACCGGTGGTTCTATAACCGCGGTAAACGCATCATCGGCATACACATCTTCAGGCAAGAAATAATCTAACGACAGCAAGGGTTGGGGTTTTACGTAGATGAAATCGGGGCTGACCTCCATCTCAACTTCTTCGCCTTCAATGGTGTAACGCAGCTTCGCTCCGGCAAAGTACATGGTGCCGTTTGGGTTGCCGTTTGAAGCCCCGGCTGAAGGGATAATTAACCAGTGAATTTCGGCAAAAGCTTCAGGTTCAATGGTGCCACTTCCATCAGTACTGTCGATACCAGAGAGGCTATCCTGGCGGATAAAAAACAGGGCGTCAGTATTGTCTGGATCGGAGCTTGCCAACACAGGCTCTTCATTTTCGTCGAGCAAGTACACATCAATATCAACGTTATCGACACTGATATTTTCCAGCGAGTTATTAATGCGCATAACTGCATCAAAGCCCTGACGTTCAAAGGCCAGCTCCTGTACAATTTCAATTCTTACGGAGGCGCAAAAGGAATCCTGGGCAAGCGCGGAATGAGACACCACTAACCATAGGGTGAGTATGGCTCCTTTTATTACGTTTACGAAATGTCTCATTTTTGGTTCCCTTTAATTTAGCCGTCCTACCAAACTGATCTCTCATTCAGCGGCTAAAGATACTGATAGTTGTGCTTACAGCATTATTACCGTTACGCCTTCGGCACCCTCAATCCAAAAGCGCCGGTTTTCGGCATTTGGATCGTCATAATCTACAATTTGCATGGCAATATATTTGTCATAACCGTCGTCGAATACCCGATAGTAGGGATCGACAATTATCCAGCGATCATCCACATAGACTTCGGCCCAATTGTGGTAGTCTTTGGCGAATACCCGACCACTTTTTTCCATGATATAACCGCCCATAACCCTTGCCGGCATCCCCGCTTCGCGGGCCATGGCGACCATTAACATCGCTTGTTCAGTGCAGTCGCCTTTTTTGTTTTTTAGGGTCCATTCAGCTCCTAATACATCTGCTGAATAACTAGCCTGTTGGATATTGTGAGTTATCCAACTAGCAATTACTTTCACAGTTTCTGTCTTATTATCAAGGGTTAAATTTTTTAATAATCCTATTGAGGACAAATACACTTTTTTAGAAGCCTCGTACATCGGCAAATAAGTACTTTGTAAACTATCATCCTTAACCTTATCTAATTTTCTAGTGCCAACCGACCAATTCAAATTAATCAAATAGGTAGAATATGGCGCTATAGTTTTCAGTGTTTTAACAAAAAATACATTCCCTAAAACATCAATATCAACATCAACCTTATCATCAATTGAAAACTTAGAATCAAACCACTCTCCATCTTGCACTAATACGGGCATTGAAAATTCATAACTTATACTCCTAGGAGAGTTATTTTCCACCCTAAAGGAAGCATTAACCTCTAATGCATAAGCTTTGCTTAAGAAAACTAAGAAGCTTAAAGAAAGTTTAAGCATCTTTACTTTTATGAGTAAAAAACTTTTATTATTAACAACTCCGCTACCATTTTTAAAAAATGACTGAAAAATCATCTTCTCGCTCTCTTGTTAAAATTAGGCGTTAGTCGATTTCCCGCGCTCTGGTTAAATGTAGGTGTTAGTCGATCATTAGACCTCATTGGAATACTGCTCGGAGGTAGGGTTCTCCATGGACGACTATCATTTGGTGGCACCGGTCCCTCTGGACCAGTCGCAGGGTCCCTGCTTCTCAGTGGATCAGGTGGTAAATTAGTTGGTGATGTTAATATCGGTTGACCGGGGTAATAAGGACTACCATTAATGGGACATGAATTCAGCTCAGGAATCGGCATACTATTGGGTACGTTACCTTCAGGTAAATTCGGTTTCATAGGCGGATAGTAAGGTAATATCGCATGAGCTAATTCAGCAAAAATAAGTAACCCCAATATCACATGAGCAACACTTTCACCTGATGGGTCAAAATAAATAACCGGATTTTGTATTGCATATAGATATAAATTTATTCCCCCCTTCAGTCCCAAGGGGTCATTTTGAATATATCTAGCACTATTGATACTATAATCCCTAAGATAATTATAGTTAAGCCCCGACTCACTATGAAAATACTGCCCTGGGAACCGAAGGTTATTAGTGATTTGCTGAGTTTGAATCGTCGTTTTACCAAAAGCACTGGACTCTGCAGCCCATACTGTTGCACCTATTTTCGAAATCACTTTTTGCGGTGTACCTAAATGGTCATTTACATACCAGTAATATTCATTATTGATTTCCTGATAAATTGGTGCGGTTGTCCACATACTGTCTGGCTTAAAACCGTAAGACTTGATGATGCTGCCTTGTGCATCTAATTCTGCAATTAGCCCTTCGTCTGCATATTGAAAATACGTTTTAACACCATTGACTTGCTGCCAGAGTCGTCTGCCCAATGGGTCGTGATAGTAACTGGCTAATTGCTGATTATTTTCAATTACGCTGGTTAGCCGGTCGTTAATACTGTATTGATATTCTCGTGATACACCGCTTTCTACCTGGTTGATAAGGCTGCCGTTTTCATCGTAACTAAAGGTGGTGCTGTCGTACCCCAGTAGTTGATTATTCAGGTTATATTGCCAGGTCGAATTGGTAGCTGCCGAGGTAAGGCGATTACCCAGAGAATCATAGGTGAAGGCTTCATCCTCTAATGTTGGATTTACCGCAGAAGTCAGGCGATCAAGTGCATCATAACTGTAGCTGTAAACTCCATGCTCCGTTGCTTTTTGCTCAATGTTGCCCACCACATCATACTGGTAGGTATAATTCATTATCGCGTTTTGGGTAAAATCGGTGCTGGTGATAGCACTGATTCGAAGTAACGGATCGTACAGGTATTCAGTGGTATTCCCGCCGGGATAAGTGACCTTGTCGGGTGCCATCCAGGTATAGCTGTTATAGGTTACCCGTTGGGCGTTTGGTAAAGTAATCGCTTGTAAGCGGTTTGCGCTGTCATACTGATAACCGTATTGTGCGCCGGTTGTGGTAGTAAAGCTTTCCTTGCTGCTATTGCCATAGAAGCTGTAACCATGGCTTGCGGTAAACTCACCATAGTTGATCACTTCAAGGATTTTACGACCCAGCTCATCGTAGCTAAAGGAGCCCTGGGTAATTGAATCATCGTAACTGGTTAACCGGCCTTCAGCATCATAAGTGTAGTCAATACGAACATCCGCGGTGTCAGATTCGGTATTTGCATATCGCAGCTCAGTTACCATGCGGTTGGCTGCATCATACTGGAATTCAATACGCTGGCCTTTTGCATCTACTTTGCTTTGCGTATTGCCGTTTTCATCATAAGTGTAGGTTGTTACTTCTCCCATTGGGCGAGTTTCGGTAAGTACCCGATTATTACCGTTGTAACTAAACCGGGTTATACCGCCATTGGCATCGGTTAACGCTATCAGGTTATTTCTGTCATCATATTGGTACTGGGTGATATTGCCGTCTGCATCGGTTTCGGCTATCAATCGATTAAGGCCGTCATAAGAATAGCTGGTTGTGCGATTAGCCTTATCAATCAGTGCGATGCGATTTCCGGCTTCATCATATTCTATATAGGTTGATTCCAGTTGTTCTTCACTTAAGATATCGGTGGTTGTGACCACGCGTTGCATTCTGTCGTAGTAAAGACGTGCACTATAAGTAGGGTAGTCAATCTGTACCGGCATACTGGATAAGGCAAAGCTATCCTGACTTTCATCATACTGATAGCTGGTTGTGTAACCATTTTCTTCACTGCCTACCTGAGTCGTCAGGAGTCGTTCTTCGCTATCATAGGTATTAACGACTATTTTGCCTGACTCGTCGGTTAATAGGGTGGGCAGGCCATCACTGTTATATTCAATTGCCCGGGTATTGCTCAGCGGGTCGGTAATCAGGGTAATCTGGTCTCTGAAATCAAAGCTGTATTCAGTGCGTTCGCTAAGGGCATCGACCATGGCCGTTTGATTACCGTTGCCATCATATTCATAGGTGGTTTGGTGAGAAAGCGGATCGGTAACAGAAAGTAAACGCCCCATTGCATCAAATTCCAGCGTCCATTCGTTGCCTTTGGCATCGATCACGCGAGTGGCATTGCCCATTGCATCATGGTCGAGATACTGTGTTGTATGCCCTTCCGGATCGGTTACCAGTACTACATTGCCGTATTCATCATATTCAAAGGCAGTGGTCGCCGCCGCCGTATTATCGTCAGCAAGCGTCGTCATACTGATGAGTTGGTTATTATGATCGAAGCTAAAGCTTGTTTGGCGTTCTTCGGTCAGACCAACGGCTTCGATTTTGGTTAATAAATTTCCATTCGCGTCGTAGGTGAATTCAGTAACGACGCCGCGCTGATTAGTAATGCGCTTAACCTTATTAAACTGTTGTTCATATTCAATTTTAATCTGAGAATTATCCGGATACACAATAAGTGTAGGCTGATCCCATTGATTTTTTGTGGTTCGGGTAACGTTGCCTTTTTCGTCAGTAGAAATCTCAGTACTGCCGTCTTCCTCTTCGTTACGAATTGTTCTGTTATTTAACAGCACCCGTTGCACCTCAAGATCTCTGGTATACCAGACTTCGCGTACGCGACCAGAAGTGCTTTCCACCCGTATATAGCGCTCTTTGGTATTTTCATCGTAGCCGTAGCTGAAATATTTACCCGTGCCGTCATTTTTTAAAAGGGAAATGGGTTCATTGTAGTTGTTGTAACTTATGGTGGTGTTATTACCGTTAGCATCGGTTTTACTGGTGAGTAAGCCATTGCTGTTAAAACTGTAAGTGGTAACACCTTCATCAGGCTTGGTTACCGTCGCCAAATGCTCACCGCTGTAGGTGTAAGAGACAAGTCTGCCGCTCTCATCTTCTATGCTGGTAAGTTGATTGTTGGTATCGTATTCCAACCATAATACTTGGTTGCTATTCCGGTCATAAACCGCCTTCGGCCGAGTTGCCGTTGTGCTGGCATAGCCATATTCACTGATGATGCCTGATAGGTCGCCATAACTGGTTACCCTGCCTTGCGTATCATAGCTCTCCCACTCTCCTTGTGGTGATTGCCAGCGATAACCTTCTGCGGTTTTGATAATGCGGAACTCATCTTTTTCGAAAACCTCGTCTGAACCGGTTACCGCTTGCTCATAAATGACATTGCCGCGTTCGATGGTCTTAACAATTCCACTTACGCTATCAACCGCAATCAGTAAACGGTTGCGTTCATGTTGCCAGTGCCATTGGTTATTGTAAAAACGCCGTACTACTTCTAAGCGACCACCGATAACTTTTACCCACATATCGGTTACTTCATCCTGATATTCTCGCATTACGCCATCAACCCAGCTACCGCCATTGATTTGTTGATCAGGGTCAGGACACATTAGTGGTTCTTCACGCTCTGGCGCAGGTGTGCAGCTACCATCGTCGATAGGATACGACGCTGGATACACTGCTGGCGTATAGTAACCGCCCGGGCCACCATATCCGTATCCAAAACTACCGCCATAACCGCCGCCGTAGCCGCCAGTGCCGTAGCTGGAGCCAGAGCCACCACCGCCGGAGCTTCCGCCACCGCCCCACGAAGGTGGTACTCCAGAGCAACTGCCCACTATCTTGGTCATGTAAGCGTATATGGCAGCACTGCGCCATTCACCGTTAACACAATGATAGGTATAGCCAACAACGATGGGGATTGTTTTGGTGTAGCAACCACCACCACTGTCATCTCCTTCAGCCGTAGTGATATCGTTTAACGCTGTGATTTTGTAGGCCAGTGTGACCCGCTGTTTGGCTTCCAGGGTTTCAGGAATACCATCGAGGAATTCAATTTTATAGTCGTTATCCTGCGGTACATTCAGCTCAATGTCTTCGGCAGTAATTAAGCCGTAGTTAGTAAGTACTATCTCACCGTATTCCACATCGCCTTTTTGCATATCCGGCAGTTCGATGGACTCTGGGGTCATAATAACAACCGGTGCGGGTACATCTGTTTCATACTCGGCGGTGAGGACAATTTCGTACTTGTCTTGCAGTGCAATTTCCTGCACAAACCATTCAATACTAACCAGGTTATAATCCATATGCACATTGATGGAGCCGTCATTCCGCACCTAATTAACTGATTTATTTTTCTTGACACCGATCCCCCATTTTGATCTATTACTCATCTTTGGGTGCAGCAAAATGGCTATTTCTACTACCTCCCTATCAGGGTTAACTATCAAACGCATGGACCATCTTGGTTTAG
>Ga0213832_1000711_pt1 | contig 15162 bp, 14 predicted proteins | sample SWATP13_FD_161660 | JGI IMG/M metagenome (GOLD analysis project Ga0213832, IMG submission 161660) | Coastal seawater microbial communities from Marineland, Florida, United States - SWA TP1 #3 | ecosystem: Environmental > Aquatic > Marine > Coastal | place: USA: Florida | collected 2016-08-06 | reverse complement strand
TCTCAAGTGCTGAATCAATAATGCTAGGACCAATGCCGTCGCCTTTGATCACTGTGATGGTTTGTTTAGCCATTTACTTTTCCTATTTATGAGTAGATATACACGTAAATATATCGCGAAATTGAGCACGACTTTACTTGTTAGAAACTTACGTGGATGTGTTTGAAAATTTAAGCGGCTTTTATAGCAATTTATTCAGCTTTTTGCCAGTTTATCCTGTGAATACTGACTATAAATAGGCGAAAGTTCATAATTATTTAACGATTTTGCACGTTTTAACAACACAATCTAAAAATTATCGGCAAACTCACAGGTTTCTAGATATGAATAAAAATCCGCTTTTGATTGCCATCCAACTAGATTGAGGCTTTGTGCCATGATTTGTTCTTGCCAACTGCTGAAAACCGCGTTGGGTTGAAAAACATAGTAAGCGAATAATTTTATCGCAATCCAGTGTTTTTCCTCACTACCTAATTGTTGCTTTTCCTTTTGCTCACTGTTAAGTAAGTATCCAGTCCATGGGTTATCACCGAGTAATTGCATAAGGTATTTACTAAGTGGTATTTGATCAATTGCACTTACGCCAAATAAACAAGCTAAAGGGGCACTAACATTGTTTAATTCTGCTGGTTCAAATAATGTTTTTCGGGATAAAGCCGTAGCATGCTTTTCACACAAGAATACACAGTACGCGTATAAGGGCAGGGTAACTTGTTCAAATTGTTGAATAGTTGAGTGCTTAAAAAAAGCTTGAATAATAACAGCAATATTTTCTAGTCGCTTAACTAGATGCTGTTCTAATGGGTGTGAAATGGTTGCGACTAAACGCTGAAAAAGTACTTTTTGAATAATAGCAGGGGCATTGTCGTAGCCTACCATTGATAAACAATGGCGTAAGTCTTTAGCACGTTGATGCTCTTTGTTATAGGGTTTAACGGCTAAAGTTAATTGCAAAATGAGCTCTGGAAATGGACTCAGTAACTTATTAAGAGCGCTAAAACTGTATTCTTTCGATATTTTTAATTGGCTAATGAGATTGAGGTATTTTTGTCGCTGAGATTTAGCAATGTCTTCAGGGTGCGCAAAATTTATATTGTCGCTGAACCAAACTGTATAGAGTAAGCGGTTATCATCACATACTCGCTGTTTCTCAAACGTGCTAAGCGTTGCTTTCACTCTATGCCAACGCACCTTTTCAGGGCGAGAAACATCGACAAGTATATGCCGTGCACGATCATCCGTTGCTAAATAAACGAGTGACTGCTCGGCATAATTTACTTCACTGGCAGGTAGGTATGAGCCGGTGTGAGCAATAAAGCTTTTAATCGCTTTTTGAGCAAATTCATTTGGGGTTCGTAAGTAAATGTCAGCCAGTGCTTTGTGTAAACTAATGTGCTCGCCTGTTTGACGATAAGTTATATTCATCGCAATGATATTAGCTAGGGCAACAAGGGTCGTCGCACCATCGTAAATCATTGTTTTTGGCGCACTCAGTAAGGCTTGTTTGTATTTATTAAGGCGTGCAAGTATATGCTGCACACTTAATGTCATAGGCCCAGAGGCATGCAATAACTTTACTGCGAGCTGATGGCGACATTGCCACAGTTTTTTATCTTGTGTGGTGAGAGTCTGTGCACACGCTAACTTATTACTTTGTGATTGCACACATAAATAATTAGCCAAGCAGGTTGCAATAATTTGTTCGCTGATTGCTTGGTTGTAGTTAAGGGCTCGACATAACACACAGGCGAGTACACATTGGTTAACGACTAAATTAGTTGTATAACCATGATCTGGAACATATAAGCTTAGTTGCGCTTGCAGGCCTTTAGGACAAGCTTGATAAATGAGGTAGTAACGTTCAGCAAGGTTAGTTAATAGAGGGTATATCTGTGGCCATTTGTTTTTGTGATGATAAAGCTTTAATAGTTGGTGAGTGCTATCAAACAAACGCGCTAATTCTCGTGGCGTGACTGGATCCATCATAGCGTGTTAGCCTTCTTGTTGATAGCTTTCATAGGCACTGGGGCCCCATAAAACAAGTTGACCGTTTTTAAATAATAGACCTGTACACTCATCAATTGTTGTAATGCCATCAGATTTAACATGTTGCGTGCGATAAAAAACAATTTGCCATACAACATCTTCTGCTCGTTTCGCATAGGTTAGGTCTGGACTACCTAAATAATCAAGTACGGCATTAAGGTTTTCAGGTTTATCGATTGAAAGCTTGGCAATATAACGTTTATTGAACGCTTCACGATCTTGCCAAATCATTGCTTGAGGATCATCTTTATAAAAAGTGATAACTAGGGCCGCTATAAGTGCGTAAACACCCAATCCTAGTATCAGATATTGGAAAACCTTTTTAAACATGTGTCACTCTTCAATACGAACGCTGCTTTCAGTATACGATCAGTTGCTTTACAGTGCTAATGGATTGCGACTAATTGAGCCTTAACTGCTTTAAACTAAAGCCTAAGTTTATATCTGTTCGCAAGGTAACCAAGTTTTTGGAAATGACAAACAAATCCATCTCGGCAATGAGCTTTCGCTTTAAAGTCGCGTTAAGCGTTTCATCGTCTATGGCATCATCAATCACATTATATTGATTTATCAATTGTTGTGCTGATTTGTTGCCAATACCTTTAACGCCTGGGATATCATTGGTTTTATCACCTGCTAAAGCCCAAAAATCAATTAGCCTGTGCTGTGGCACTGAAAAACGCTTATAAATATCATCTTGGCTGATAAAGTGTTTTTTAAAGTAGTCAAAAACGCTTATGTATTCAGATAAAAATGGTAAAAACCCTTTATCAGTTGAAACGATGGTTGAGGGCACTTTATTTGAGGCGGCCTTGTAGGCGAGAGTCGCAATAATGTCATCTGCTTCATCGTTATCAGGGGAGAAAACAACAATGCCAGTGTGTTCTATCGCTTGCTTAAATAATGCAAGGTTCTTCTTAAGTAAATCAGGCATTGGAGCCCGAGAAGATTTGTAATCTTTAAAGTAGTGATAGCGCCAGCTTCTGTCACCATCAAACACAGCAACGCCATGGGTGGCGTTACATTGCGCACGTAACTTTTTGCAAGCATGAGCCACACGGGCACAACTTGCTTTGATCATATGCTCTTCACTATGGTGACTTTGATTACTATCAACAGCATAGATGCGCCTGATTAGATTAAGCGCATCGATTAAAAGTAACTGGGTGCTCACACAGTCTCCTTGTTACGCTTTAATCTCATAACAAGGAATATACTTGCTGCCAGGGAGTTTCATTCGACCTTGTGCAACAAAGGCTGCAAGCAACTTATCCATGTCGGTCATTAATGTAGGCTCACCGCTGAGTATAAATCGACCATGTTGTTTTATAGCTTGGATACCTTCATCTTTAACGTTACCTGCCACAATACCCGAAAAGGCACGGCGTAAGTTTGCTGCTAATTGTTGTGTAGGTTGATTTAAATGTAAGTCTAAACTGGCCATGTTTTCGTGTGTTGGAACAAAAGGCTGCTGGAAATCATTATCAATTTTCAATGTCCAATTGAAGTAGTAGGCATCACCTTGGCTCTTACGGTAATCGCGAACTTCGGCCATTTGGGTTTTTAGCGATTTACCGACACGGGCAGGGTCATCAATAATGACTTCGAACTTTTCAAGAGCGACTTTACCGAGTGTTTTCTCAACAAACTTGCAAAGCTCGATAAAGTAATTTTCACTCTCTTTAGGGCCCGTGAGTATCACAGGTAAACGTTGTTTTTCGTTATCAGGATGGAGCAAAATACCCAGCAAATACAATAGCTCTTCAGCTGTGCCTGCACCGCCTGGGAAAATAATAATGCCATGTGCCGTTCTTACAAAAGCTTCTAGGCGCTTTTCGATATCGGGTAAAATAACTAATTCATTTACAATCGGGTTCGGTGGCTCAGCAGCAATAATGCTAGGTTCTGTTAACCCTAAATAACGGTTATCTGAAATACGTTGTTTAGCATGCCCGATAGTTGCCCCTTTCATTGGCCCTTTCATTGCGCCAGGGCCACAACCAGTACAAATGTTTAAACCACGTAGGCCAAGCTCATAACCCACCTGCTTAGTGTATTTATACTCAACTTCGTTAATTGAATGGCCGCCCCAGCATACGATCATACTTGGATCACTGTTGACACGAAGCGCACCCGCATTTCTTAGCATGTCAAACACCATATGCGTGATGGCTTTTTGTTCGGTTAAATTTTTCTCATATTTTTGACAGATAAACAAAATATCGCGGATAACTGAGAAAATATGTTCATGAATACCGGAGATGATTTCACCATCGACAAAAGCCGATTCAGGAGGGTTTTCAAGCTCTATTTTAATACCACGTTCACGGCTTAAAAGGCGAATATCAAAATCTTCAAATTTATCGTATATCTCAGAGCTTGAGTCGGTATGACTGCCCACATTTAGGACGGCAAGCACACAGTTTCTAAAAAGTTTATAACGCTCGCTGGTGGATGATTGTTCGAGTAAGTCTACTTCTAGTTGTGATAATAAATCCAGTACGCCTGTAGGATTCAATTGTTTTAACATAAGCACTCTCCTAGCTCATATATGAGCCTATATCATTGTGTATGTACAAGACTTAAACTAATACCTTTCGCAATAATACTTAATCATTTTGAGGGGTAGGTTGCCCAATTAATTAAGTAAATTGGTATAATTCATTTATCGACTGACGCACACTCTATTACGCCCTTCGTTCTTGGCACGATAGAGTGCATCGTCAGCACGGTCGAATGCGATAATAGGTGTGTCACCTTTTTTAAGTTGTGTAGCACCAATTGAAATGGTTATTTCAACTTGAGTATCTTTAAATTTAAATGGAATGGCTTGAATCGTTTTACGCAGTTTTTCAAGCGGTAATGATGCATTTTCAAGAGACACTCCTGTCATTAACATGACAAACTCTTCACCGCCATAACGGGCAATAAAGTCAGATTTACGAATTGATTTTTGCAAAGCTTTAGCAATAACTTGCAAGGTTTTATCGCCTGCACTATGACCATATTTATCATTAATTGATTTAAAATGGTCGACATCAATCACAACCAAAGTCAGGTCGGATTCATGGGCATCAAATAAATGAAATTCATGATTAAAGCGCTCATCAAATGCAGCGCGGTTAGGTAACTTAGTCAACCCATCAAGCAAGCTTTTGAACCTTTGTTCATTCAAACGCTGCTTGTAAGTGGTCAGTTTAGATTCTAAATGACCAATTCGACTATTTATATCGTTGAAACTAGCTAATAAGTTTTCACGTTCAGAGTGTTCAAGCTTTTCTTTTGCAATTAAGTCATCACTTAGTGATTTTAGCTCTTCTTCTACCAACTCTTTAAGCGCTGAAATAGATGTCGCATCTTGTGTTTTTTTATGTAAGTTTTTAATTTTACTTTCTATTTGCTTATTGAGCGTTTCATATTCAGCACTGAGTGATTCTGAGTGTTTGCTGGTTGATACAATCGAGTGATGTAAGTCTTCGATTGTTTGGTTTAATGAGATTAAAAAGCTTTGCGCAGATTGGCGCTCTTTGCTCATATTACGTGTAATGATAGTGATAATATCGATTGCTGTATCTAGCAGATCATCAACACTGTCATTGTAGGTAATTTTGTTTTTTATACTCTTTATTTGTTCAGCGCTTTCATCTTCTAGCACAAGGTCATTAGCAAGTAGCATTAATTGCTTGGCAAGTTCTGGCTTTATGAGTGCCTCAGCGTCATTTGCTGTGGAGAGTTTCGCTTGCAATGCTTGATGGTAGATTACAATCAACTTTGAAAGTAATGGAACAAAGTCATGATTTGACTGGATATTATTTAATTCATGATCGAGTAAATGACGAAGTGTTCTGCGCGCATCGTCTGGTAAACCTTTTACTTTTTGAAGTTGCTTACCGGCATCAAGGACAGTGTCGTTCAACTCGCGTTGTAGCGCCATTTGTTTCGTTTCTTGATTTTTTAACAGCCCAAGAATATCGTTGATGAAGGGTTCGAGTAGCTGAAAGTCTACCCCTTTTCTTAATGCATTACGGTATTTGGCAAGACGGTTGTCTAGTTCAATGTCTAGCCCTTTACAGCTGAGCGATAATTTTGCCGCAAACTGTGAGAGCAATTCAACTTGATGCTTACGAGCGTCTTCGACGACCATGCGTGCGTCGATCGCTTGTTTTAACTTTTTATTAAGAACATCATGCTGCTGTTGCACCGAGTAATACCGCCATTTAGATTCAAATTTCAATACCCTAAGTTTACAACAAATTAATGCGAAATGTAGGCGCGAAGTCAAAAACTTAGCGAATTTGTTTATCAAGCTTATTGCATTGGGACTTTATCGGTTTTTAATTCACATTTTTTTACTCAGTTGGTAGGCTAGCTTGTAATTTTGATACTAAGAAAAAAGAGTTATTATGAAAAAGTTGTTGGCTATGTCAATATTAGCGGCGTGCTCAAGCAGTGCATTTGCTGATGTTAATTATTCACTGTCTATTACTGAACCTGAACACCATTTAGGTAATGTGCGTGTTGAGTTTCCTGAAACTGCGCAAGCACATTTGGATATTAAACTTCCCGCTTGGCGCACAGGTCGTTACGAAATTTTAAATCTTGCCAATGGCGTACGCTTTTTCGATGCAAAAGATGATGATGGTAAAGCGTTAAAGTGGGAAAAAATTGACCACAGCACTTGGCGTGTTCACCTAAATGAGCCAACGCAAGTAAATGTTGATTACCAAGTCTATGCCAATGAGCTTGGTAAGCGTGCTCGTCACATTGATGATAGCCATGCATTTATTGATGCCTCGGGCTTCTTCATGTTCAGTGAATCATTTCGCCAAGACCCTGTTACTGTAAATCTAAACGTACCAAAAGCGTGGCGTTCAGTGTCAGGTATGGAAAATGCGGGTTCTAAACATAGCTTCAAAGCCGCTGATTACGACATTTTAGTAGATTCGCCAATTGAAAGTGGTATCAATGAGCTACACAAGTTCACTGTTGATGGTCGTGAATACGAACTCGTTATTTGGGGTGATGGCAACTACGACGTAGACCAAATGCTAACCGATCTTAAAAAGCTAGTGGCAACTGGCAATGTTATTTGGGATAGCTACCCGTATGAACGTTATGTATTTATGGTACATGCCACATCAGGTGCAGGCGGTGCAACAGAGCATTTAAACTCAACCATTATCCAGCGTCCACGTGACCGTTTTGGTTCTCGTAAAGATTACCTCGCGTTTATTAGCACTGCTGCCCACGAATTTATTCATACGTGGAATGTTAAAGCGTATCGTCCAAAGGGGATTGCCCCTTATGATTACACAAATATTAACTACACGAAAACATTGTGGATAGCAGAAGGCTCAACCAGCTACTTTGAAGATCACTTAATGGTGCGCTCGGGTATTGAAACAACCGATGAGTTTTTTGACACCCTAACTAAAACGATTAATCGTCACTTACAAACACCGGGTCGCGAAGTACAAAGCGCAACCGAAACCAGTTTTGATAAGTGGATCAACCAAGGCGGCGACCACGCTCGCAACTACAGCACTAATATCTATCTAGAAGGGTCATTGATTTCAATGGCGCTTGATATTGATTTACTTGAAAAAAGCGATGGCAAAATTAGCTACCGTGATGTTCACCGTGCACTTTACAACAAGCACCGTTTACCAGATGGTTTTACGCCAGATGATGTTAAAGCGATTTTAAAAGAGCTTACAGGTCGCGATTACAGCGCTTGGTGGCAAGCGAATGTGGATGAACCAGCAGCTATCGACTTCGATGCATTACTTGAAAAAGTCGGTTTAGGTTTAATTCGCCCTGAAGGGGCAAAATCAGTACCGAGTATTGATTCGTTCGCTAAAAACAGTGGTGAGTTACTTACCTTGACTCACGTTCGCCGTGGTGGTGCTGCTTGGCAAGCGGGTTTAACGACAGATGACAAAATTGTTGCATTCAACAAAAAGCATGTTGGTAAAGATTTAACAGCTAGCCTTGAAACATTTAAAGCAGGCGACACCGTGACTGTTGATTTCATTAGACGTGATGCCCTGCAAAGCACGACGCTGACACTGAGCGAAGACTTTGATAAAGAGAAAAAGGTAAAAGCATTAAAAGATGCAACACCCGCTCAAATGGCATTGTTTAAAGCATGGATGGGTGTTGATCACCCAAACCAAGAAAAATAACAGCCAATTTAATGTTTAATGATTTTTGACTGGTAAGAGAGGAGCTGCGGCTCCTTTCTTTTTGTTTGGTGTTTGCTGCGCTTTCACAAACTGCTTAGTGTACTTTGTGTTTAATAATGCACTGTGGAGTTGCTGCTTTTTACGTCGCCAAAATGACTTTTTAACTTTGTCTGATCTATCCCTAATATCGCTTTGTGAATTTTCAGGTTGCGATACCGGGTAGGGCAGCAAAGAGTAACCATAAACGCCTGTTTCCCAAACGTACTGTAAATCGCAATCAACGGGACGGCCAAATGTGGCAGTGGCTTTTAACAGCGCTTTTGCACCGGCCAAGCTAACAGCTGTTGCACAGCAGCCAGACATCAGCTTTTTATGAATGACTAAATGCTGCTCATCAGCCAGGGGTTTGGTAAAAGCAATGTCGCGCTGACGGTCTTTGTAAGCAGCCAATTTTATTAACTGCCAAGGCTGCTGTAACCTATTAATGTTTTCAATTGCACTGTGAATGGAGCGGTCAAGAACAAAGTCATCTTCTAAAATAATAGCGTAGTCGAGTTGTCTATCGACTATTGTTTGCCATGCTTTTCGGTGGCTCAGGTAACAACCAATTTCACCTTTACTCAATGGCTTATGGTATTTTTTTAGGTTTAAATCAGCACTATAGTGCTTAGCTATCTCTGTATCAGACAGCTCTCTTCCATCAATTGCATCAAGGCGTTCAAATGCCAAATTTTGTGCATTTAGCTCATGGCTAACACGGTTTAATCGTTCAGTAGAGCTTGCTAAGTTAATTACAAAAATAGCGGTCATGATAATCACCTAAATAGCCGTTTAAAGCAGGCTAGCAATCGTCAATGACGCTTGAATGTCAGTACTATTTATTTTTTATGTCAGGGCGAGGGGTATTTAAAATTGTTTGTTTTTCTTGCTCGGATAAAATGATCCAATCAAAAATTTCATCATTGCTGCGACCACAGCCTGTACAATAGCCATTAAGGCGATGACATTGGCCGATGCAATCTGTTTTGAATTGGCTGGTTGGTTTTTTTGAATTTGTCATAGTTAATTTGAAGGCTAATATACCCAAACCACCTCAAGATGCGAGTTTCAGTTGGAATTAAAAGCGATTTAGGCAAGGCATTGATTGCAAGTAATAGTGGTTCTATTATTAAAATCAATAACGCAGTATAAATCGCTTTTAAACCAACCCGTTGGGCGCTTCACAGGCACTTACTCTCATCGTTGTTACTTCTTAAAAGGGGCTACCATTATTGCAAAGTAACGCCTTGATATTAAGCACCTGTGAAACGCTGAATTCTGCATCTTGAGGTGGCTTGGGTATATCTCTATTAGCCTTCAAGGGTATTTTATTTGCCTTCAACGGGTTTACCAATTTCAAGAGTGGTAGACCAAGGCTGTTTACGTGATAAGGTTTTACCCGAATGAATTGAGATAACAGGGTTGTTTTCGTCAAGCACAAAGGTCGTGCGCAACGATTCAGCTGACTCTTTTTGTGTTTGATGCCAATTATTACCAGCTAAACACGCTTGAGTAAAATTAACCGCACGAGTGTGATCGGCCACAGCTTGCTGCTGTTGCTCATAGTTGCCTACACAGCGGTAGGTGACATTGTCTTTATCAAGCGCGGTAATTTGACAGTTATCAGCAATAAGGTTGTATTTTGCTGTCCATGTTTCCATGTATTTAGTGTTTACACGGCTACGTTTTAAGCCTTCAAAGCGGTTGTCGTAAGCACCTAATAGGGCGTTAATTTTCTCGCAAGGGGTTAAGTTATCAATGGCAGCTTGTTGTTCAGTTGTCAGTCCCGTACAACCTGTTAAAACAAGGCTGGTTAGTAAAGCGGCGAGTGGCTTTTTCATATCAGGCTATCCTTTTAAATAGCAGTTCCTTAAACGTTTTATAAAGGATACCTAAGCCCTTGTAAAAATGCTATGAAAGACATAAAAATATTAGTTTTGAATTAATTAGGCTTGATCTAATACACAGATATTTACTTTTTCACTAACGTGTATAGAATTGCCGCCTATTGCTGGACGCATACTTTCAAACTAAAGGAATTAGATGAAGTACTTATATACCCTCACGATATTGATCCAAACCTTTGCAATTATCATTTTATATCAAGATCCGAACTATCAGACATTAGCACTGATTTTTGCTCCAGCTATCCTGTTATCTTTATTTGGGGGGTTGTATTTTATTTTTAAAAATAAATGGTTAGCTTACACAGGAATGCTAGGTTGTGTTGTTTTTGTGCCTATTGGCGCACTCGGGGTTTTTGCTTTGAGAAGTGAGATGGATAATGAAATTAAACGTGATTTCTTAAGGAGTTTACGTAGTGAGTGAATATGATGCTACAGCCGAGCCGCTTGAAACATTTGGCGTTGCTGATAAACATAAAAACATTTTGTTATATATGGGCATTGCCGCATTGGTAATAGGACTACTTATTGTGCCACATTTAATCGGCATGGGTATTTTTATGATAGCCATATTTTTCTTTCATAGTAAGTTAGAGGCAGTGAGGTTTTATAAAGACTACTCAGAGGTCAAGTTAGCTATTGCAAGACCAAGGTGGTTTATCAAAAACAAAGATATAAACTCCGCTGAAATAATAAAAGATTTTTTGCACTTAGAAGTTGCGGCAAAGGAAAAAACGATCACGCGTAAGATCCCGCTGAAAATATTTGCTGAGGATGACCGGAAAAAGATAATTAGCCACTATAAAAAATTGGCGGGATAGAATAAATAGTAAGCGCGGTGCTGCAAATTAGCACCGCTTTTTAAAGTAATAGTAATACAGCGCTAAATCTTCGTTTTACCAGTAATATTGGTTACTTTTACTGAGCCAGAACCATCAGTTAATAACTCAAAGTTTGCTGCGGTATCAACGCGGATGCTACCAGAGCCATCTGAAACGACTACATCACCTGAAATATCATTTAAATCAATTCCACCCGAACCATCGTGTACTTCGATATTGCCTTGAGCTTTTACAACATCAATATTGCCTGAGCCGTCATGAATTTTAATATCACCGCTGATATTACGCGCATCTATGCTGCCTGAACCGTCATTGATTTCTAATCTGCCTGCAATGTCATTCGCTGTAATTGAACCAGAACCATCGTTGATCACTGTATCAGCGACTTTGCTAATAATAATCTCACCAGAGCCATCATGCACATCGACATTAAATGAGCGAGGGATCGCAACGGTTAAGTCAATGCGAGTTTGCTTGTTGGTTTGATATTCACATTGACCTGCACTAAGCGCAGCACTCTTATCTTTAGCTTCAAGCGTTAGGCAATATTCATCATGAGGCTTTTCTTGATAAATCTCGGCTTTAACGCTCACTTCATCACCGTCAGTGCCGGTAATGTGTAAAAAACCAGAGCCAGCTTGTACTTTTAATGCGGTTAATGATGCTGCATCAAGGGTGAGGTTTTTAGTTGTTTGCAAAGGCATTTCACCCCAAGCAAATGTGTGTGCTGACAATAAACCTGCAGCAATTAGCGAGAGTGTTTTTACTGTACTTAACATGGTTCTTCCCTTTCATATGTATGGTGTTATTAGCTTAGTCGCAGGTGCTGGTATAAAAGGTTTAAACAATTTAAAAACTTTTTAAAAAATAATTCTGCTTTGTTTATTTTGTTAGTATCCAGCTTCTTATCGTTAAAAGCGTTAATACTGCCGTAAAAACATATCATTATTTTTTTCTTTTGCTAATTTAAACTTTTTGGCCTCCAAGGAGTAATAATGAAAAAAATAACCTTCCTAAGTGCTTTGCTGTGCACCAGCTTTTTTGTTTGTAGTGAAGAAACAGAAACAACCTTAAACGCGTACGCTGCTGGGTACGTCGCCAATTTTTCCTGTAGTGCCACGTTTAATGCTGGCAAAACGACTGAGCAAATCGTTACAGATGAACTCACGGGGATTTATCCTTTAATCGCAGCCACGGTAAAAACACTGCAAGCGAACATTGATACCGAGCATAAGCGAGTCACTGTTGATTATGATAAAGATAAGCAGCGCATATCCGTGTGGCGTCCTCGTTTAGGCTGTGTTGATTTGCCGGTAGGGGCTAGCCTAGAATCTGCATCACTTGTGCAAGCGCCGTTTAAAGAAAACTTAGCTTACCAAAAGGATGAGGGTAAGCCTTGGCAAACGCTAAATGGTGTTAATAAAGCAACGGGCAATAAGGCGCTTGATGGGGTTATTGCTCAGGCTTTTACACGTCATTATGGCGAAGGAGCACGTACTTCAGCAATATTAATAGCGAGCCCTCAGGCGATTTTAGCAGAGCAATATAAGGCAGGTTTTACCCCAGAAACTGCTCAGCGTACTTGGTCCGTTGCAAAAAGTATTGGCGCGAGCATCATTGGTGTGGCGGTAGAGCAAAAACGACTTGATGTTACTAAGCCAGCAGGACTTAAAAATTGGTCTCATCCGCTTGACCCACGAGGTGAAATTACCTTGGAAAACTTGCTTCATATGGCATCAGGCTTAGACAGTAATAAAGCGGGTAACCGGACGGATCGTGTGTATATGGGGGGCGGTTTAGTGTCTGATACTGCAACGCATACTGCGCTTGAAGTAAAGCCTGGCAGCCGCTGGAAATATGCCAATAACGACACCATGTTAGCGCTACGGACCTTACGAGAAACGTTCAACGATGAGGCGAGTTACTTACGTTATCCGTATGAAAACTTGCTCGATAAAATTGGCATGCAGCATACTTTTTTAGAATCTGACTGGCAAAGTGACTTTATTTTGTCATCGCAAGTGTGGACGACCTCACGAGATCTTGCTCGTTTAGGGCTATTACATCTAAATAATGGTCGTTGGCAAGGTGAGCAAATATTACCAAAAGATTGGTTAAGTTATATTAGTAAACCAGCCCCTGCTCAGCCCCCAGAAACTGCACCTGGATACGGCGCGCAGTGGTGGCTTTATAACGAGCGCTTCCCAGAACTACCAAACGATACCATCGCAGCGCGAGGCAACCGTGGTCAATATTTGGTAATTATTCCAAGTGAGCAGCTAGTTATTGTTAGGCGAGGGTATGATCTTGCGGGTCTTAAAGGCTTTAAGGAACATGACTTTACCCGTGATGTTTTAAAAGCACTTAGGCAATAAGATTTAAGATGCACCTGAAAAGGTGCATCTTAATGTACTTCATTTACTTATGACGGCCTTGTAAACAGCTCACCACATCAGCCAGCGATAGGCCTTGGCGGTGCAATAACACAGTTAAGTGATACAGTAAGTCAGCCGATTCATTGGTTAATTCATCGTTATCATGTTTCATGGCTGCAAGGGCAACTTCGACACCTTCTTCACCCACTTTTTGGCAACTACGGCTTAAGTCTTTTGCAAACAAAGACGCAGTGTAGCTTTTGCTTGGATCATCGTCTTTACGTGAAACAATCACTTGTTCAAGCTCTGCTAAAAAAGACAAACTAGGTTTTGCATCATCGCCAAAACAGCTTTGTGTACCCAAGTGACATGTTGGGCCAAGTGGGTTTGCTAGCACTAATAGTGAGTCGTAATCGCAGTCGGTGTGCACAGAAACTACTTCAAGGTAGTTTTCTGATGTTTCGCCTTTGGTCCATAAACGCTCTTTAGAACGCGAGTAAAAAGTTACTTTTTGTTTGTCGAAAGTGGCAGCTAATGCGTCTTGATTCATAAAGCCTTGCATTAAAATCACCCCAGTGCGTGCGTCTTGCACGATAGCTGGGATCAATTCGCTTTTGGCAAAGTCGACTTGAGAAAGAGTGTCTTTGGTTAATTGCATAGTCTTGCCGCTATATTATTATCAGTTAAAAATTGTTTTAGTTCGCCAATATCAATGACGTTCTTGTGAAATACGCTGGCAGCAAGCGCACCATCAACGTGGCTTTGCCCAAATACATCAACAAAGTCTTGCATGGTCCCTGCGCCACCTGAAGCAATCAGTGGAATATCGCACAGTGCACGCATTTTTGATAGCTGAACATTGTCGTAGCCTTTACGCACGCCATCTTGGTTCATGCAATTAAGGACGATTTCGCCAGCACCTAGGTCTTGCACGCGCTTAACCCATTCTTCGGTTTTGTAGCGAGTACGGCTTGATGCATTTGGGTCGCCAGTTAATTGGTACACCAAATACTCACCAGTTTTTTCATCATAAAAGCTATCAATCCCCACAACCACGCATTGTTTACCAAACTCATCGTGTAACTCTTTGATAAGCTCTGGGCGAGCAATTGCGGGGCTGTTAATACTGATTTTATCTGCGCCACGTTCTAAAACACGTGCGGCATCTGCAACAGATTTAATGCCGCCCGCCACACAAAATGGAATATCAATATGGCGCGCAATGTTCTCTACCCAATTGACATCAAGTAGGCGTTTTTCGACGCTGGCACTGATTTCATAAAAAACTAGTTCATCCGCACCGGCATCGCTGTAGGCCTTGGCAAGCGTTAAAATATCACCAACCACTTCATGGCCTTTAAATTTAACACCTTTAACGACTTGGCCATCTTTTACATCTAAACAAGGGATTATGCGTTTTGATAACATGCTAACGCCTCCTCAACATTAAAGGCACCATCGAGTAATGATTTACCTAAGATAACACCGCCAACGCCCAGTTTTTTTAGCTTAGCAATATCATCAAGTGAGCTTACACCGCCTGATGCTTGAACTTTAATCTCGCTGTTGTGGTTAGTTAGATCTTCATAAAGTGCAAACGAAGGGCCGGTCATGGTGCCGTCTTTACTGATATCAGTACACAGAAAATCAACCACACCCAGTGCCACGTAAAAATCAACAAGTTCGAACAAACCAAACTCAGATTCACTTAACCAACCATGTGTTGCTGGCGCCCAGCCGTTGTTAGTTTTATTCACATCCAGTACGATAA
>Ga0213832_1000703_pt1 | contig 15407 bp, 10 predicted proteins | sample SWATP13_FD_161660 | JGI IMG/M metagenome (GOLD analysis project Ga0213832, IMG submission 161660) | Coastal seawater microbial communities from Marineland, Florida, United States - SWA TP1 #3 | ecosystem: Environmental > Aquatic > Marine > Coastal | place: USA: Florida | collected 2016-08-06 | reverse complement strand
TTGTTAAGGCATCGTGATCAAGCTCAATGGGGTTTTTAACCATCCCGTCAACTTTTAACGTCCATGGATTAGTTTGAAATTCAGTCGCATTTTTGGCTGGTGCATCTTTAGATGTGCCAAACTCATAAAAGTTGTTGTAGCTGGTTACTTTATCTTCAGGCGTTCGGGTTTCCGTTATTTGGAACTTAGGGGGCTGACTAAACTCAAGCGCCTTTCCTTTAAACGCTGTCTTTTCTTCCTCATCTTCCCAAAACCAACCAGCAGCGCCTGCCGACTTCGCTAACAGCGTAGACGCACCCAGGAAGCCCATAGATTTGAGCAATGAACGACGATTCATATAAACGTCTTCATTGGTTACGTCATTGTCAGTTAATTTTATTGAGGGTTTAAATGGTTTTGCCATTACTATACCTTTATCTGCCGTTAAAAAACGCCATATCTAAATAAGCTTCTCTGTATATATTTGGTACTTGAGAATGTTACAGCGCGCATTAAGCTTTACTTGATGTTTTAACAATGCTGTTAATACGAGACCACAGCAATTAAGTTTTAGGTGCGTGTTAAAATAGACCTTAAAACTCGTTAATAAATTTCAAGAAAATGTGGTGCTATCAAAACATTTCGACTTTGACATGCTGTAATAATGGCAGTAGGGTTTAAATCAGACAGGAAGTTAATAACGGCAGCAAAGGAAAGCACCCTATGAAAGTAATTTCGGCAATCGTGGTTGTCTTTTGTGTGCATGTGGCAAATACCAGTTGGGCTGACGAATTATCCAACATCGATGATGCATTTTCTTTTATCGAGCGTAGTTCAGATAAAAGTGCAGCCCTATATCATTCCATTATTTCAGGTAACCTAAATCAAAGCGACGCTGCTACGCTTAGCGCAATTGAAAACATATCAACTGACCCCAACGTGCAATTGCCTGATATGGTTGTAGCTTCACTCGGTCTTCAATTTTTATCTGCGAACATCACTAACGGCACTTCTCCACTTTTGCTGGAAGATATATCCGACCTGTATGAGAAAGCCAAAGCAAACTTTATGAGCGATAGGTTGCAACTTCGAAATTTTTTAAGCTGTACGCTTTATGGAAATAAGAAAGTCAAATACACCCTTAAAGCGTTGGACACTTTGGTTGATGCAAATGATGAGTATTTTAATCAGGTCCATATGAGGCACTTTAGAGAAACAGACCAGCTAACGCAAAGTTTAGCTGCTCAAATGTATGGGATGGTTACTAGAGAAACAGTCTTCATGGCGAAAACGTATCGCGCAATCCTTAACTTTCACAAACGCTATCCCGAAAGCGTATTGGATGAGCGCATTGATGTTGCGTTGCTATTGCGAAATTTAGCAGTGGGCTATAATCAAATGCGCGCCCAATCCCTTGAGTTAAGTACGAAGCGCTTGATCAAACAACTTGAAAATGAAGGCGTAATACCTGCGGCATCGCTAAGAAACAGAGTGTACAGCTATATTGAAATTGAACACATTCCTTGGTTGGTGAGTACGTCTACTCGTTTATAAGTTAAGTTCAACGCCATTCTTAGAAAAAGTAACGGCACGATTTGTTATTTAGCCGATTGGTTTACATATGCAAACTATCTTGAATACCGCCTTGTTTTGGTGAAAAGATATTGCTGTATAGGCGAGAGGCAAATTCATCCGTCATACCCGATATATAGTCGGCGAGAACGCGCATACCATTGTCGTTCTCACAGGCCTTGCGCCAGCGAACTTGAGTATTCTCGGGAAGTAAGCGGTCGGGATCTGATGCAAATGCCTCAAAAAGCTCCATTACCACCAGCTGCCCTTTGTATTCAAGAAGCTGCACGTCGGGGCGGCGTATTACTTTGTTAAACACAAAGCGTTTGAAAAGCTCTAGAGCTTGCGCAAATTTTTCAGGCATCACAGCGTTGAACGCCAGTAACGGATGAGCAAAACCCTTAACGCCTTTTATTTCAATAGCTGTAATAAAGCTATTTACCAGCGCGCCTATGGCATTTTTCCTTTCGTGATGTGCAGCGCTAAATAGCTTATTGGTTAGCACTTCTATATTGTCTGACAGCCACGGTACATCTAGCGCTTTTAGCGGGGTGGTTACATCCTCGACAAAATGATGCTTGTCGACCATATCCATCACTATGGCATCTTCTAAGTCGTGAATGCCATAGGCGATATCGTCAGACAGCTCCATAATTGAGCAGTCGAACGATTTAAATTGTGTTTTACTGTGGGTATTCGGTTTTGCAGTAAACTGCATAAACGCATCTTTATCTTCATTGCTAAATGGCGCAAGTAGCCAGTCGAACAGGGGCTCGTCGCAGCGAAACAGACCTTTTGGTGGATGCCAGTCGTGGGATTTAACCTGACGAAGTGAACCAGGACGCTTGGGCGTAGGTCCTTTACTATGAAGGGCATCGATAAAATTCGGATATTTAACCAAGCCTAACACGCTTCTTCTACATAAATTCATGCCGTGATCGGCGGTATAAGGCTCAAGCTGAGTAATTATCCTAAAGGTTTGTCCATTTCCTTCAAACCCGCCGTATTGGTGCATCATGTAATTAAGGGCAATTTCACCACCATGGCCGAAGGGGGGATGACCAATATCGTGAGCCAAGCAGAGGGTTTCGATTAACGTAGGATCAAGCGCCAACGTAGTGGCAATATCCGGAAATTTTCCGCAAAGCTGGGCGGTAATACCGGTGCCAATTTGGGCGGCTTCTAGAGAGTGGGTTAGTCGAGTGCGATAGAAGTCGCTCAGCCCCACACCGAGCACTTGAGTTTTTGCCTGTAATCTACGAAAGGCGGCGCTATGAAGAACGCGTGCTTTATCACGTTGATACGGATTGCGGTGATCGCCGTCTCTTGTTTCACTACGGGGTAAACGACGCTCGTGTAATGCTAATTCCCAATCGCTTGTTGCCAAAAAAACCTCGCTGCCATGCTGTGTTTGCTACTTCTATTCGTCAGTATAGTAATTTATGGGCTGTTAGCCGCCTTGCTTACATATCGTCTTGCGTAATTTCATCAAGGCTTAAAGAAAAGCTTGGTACGTAGCGTGTTAAGAAGTAGTCCACCTCTTCAGAATGATACTCTTTAAGGGTTTTATCTAATCGTTTCTTAGCAAGCTTAAACTCTTGGTTACCAGCAGCCAATTCTTCAAGCGTTTTAAGGTAAGCGCAAAGCACGTCTGCTGCTTTCACAATAAAAGCTTCTTCTTCGCTATGGTAGTGATGATCAATCAGTGCCGCATAGTCTTCACGAAACGCTTCAGGCGCCATTTCAATGAGCTTGTTCTCTGCAATTTTTTCGATCTTTTTATATTCTTCTTTAATCGCAGGGTTAAAGTATTTCACTGGAGTAGGCAGGTCTCCGGTGAGCACCTCGGACACATCGTGAAATATTGCCATGGTAGCAATACGATCAGGGTTTAGTGTGCCGCCAAAAAACTTATTTTTTATTAAAGCAAGCGCATGGGCAACCATGGCCACCTGCAAACTGTGCTCCTGCACATTTTCTGTGCGCACATTGTGCATCAGCGGCCAACGATTAATAAGCTTTAAGCGCGCCAGGTGCGCAAAAAAGTGACTTTTGTCAGACACGTTACGCCCCCTGTTTATAAGTTCTAAAGAAGTTGCCAATACGATGCAGTGCAGGCACCAATACATCGCTGTGCGGTAAAAATACTAATCGGAAGTAGGTGCCTTCGGTTAGGTTGAACGCACGACCGTGTACCAGCAGAATTTTTTCAGAACTTAATAAGTCCAGCACCATTTGTTCATCGTTTTGAATGTTGAATTTCTTCTCATCGACTTTGGCAAAACAATACATGGCACCTTTAGGTTTAACGCAAGAAATACCGTCAATGCCGTTTAGCATATCTGTAGTTACGTCGCGCTGAATGCGAAGGCGCCCGTTTTCTTTCACCAAGTCATCAATGCTTTGATAGCCGCCTAACGCTGTTTGAATGGCACTTTGACAAGGTACATTCGCGCACATTCGCATGGAAGATAGGATATTAAGCCCTTCAATATAGTCAGACGCTAATCGCTTGTTGCCGCTTACTACAAGCCAGCCAGAGCGAAAGCCCGCCACACGGTAGTTTTTACTTAAACCACCAAAGGTAACAAAAAACACATCGTCAGCCAGTGAAGCAATACTGGTGTGCTTTGCTTCATCGTAAAGAATTTTGTCGTAAATCTCGTCGCTAAATACCACTAGCCCGTGCTCGCGGGCAACTTCAACTACTTCTTGCAACAGGGCTTTGTCGTAAACTGCACCAGTAGGGTTGTTAGGGTTAATAAGTACGATTGCGCGAGTTTTACTGGTGATTTTACTTTTTATGTCGTCAATGTCTGGGAACCAGCCTGCTTGCTCGTCGCAGCGATAGTGAACTGGTGAACCTGACGAGAGGCTAACTGCTGCTGTCCATAGCGGGTAGTCAGGGCTTGGAATAAGCACTTCGTCGCCATGATTAAGTAAAGCTTGCATCGCCATCATGATTAACTCAGATACACCGTTGCCAATATAAACATCGTCTACACGAATGTCTTTAATATTGCGCTGCTGGTAATACTGCATCACGGCCACACGGGCGGCATAAATTCCTGTCGAGTCTGAATATCCTTGAGACGTAGGCAGGTTATGAATAACGTCTTTTACGATATCGTCAGGGGCTTCAAATCCAAATGGGGCGGGGTTACCGATATTCAGTTTTAATATACGGTGTCCTTCGTCTTCCATTTTGCGTGCTTGCGCAGCAATTGGGCCTCTAATGTCGTAACAAACGTTATCTAATTTATGTGAGCGAGATACAGTTTTCATGGTCTATCTGGTTGATTTACATACCCTGAGATTATCGCAATACAAAGTCATATGCGATGGCCTTTTTGCAGTATTTATACTTTAAACAGGACTTTTTTTACTAACTGGTTATTTATTGAGCGCATTGCGAGATATACATTCTAAATGTCACTTAAGTATAAAAATTATGTTAATAGCTTGTGAACTTTTGATTCTGCGCCTATCGTAGTAGTAAGGCGTGTATAAAAAACGCGTTAGTAACAAACAGGCTAACAAGCAGAGGTGATAAGAATATGTCGCACCATTTCAAAGAAACACCAGAGAATGCAATCACGCAAAGCGGTATAGCTCGCGTTATTCCCTGTAAAGAGTTAGACGTTGGCGACCCTATAAAGTGGTTGTCGTTAGCATTAAGAGACGCCATGCGTGCCCCGGGGCTTACTTTATTTTATGGCGTACTTTTCGCGGTTATTCCGTGGTTCATTATGTATTTGGTTGAAATGACAGGTTGGCACTTAGTTATTTTACCCGCTATTGTTTGCTTTATGTTGGTAGGTCCATTTCTGGCTGCTGGTCTTTATGATGTGAGCTGGGAAATGGAAAAAGGCCACAAGCCCACGCTACGCCACTCTTTACGCGCAATGCGCCGAAATGCATTTAACGAGTGGGGCTTTGCCATACTGCTAATGGTGATGATGATATTTTGGTTACGTGTCGCATCGCTAATCCACGCGCTTTATCCGCCTTATATAGAAAACGACTTAGAAAGCTTGTTACCGTTTTTAGCGCTAGGCACAATTGTTGGTGCGGGTTTTACATTGGCTATGCTTTTTATTACGGCGTTTACCCAACCTATTTTGATGGAACGCAAAGTTGACCTTGCTACCGCCGTATTAACCAGCGTTAACGCAGTATGGCTTAATAAGGTGCCCATGCTTATTTGGGGGGCGATCATCTTTACCACCGTTGCGATTGGTTACGTAACCGGGTTTATTGGTTTTATCGTGTTGATGCCTATTATCGGCTACGCGTCATGGCATGCTTACATTGATGCCATTGAAACTAAGCGTGAACGCAAATATGAGTAGTCGGCTGCGCTTTCTGTAATTTAATTACGGAAAGGGCGAGTGCTTCTGCTTATTAAATGCGCTTTATCATTATATATTTTGTTAAAATTACATTTTTAAGGCCCCTAAAGGGGCCTTTTTGTATTTAAGTTTTATACTTCTTTCTTTCTTCAAGTGTCGTTGCTAGATACATTAGTAATATATAATTTAGATTAGTCTTTATAAAACAATGGTTTAAGCCGATAACAAGGGTGTAACAAACAGATTTACTGCGTATTTACCCCCATTACACAATCATTCAACAGAAAAGTTTTAATTCTTGATGCATAAGTAAAGGGCGTTGAGCGAATTGTTGATTGTTCAGCTTTGTTCAACCAAAAACTAAGAGTTTGCCACAAACTTGATTAAAGCCTTTATCTACACATTGAGGAATTAAACATGAAACCAGTTAAATCGAAACTAGCCAACGCGGTAAAAGTGCTAGCTGTAACTGCAACCGTAGTATTTAGCGTTAACGCAACTGCCGCAGCACCGCAAAAAGACATACGCTTTGTAGGCGAAACCCAATTTGCAGGGTTTCGTAAAGCTGTGATAAATGATGATGTTAGAGTACTTCGCTCTAGTCTTTCACGTAACGTAGGTCGCATTGGTGCTAGTCAGCGTGAAGTGTTGCGTATGGTAACGTCTGAAGAAGGGTTGACGTGCAATGGCAGTAGCCTAATTGAGTTTTCAGTTGAGCGTCACGCTGATGCGGTACATGAATATCTGACATCGCGTAGCTAAGGCGTGGTAGCGGTTACGATAAATCCAGAAAAAGCGGGCTAGCTTGCACTCATCGTCAATCACGTTGACGTAAATGGTGAAAACTAGACCCGCTTTTTGTCTTACTTTTTTTAAAGTATGCGCCTTAATTAGCGATTTTAATATACGTGGCTACACGCGCTTTACTGGTTTTAAACAAACGTTGCGTTTTAAACCTAAGCTTTAGTAGCAACACGTAAGCAAGTGGTACTAAGAACAAGCTGGTTAGTGTTGAGAACACCAGCCCACCAATGATTGCAATGGCCATTGGTGAGTAGGGAGGACCGTCGCCACCAATTCGAGTACTCCCCATCGCAAGTGGAATAAGCCCTAGAACTGTAGTGGCTACTGTCATCAGAATAGGCCTGATACGTGTCATACATCCTTCAATCACTGCGTCATACAGCGACAAGCCTTCATTAATTAGCTGATTAATTCTGTCTACCAATACGATGCCATTATTAACCACAATACCCATCAGAATCAGCATGCCAATCATCCCCATGATAGACATAGATGTGCCTGTAACCATGAATGCCCAAAAAACACCTGTGAAGGAAAACAGTAGTGACGTAATTACAGATGTTGGAAGAATTAGCGATTCAAACAGCGCGGCCATCACAACGTATATCATGCAAAGCGCTAATAGCATATTCATTTGCATTACGGCATTGGCTTCATCCTGGCGAGAGAAGCTGCCGTCTAGCGTCCACTTATAGCCTGTCGGCAATTCGATATTAGCTAATGCTTTTTCTATGCGCTCACGAGCTTGTTCGGTGGTGGTTTCACCCTCTAAGTTTGCACCAATAGCTAGCGCGGTTTGACGATAGTTGCGGTTAATTTGCGAAAGCTGTGGCACCACAGAGAAATCTGCAATCATGTTCAGCGTTACCGATTGACCCTGCGTAAACCCAATATTGATGTTCTTAAGTTCGCTTAGCGAGGCTTGAATATCGCTGCCAAACTTAAGCTGCACCGCCACTTCTCCGGCGTCACCATAGCGGAATGTACGTAAATTACTTCCGCGTAGTGCCGTAGAGATAAGTTTAGCCACATCGTTTACTTGTATGCCGAAGCGATTTGCTTTCTCTCTGTCTATGCGTATTTGAACCTCATCGCGGGTAGATCCCGTGTCGGCTTTTACATCTTCCAACCCATCTATGGTGGAAAGAATAGGAATGATTTGCTCTGAAATAGTGAGCAAGGTTTCTGAAGACTCGCCCAACAGCGTTACTCTCACGCCACCACCGTTGCCGCTATCCCACTGGAAAGAGGGGCGAGCACGCACGAATGAAGGCATGTTTTCGCGAATATCCTCCTTAATTTTACCCACACTTACGGGCAACTCGTCATTAAGCGTGATACCGCTTACTGCATGGCCGGCAGTAAAATAGGTATACACCTGCTTAATATGAAAGCGTTCTTGGTTTTCATAAAGATATGCTTCCATTTTATTTACGGTTTTTTCCACTTCATCCAAGGTGAAGTTTTGTGTCACATGGTAATTAAGCCAAATGCGCTCTTGGTTGTCGTTACCCTCATCGTCAGACGTTACCACCTGCATAGGCACAAAGGTCGACGCGAGAATAAGCAGAGCAATAACACAAGTTACACCCTGGTGTTTCAACATCCAGTTAAGCGCACGACCATAGCCTTTTATGTAGGACGGTGTTTTAGGCGTTTTTACAACAGGGATCTTTACCTTAGTTGTCAGCAAGGGAATAAGTGTTTTAGCAATGAAAAGCGACGCGAACAGAGATATACAGATAGCCACAGCAACGTGCTCTAAGAAAATAGTCACGTCTATTTTTACCCCAATAATATTAGGTAAAAACACTATTGCCGTGGTTGCTGTTCCGGCAATGACCGCAAGACTGACTTTGTTTACACCAATCTGGGTGGCTCGCTTAATGTCTCCTTCTTGTTGGCGTTCTTGAAATACGCTTTCAGTGATCACCACGGCGTTGTCTACCAGCATACCTACCGCTAGCATGAGGCCCATTAACGATAAGATGTTGAGTGTATAACCTAATAGATACATCACACCTAAGGTAATACAAATTGAGAATGGCACTGAAAGCACGACGATTAAGGTGGTGGTAAGCTGGCGCAAAAATAAGTACAGCACAATAACTGAAAGTAACGCACCTAAAAGGCCTGCGTTTAGCAAATCGCTCAGCGACGAAGTCACGCTTTTCGCGGTGTCGTCCATTACAAATAAACTAATGCCTGTAAACTCAGGGTCTTCCTTGGCTTTTTCGATAACCTTCATTACCGCGTCGGAAACTTCTACAAGATTGCTGCCCGATTCGCGAAATACGTTAAAGCCTACCGCAAAGGTGCGATCTAAATGACGTCCTTCATTGCGTTGAGGAAGCTCGTAAGTCACGCTGGCAATATCAGACAAGCGAACGCTGCGGGTAACCCACATATTTTTAAAGTCGTTTACATCGGTAAATTCGCCAGTTGGGTTAACCAGAATTTTTTCACCGTTATTGTACATATAGCCCGCGGTTAGCGAGAAGTTGGCGTTTTGAAGCTGCTGCTCTAAGCGTGTACCGTCTATTTGGTAGGCCGCCATTTTCTTAGGATCTAAGCGAATAGTAATTTGACGCTTCATGGTGCCGTATAGCTCAACTTTCGATACACCCGGAACACGCTCTAGCGGTCGCTTAAGGTTACGTTCAAGCAAGTCGTAAGCATTTGATAAGTCGCGGTCGCTCGATACACGCAGCTGGAATATAGGCATATCGTTGGTGTTAAATTTATACACCATGATCCGCTCTATATCGTCAGGAAGTTCGTGGCGAATAGCGTCAATCTTCTCCCGCGCTTCAATACTTTTGGCTTTAAGGTTTTCATCCCAATCGAACTCTACAATGACCTCAGCCATATTGTCGTACGACCGTGCCCTTAATCGCTTTATCCCCGACATGGTAGCAACGGCCTCTTCAACCGGGCGGGTGATCATGGTTTCAATCTCAACTGGCGTTGCATCAGGGTAGGGGATTTGCACTACCATTTCTGGAATATCAATCCCAGGGAATTTCTCTAAAGGCAATAAGCGGCCAGATACAATGCCGAACAGCAACATAGACAAAAACAGCATTCCGATCGTAACGGGCTTATTTAACGCAAAGCGTGCAAGCGAGGCGCCTATACCTGCAATTTTTGAAAGGTGCGGCTGTGAAGCTATGTCTGTCTCGCGTTGATTCGGGTCACGTGTTTGGCGCTTGTCAGTGTGGGTTTCAGAACTGTTATTAGCGTTGTGAGAAGGTGTACTCATAGTACACCTCCTTTCGACATCGCTCCTTCGTCACCAAAGCCCGCATTAGTATTAACAGACGTTTTCTGCGCAACGTTTTTCTTAACGTCGAACAGGCTGTAAAGCACTGGCAGTAATATGAGGGTGAGCAAGCTTGCAAACAGAAGGCCGTATATAACGGTGATGGCCATTGGCGTGCGAATTTCAGCACCTTCACCAAAACCAAACGCCATAGGCAATAGACCCAACACCGTAGTAAGTGTAGTCATCACAATGGGGCGCAGGCGGGTCTTTGCAGCATCTAGAATAGCGGTGTCTTTATCTACTCCTTGACGGCGTAACTGATTTATACGGTCAACTAATACAATAGCGTTGTTCACTACAATACCGCACAGCATAATCAAACCGATAAATACCACCACGTTTAGCGGCGTATTGGTAAGCCACAATCCATACACGGAACCTGCACCGGCTAGCGGCACTGCGAACAAAATAAGCAGAGGGTGCAGCAGCGACTCGAACTGTGACGCCATAACCAAATACACCATGAACACCGCAAGTGCTAGGGCAAACTGTAGCGAACGGAAGCTGCTTTGCATGTCTTCACTTTGTCCAGTTAATGTTGCACTTAAAGATAGAGGAAGTTGGGTTTCATCAATGACTTTATTGGCAACGGCAACTGCTTCATCAAGCTTACCCTTAGCTAAATTCGCAGATACCAGCGCTACACGCTGCTGTCCAACGCGGGTGATCTCGCTAGGACCTACACTCATGTAAACGTCTGCCACGGCACTTAATGGAATAGGTTGTGCAGAGCCTGGATTAACAACAATGGCACGCACGCTGGCGATGTCATCTCGCTGGTTTTCTTGCGTTCTTACTAGCACATCCACCTTTCTGTCTTCAACACTGTACTGTGTAGCGACACGGCCACCTACTTTGGCTGCAATAAGCTGAGAAACGGTTGATGCATCAAGCTCAAGGCGAGCAAGTTTGGCGTGATGGAAGGCTATTTTAAGCTCTGGGCTTCCGTCACGAATGCTGGTCGTTACGTCTGCAAAATTACTAAAACTGGCTAGCTTGGTCGCAATGGCGTCGCCATACTGCTGTAACTGATTTAGGTCGTAACCCGCAATTTCAATTTGAATAGGCGATGCAAAGCTAAATAGCTCAGGCTCTGAAAACGTTGCCTGAACCTGAGGTTTAAAGGCTAGGTAATCACGAAGCGCACGCTTTACCGCGTCCATATCGCCAGCTGTCGCCGAAGGCTGCATGACAATGTTTAAGCGGCCCCAATGATCGCCACCCTGATTAGGCGCGGCGCTTATAAGGCTACCCGTACCAGACATGGCATAGGTGCGAAGCACCTTGGTTTCGCCGCCATCATTGTTATTTACTGCAACCGCAGCAAGCTCGCTGATAATAGCGTCGGTACGCGCCAGTGGCGAGCCCGCAGGAAGGGTCACTTCTACCGAAAATTCTCCTTGTGACAGGGTAGGAATAAGTTCCATACCTAGTTTTGGTACAAGCATTATCGCGCCAGCAGCAAGAATAAAGGCAGTAGCTAACACCAGCGCTTTGGCTTTAAGACTTACGCGCAGCAGTTTTTCATAAGCAGAAGCGAGAAGGTCAAACCCTTTGTTAAATACCCAGATAAGTGGTTTAAAGGCAACGCTTAATAACTTGCTGACGATATGCCATGCACCTATCACCAAGGTGACCAAGGCTGCAGGTAAAAAAACAAAGATAAGTCTGAATACCCAACGAATTGGCAGGGTAACGTAATACATAACTTTGCCAAACGTCGACGTAGGAGGGGTAGGCGCTGGTGTAGTAAACACATCTTCGTGGTCTAGCTGTTGCTTTTTCTTCTTATGTGCCATCGCAGGGATAAGTGTGAGCGCAACAACAAGCGATGCTGCCAAAGCGAACGACACGGTTAACGCTTGATCTTTAAACAGCTGACCTGCAATACCTTCTACAAATATTAGCGGCACAAACACGGCCATAGTGGTCAGTGTCGAAGCCACAATTGCGCCAGAGACTTCTTTTGTTCCTTCGCTGGCGGCAGATGCATCAGTGTCTGTGGCTTCTGCCGTCGTTTTTTCATTAGCTGTAGCGTTATCACTCCCAGCCACTTTTAATTTTTTATGGCGATCGATATTTTCAAGCACAACAATGCTGTTATCTACTAATAATCCAACAGCCAGCGCGATACCACCTAAGCTCATCATGTTTAAGCTTATATCGTTGGCATACATTAGATTAAAGGTGGCAATTACTGATACCGGAATAGAAACCGAGATAATAACGGTAGCCCAGAAGTCTTTAAGAAAAAGATACAGCACTAACATGGCTAAAATACCGCCCATCACTGCCGCTGATTTTACGTTATCTATAGCTTGCTTAATGAACACGCTTTGGTCATAAATTTCGCTAAGCGTGTAGTTTGAAGGCAAGTTGTTGTTGACCTCATTTAACCGGCTAGCCACTTTTTGCGCAACGTTAACGGCATTAGCATCGCCTTCTTTATAAATGGCAATTTCAATGCCTTCATTGCCGTTAAAGCGCGTTACCACATCACGATCTTTATAAGCACTCTCAACCGTTGCCACGTCTTTAAGTTGAATGTTTCTGCCTTCAAAACGCCCAATGAAAAGGTTTTCGATATCGCTCAGTGTTTCAAACTGATTCAGGGTTCTGACCAAAAACGCCTGGGCTGCGTTATCAATTCGACCGCCGGCCGCGTTAATGTTTTCGGCACTGACCCGGTCAATAATTCGGGTAATGGGAATAGACAGCTGACTGGCTTTCTGCTGGTCGATAAGAATGTGTATTTCGTTTTCTAAACCACCGCCAACGCGCACGGCTGCCACACCCTCTACTGACTCTAGCGCTCGTTTTACTTGCTGTTCGGCATACAAACGTAATCGCTTCATTTGCGCTACGCTTAAACTTGACGTATCGCTTTGTGCCGTCAGCCCCAGTTTAATTACCGGGTCTAAACTTGGGTTAAAACGAAGGAGTCTTGGCTTTTCTATATCAAGGGGAAGTTGTAAAACATCGAGTTTTTCGCGCACTTCTAAGCTCGCGAAATCCATGTCAGTACCCCATGCAAATGAAAGCACTACGTCAGACTGGCCTGCGCGCGATGTGGACGTAACTTTACGTACGCCTTTTACTACGCCAATGGCTTCTTCAATGGGTTTTGAAACCAGTTGCTCGACTTCGCCTGGCGCTGCACCGTCGTAGTCAGTACGAATGGTGAGAGTAGGGTAAGATAAGTCAGGCAGTAGGTTAACCGACAGTCTGCCTAACGACACCATACCAAATAGCAATACCGCAAAAGTGAACATACTAACGGCAACAGGGCGCTTTACAGCAATATCTACAATACGCATTGTGTGAGTTCCTTGTTGGGCCGAATTAGCTGTTAACTACTTCAACAGGGGCGCTGTCTTTCAAGTTTTGGTGGCCTGCGGTAACCACTTCTTCATTACCGTTTAAACCATTAATAACTTCAATGACTTCGTTGTTTTCGAAACCTGTAGAAATATCAACTTTTTTAACTTTGCCGTTGTCGACAACGAATACACTATGATTATTATCGATGGTAACTAGCGCTCTACGAGGCAACAACGTGGCGTTAGCATGTGTTGCGTACTCAAGTGACACATCGGTAAACATGCCGGCTTTAAGTTTGTTATCTTCGTTAGGTACTTTTAAGGTTACTTTGAACGTGCCGGTGGTCGCATCGATGACCGGGCTTATACGTTCAACACTCGCGGTGATACTTCTGTCGCCTAAAGCCGCCACGGTAAGCATTGCACCTTGTCCAATCACTACGTTAGGTAGCTCATTTTCAGGCAGATACACAATGCCTTGAAGATTACGTTGCTGAACGATATGGAACATTCTCTCCCGTTGGAACGATTCAGTCAGGTTGCCTACTTTGGCATTCCTTTCTGCAATGTATCCATCAATTGGGGCTGTGATAGTGGCTTCTTTCAAATCAAGTTCAGCCAAGCGTACAGATGCTTTTGCTGATTCAAATTGCGAAGTGAGCTTGTCGTAAGTGTCATCGCTGATAAGCTTTTTGGAATAGACTTTGTTGACCTTTTCTAGTTCGCTTTCAATGCCAGCTAAATCAGCCAAAGCTTTTGATAAGTTCAGCTCGTAGCGGCGTTTATCAAGCTGTGCCAGTACCTGGCCTTTTTCAACATAATCACCTTCTTCTACGAAGATTTCTTCGATAATTCCAGACGCTCGCGCAACCACAAATGCTTCTTCACGGGCTTCTAAAATAGCGGTTGTATCGTAAGTGGACGTAATGTCGCCAGTAACAATGGTTTGGGTTTCAACGGGAATAGCAAAAACGGTTTCTTCAACTTCGGTGGCGTTGGCTTGGTCATTAATGGCATCAGCATCAGAACATGCTGTCATCGAGAGAGAGAGGGCAACAATACCGCTTCCAACAAGTAATTTGAGTGATGTTGGCGAAAACGGTAATAAAGAATGTGATGGTGAAAAAGAGGTGTTGCTGTGCGTTGTAGTTTCCATGGTCAATAACCCTAACGTAGTTGTCGTTATATAATAATGACCATATACAGCAGCTAATATGCCAAAGATGTTAACTAATGTTAATTGTTAATAATATCAATCACTTATGAGTGTAACAAACAGTTTCAACGAAAAAGCCAACCCAAGTGGTTGGCCTTTTCTACTAATGCTTAGCGAGAATCGCTAAAAAGAGGCTGGTTCTACTATAGTTTATTAAACCAAAGTATAGCTTGTAGTGATCTCAACATTACCCGTTAGCATTAGCATGACGGAACAGTATTTTTCTGCAGAAAGCTGCACAGCGCGAGCAAGGGCCTTTTCACTAATGCCTTCACCTGACACTGTGTAATGCGCGTGAATTTTAGTAAATACACGAGGCGGCTCTTCAGCGCGTTCAGCTTCTAATTCACAGTTACAGGCTTCAATGTTAAAGCGCCCTTTTTTAAGAATATCTACCACGTCAATACTTGAACATGCACCAACTGCCAACAGCACTGATTCCATCGGAGATACAGCCTTACCGCTGCCGTCCATCACCGTTTTGTAACCGCTGTCGGTAGTTCCTGTAAAAGTTAAATCTTGATCCCAAGAAACACGTGCTTTCATTGTTTGTCCTAATGTCATAAAAATAAAAAAGGAAGCTGCAAGACAGGCCAGTTTAGCGCTTCAATGCAGCTGTGACATGTGCGTTTATTTGTTAAGGCGAACTGCATCTGGGCTAAGCGTGATTTTCTTTTGCTTATATAACGCCCCTAACGCTTTTTTATACGCCGCTTTACTCACGTTAAAATGAGAGTAAATGGCTTCTGGCGCACTCTTATCTGTTAGCGTAGAAATCCCACCGTGGGCTTCTAAGTCATCCAAAATGGCTTGTTGAAGTGCATCACGGCCACCTTTGT
>Ga0213832_1000692_pt1 | contig 15889 bp, 10 predicted proteins | sample SWATP13_FD_161660 | JGI IMG/M metagenome (GOLD analysis project Ga0213832, IMG submission 161660) | Coastal seawater microbial communities from Marineland, Florida, United States - SWA TP1 #3 | ecosystem: Environmental > Aquatic > Marine > Coastal | place: USA: Florida | collected 2016-08-06 | reverse complement strand
AACATTAATCATTCTAATATCTCCCGTTAATTATTTTACTTCACTTGCTTGGCGAGCAAGCGCTTCAATGGCTTGCCAGTCTTTGTTTTCAATAAGTTGTTTATCTAACATCCAAGTACCACCTACGCAGATAACGTTTTTAAGTGCGAGGTAGTTAGGCGCTGTTTCAAGGCTAATGCCACCCGTAGGGCAAAAAGTTACTTGTGGTAAAGGACCACCAATTGATTTAAGCATTGCAGTGCCACCCGCCGCTTCTGCAGGGAAGAACTTTAAGAACTTAAAGCCATGGCTCGCCAATTTCATTACTTCACTTGGTGTTGCTGCACCTGGTAAAAATGGAATATCAGTCTCTTTAGCCAGTGCTAATAATTCGTCGTTTACACCTGGGCTAACCATAAAGTCAGCACCGGCTTCAACAGATGCATTAAATGTCGCTTTATCAACCACGGTACCTGTGCCAACGTATGCTTCTGGTACGGCTTCTTTCATTAGCTTTACAGCTTCTGCCGCAATCGGCGTGCGTAAAGTAATTTCTAATGCTTTTAAGCCACCGTTATAAAGCGCACGTGCAAGGGGTGCTGCATCTTCAAGTTTTTCGATAACAACAACCGGTACCACAGGTGCCGATGATAAAATTTTCTCAATGCTCATTGTATGTTCCTCATAGCCCAGTAACGGCGTATTATTATTCTAAACCAAAGGCACTTGCGCCAAGGTCTGCACTACTTACTATATTTCTGAAACCTGCAAATAACTCTCGGCCTGTACCGTATGTTTGGCTTGGCTGGCTAAGTTGTAATTCACGTTTTGCTAATTCTTCATCGCTTACATGTACTTTTAATACACCCGCTGGTGCATCAAGGGTCACTAAATCACCTTCGTGAATTTTTGCGATTACCCCACCTTCAACCGCTTCTGGTGCTAAGTGGATAGCAGCAGGCACTTTACCTGATGCGCCCGACATACGACCGTCTGTGACAATCGCCACTTTGTAGCCTTGGTCTTGCAGTGTTGCCATTACTGGCGTCAACTTATGAAGCTCAGGCATACCTTTCGCTTTTGGACCTTGCTCTTTAATTACAGCAATAAAGTCTGTGTTTAATTCACCGCGGCTATACGCTTCTTGTAACTCACCTTGTGAGCTAAATACTTTAGCCGGTGCAGATACAATTTGATGTGACTCAGCCACTGCAGAAACTTTAATAACGGCTTTACCAAGGTTACCTGTTAGAAGCTGTAAACCACCCTGCTTGCTGAACGGGTTATCAATTGGGCGTAATACATCTTCGTCGTGAGACTTTTCAGGGCACGCCACCCATTTGACTTTGCTCGGGCCTGTGCTGTTTGTCATGATCACTGATGAATCTTTATCTAGCATTGGCTCTGTGGTGTATGCTTCTAGGCCATCACCCACAATGGTTTTCACATCGTTATGTAAATAACCTTTGCTAAGTAGTTGCTTCATTAAGAAGCCCATACCGCCGGCAGCTTGGAAGTGGTTCACATCTGCTGAGCCATTCGGGTAGATACGTGTAAGAAGTGGCACAACTTCTGATAAGTCAGCCATGTCTTTCCAAGTAAGGATTACACCCGCTGCTTTCGCGATTGCGACTAAGTGGATTGCGTGATTCGTTGAGCCGCCTGTTGATAACAAGCCAACTAAGCCATTAATAATTGTTTTCTCACTCACTACATCAGCAAGGCAATTAGCATCTTTTGTATCAATTAACTGCTTTAACATGGTTTCGACAGCATGACCTGTTAAACCATCACGTAGTTCTGTGTATGGGTTAATGAAAGAGCTACCTGGTAAATGTAGACCCATGATTTCCATTAACATTTGATTCGAGTTTGCCGTGCCGTAGAAAGTACAAGTACCAGCACTGTGGTAAGAGGCGCTTTCAGCTTCTAATAACTCTTCACGACTTACTAAGCCTTGTGCAAACTTTTGACGAACACGGGCTTTTTCTTTATTTGGGATACCCGATTGCATTGGACCTGCTGGTAAGAAATACGTTGGTAAATGACCAAATGATAAGGCACCAATTAACAGTCCAGGGACAATCTTGTCACACACACCTAAACAAAAAACACCGTCGAACACGTCGTGTGATAAAGAAACCGCAGTAGACATTGCAATCACATCTCGTGAGAACAACGAAAGCTCCATACCGTCACGGCCTTGAGTAACACCGTCACACATAGCTGGCACGCCACCAGCAACTTGTGCTGTTGCATCGTACTTGGTAGCAATAGTTTTTATTAAATCAGGATATTCTTTGTAAGGCACATGCGCAGAAAGCATGTCGTTATAAGCATTAATAATCGCTAAATTTGGTTGCTCATCTGCTTTTAAACGAGCTTTGTCATCGCTGCTACAAGCAGCCATAACGTGTGCAATATTACCGCAACCTAAGCCGGCACGTACTCTTGTTTGTTTTTTTGCGTGCGCGATACGATCTAAATAAGCTTGGCGGGTCTCTTTACTACGTTCAATAACGCGTTCGGTGACTTCTTGGATACGAGGATGCAACATATAAATTCGACTCATCTCTATAGTTAGAGGATAAAGGCTCAGTGACAATTACAGACTCCACGAAAATAATTGCACTGAGCATCTTTGATTTACCCGTTCAAAGGTACGCTGACAGGCTGTCTCTCACAACCAACCTGACACCGGTGTCACTGTATTAACTCATGACTGTGACACCGGTGTCAACCTTATCTGTTAAATTTAGTTTAATTTTTTTAAATGACCAAATAATGAACAACATTATTTTAGCTAACTATGAGTAAAATTCATGCTCAAGTTATGTTTAAAGTTCCACTTTAACTTTGAATACCAAGAATATAACTCTTTAAGTTCAGGTGGTTATATAAAAAAATCGAGGAAGGAATTTACATAAAAAAAGCCCGAGAAAGCGTCACTCAATCTCGGGCTACTGTGAAAAAAACAAATTGAATTTTATTTAATTGCAGCTGTTGACTCGCGAGTAATTAGTTTTGCTTCAAGCGTTACCTGATAAGGTGTTTCTTGTGGATCACTAATATGACTGATTAGTTGTGTAACCGCTTGGTGGGTCATTTCTTCAACTGGCTGCGCAATAGTTGTTAGTCCAGGCCAAATATGACGTGCAATGGGTGCGTTATCAAAACCGGCAATTGAGATATCATCAGGCACTTTTAGTTGCATTTGTGTTGCTAGTTTAAGTACTGCAGCCGCCATATAGTCGTTTGATGCAAAGACTGCCGTTGGGCGCGGCTCTAAATCAAGAATTGTACGAGCACTATCAACACCTGAGTGATAACTAAAGTTACCCTCTTCTACTAAACGTTCATTAAATTCAATACCATTAGAAGCAAGCGCACGGCGATAACCTTTAAAGCGCTGCTCTGTAGCACTGTGATCTGGGTGACCTTTAATGAAAGCGATTTCTTTGTGACCTAATTTAATTAAATGCTCTGTTATTTCAAACGCACCTTGCTCATCATTACTGCGAACAGAAATAGAATCATCTTCAAGAACTGCAGATGCAACGCGCGCATATGGGATTTTTTTCGATTTTAAGAAAGTGACAAGCTCTGGAAAATCAGAAAATGGCGGCGTTAATACAATGCCATCTAAGCGCGATGTTTGAAGAAGTTGTTCAATATTGTTAATTAGGTCTTGCCCACGAAGTTCACATGGGTGGATCAATAAATTGTAATTATGGTCATGGCATGCTGCCAGCGCACCAGTTTGTACGCGAGTGATATAGCTTTTACTTGGGTTATCATACAAACAACCAATAATAAAACTGCGGTTTTGCGCTAAGCCACGGGCGATTGGGTTTGGTGTGTAATCTAGCTCTTTAAATACTTTTAGTACTTTTTCTCGGGTAGCATCACTCACGTTAGGCTCATTGTTGAGCACGCGAGACACTGTTTTTTTAGATACACCGGCGTAGCTTGCGACGCTATTAATGGTTACTTTTTTCATACCATAATCATCCAGTCCGCTCCAATTAAGCTCGACTACTAACGTGTAAACACGCAGCAGCACCTACCAGCGGAATATTATCTTGTGTTACCAAGGTTACAGGTATCTGTGAAGTATATTGCGACATAATGCCTTTGTCTGCAAAGCGTTCAACAAATCGGCTAGATAGTAAACGTTGTTGCATACGAGGTAAAATACCACCGCCAATAAATACACCACCTAGAGCACCAAATGTTAGGGATAAATCACCAGCTACACTACCAATCCAATCACAAAATTGATTAAGGGTTGCATCGCAGATATCACATTGTCCTGTCGTTGCAAGCTCACTGATTTGTGCTGCATCAAGGTTTTTTGCTGCAACGCCTTTAACGGCTGCCATCGCTTTATATAAATGCGCTATACCTGGGCCAGAAAAAACAGTTTCTACTGACACATGATTTAATTGCTTTTTAAGCTCGGTGATTAACTGGCGATCTAACTCTGTAACCGCTGCAAGGGTAATATGCCCCGCTTCGCAGCTAAGCACTGCACTGCCTTGCGAAGTACGCACCAAGCATGCAGCACCAAAGCCTGTGCCAGGCCCCATCACGGCAATATTGGCATTGTTGTCTGCTTGCCCTGCTTTAACAGCTACGTTTTGTGAATCATCTAAATAAGGCGCTGCATAGGCAAATGCAGCAAAATCATTAATAACTTCTAGCTGTGTGAATGCAAATTTAGCTTTTAGATTTTCAACGCTAAAATGCCAACCTAAATTAGTTAAATGAACTTGGCCTGCTTTAATTGGGCCTGCAACAGCTAAACACGCTCTGTTTGGCTTTGCATATGATATTTGACTGAAATAGTGCTCAATGGCACTTTCTAGGGAACCAAAATCTGCACTTGGAAATTTAAGGTTATGCTCAATGACAAATTGATTTGTATGTTCGTTAAAATCAGTGATTAAAGCAAAGCGCGCATTTGTGCCGCCAATATCGGCAACAAGGATAGGATCAAAATCGGTGTTAGACTGTGTGTTCATTATGTTTTCTCTATGTGTCTAAGCTGTTTGCCGCTTATTTTTATAGTTTTCAATGGCAAAGCCACTGTTCAAGATAACCTTTGAGTTATTAACTCAAAGCAACTATCTTTAGTATTAAAAAAGTGCTGCCCAAATAAATGGGCAGCCAAATACGTTTTGACAACAAAATGATAAAACATCGACATTATGACACCGGTGTCAGCATTGAATCAATAAAAATTTTAAATATTTGCCTTTGCATACGTATTTTACGACGAAGTACTTGCTTATTGAGCCCGTTTAGGGTTGTGATGCTACATCAAAAATGACTCTGTAACTTTACCATTTATAGATAAAAACGACTTATCATAAATAGCTTGAAAAAAATATTAAATAGCCGAAAATGGCCGTTACAAATCATCACTATTGCTTTGGAATTAATACCCTATGAAAGGTAAAGCGACATCTTTTGACATCGCACATTATGCAGGTGTTTCTCAGTCAACTGTGTCACGAGCACTTCGAAATAGCCCTTTGGTTAATGAAGAAACGCGCCGACGTGTTCATGAAGTCGCCAAACAACTTAATTACAAAGTAGATAAAAACGCTAGTAACCTCAGAACACAGCAAAGTAGTACCCTCGCGCTTTTGTTATTTGAAGACCCCACATCAGACGAATCACAAATAAACCCATTCTTTTTAGCAATGCTTGGTAGTATTACCCGGGCCTGTGCAAAAGAAGGCTATGATTTGCTTGTATCTTTTCAATCAAGTAGCTCAGATTGGCAAGCTGACTACGAAGATAGCCACCGTGCAGATGGTCTGATCTTATTAGGCTATGGTGACTACTTAGATTACCAGCCTAAGTTCAGAACCCTTATTGAACAAAATACTAAGTTCGTATGCTGGGGTGCCAGTGTTGATAACCGCCCAGACTTAACTGTGAGCTGTGATAATTATGGTGGCGGTAAACTTGCCGCAGAGCATCTGCTTGCAACAGGCAGAACCGATTGTGCGTTTATCGGTGATGCCTCTGATCACAGCCCTGAATTTTTTGCTCGCTACCAAGGTTTCAAAGATGCTTTTATGGATAAAGGTATCAAGCTAAACGAACGAAAAATGGCGAATGCTATTTCTACAGAAGAATCTGGCTATCATGCTACCCGTTCACTTATAGCAAATAACATTCGCTTTAACTCACTATTTGCCGCCAGTGACCTGATTGCCATTGGTGCTATTCGCGCTTTAAAAGAAGCAAAAATTAAAGTGCCTGATGATGTTCACGTGGTTGGCTTTGATAACATTTCCATCGCTAATTTCGTCAATCCTCCGTTGACCACAATTCAGCAAGATACGACCTTAGCAGGGCAAATGTTAGTTGATAACTTGCTTAAATTAATTCGCGGAGAACAAGTGGAGAGTACCCTACTCCCACCAAGATTAATCATTCGTGGCTCGAGTGTATAAGTTAGTATGTAGCGATAGCTCCTCTGCATTTACACCCTAAATTGCAGCTTTTAAAAGCAATAAACTAATAAAATGGCTTTTTTTTCGATTTACCCAAGACTATTACTTCGAAAAAGCAGATAATTGCACCTATTATGATGAAAACGCAGTGCAAGGCCGTTTACGGCTTTTGCCTGCAACGCGCACAAAGGTGGAATTTTTTAATGGAAATTAAAGTTAATTTTCTCGACAACCTCAGACTTGAAGCCAAGTTTGATGACTTCTCTGTCATTGCAGACCAACCTATTCGCTACAAAGGTGATGGCTCAGCGCCAAGCCCATTTGATTATTTCTTAGCGTCTTCTGCGTTGTGTGCGGCTTACTTTATTAAAGTGTATTGTAATTCACGTGATATCCCGACTGATGGTATTCGCGTTGCACAAAATAACATTGTTGACCCTGAAGACCGCTATAACCAAATTTTTCAAATTCAGGTTGAATTACCAGAAAGCTTATCGGAGAAAGATCGTACGGGTATTTTACGCTCAGTAGAACGCTGTACAGTAAAACGCGTCATTCAAACAGGCCCTGAGTTTAAGATCGATACCGTTGAAAGCATTGAAGCTGACGCACAAGCGATGCTGATGGCAAAACCAGATGATGAAAACAATACCTTTATTTTAGGTAAAGATTTACCACTTGAAAAAACCATCGCTAATATGACGGCTATTCTTGAAGAGTTAGGGATGAAAATCGAGATCTCTTCTTGGCGAAATATTGTACCAAATGTATGGTCATTACATATTCGTGATGCAGCGTCACCAATGTGTTTTACCAATGGTAAAGGTGCAACGAAAGAAAGCGCGCTATGTTCGGCTTTAGGCGAGTTTATTGAGCGCTTAAACTGTAACTTCTTCTATAACGACCAGTTCTTAGGCGAAGACATTGCTAATAGCGAGTTTGTTCATTACCCAAATGAAAAATGGTTTGCACTCACCGACGATGACTCACTACCTGAGGGTATTTTAGATGACTATACCCGTGAAATTTACAATCCAGATGGTGAGCTTTGTGGCTCGCACCTAATCGATACCAACTCTGGTAATAAAGAGCGTGGTATTTGTTCGATTCCTTATGTACGCCAGTCAGACGGTGAAACGGTTTATTTCCCTTCAAACCTTATCGAAAACTTATTCTTAAGTAATGGGATGAGTGCAGGTAACAACTTTGCCGAGGCAAAAGTACAATGTTTATCTGAAATTTTTGAACGTGCCGTTAAGCGCCAAATTATCGAGCAAGAAATTGTTTTACCAGATGTACCTGAAGCGGTATTAAACAAGTACCCAAGCATTGTAGCGGGTATTAGAGGGCTTGAAGAGCAAGGCTTCCCTATTGTTGTAAAAGATGCCTCGCTAGGTGGTCAGTTCCCTGTGATGTGCGTAACACTCATGAACCCTAAAACAGGCGGTGTATTTGCCTCTTTTGGTGCGCACCCAAGTTTTGAAGTTGCCTTAGAGCGCAGCCTAACTGAACTGTTGCAAGGCAGAAGCTTTGAAGGTTTAAACGATGTACCTAAGCCAACGTTCAATAGCATGGCGGTCTCTGAGCCTGAAAACTTTGTAGAGCACTTTATTGATTCAACAGGTGTTATCTCATGGCGCTTTTTCAGCGCTAAACACGATTATGATTTTGTTGAATGGGATTTCTCTGGCAGCAATGAAGAAGAAACAGCTAGCTTATTCGGTATCTTAGAAAGCTTAGGCAAAGAAGCTTACATTGCTGAGTTCTCAGATCTTGGTACAGCGTGTCGCATTTTAGTGCCTGATTACTCAGAAGTGTACCCTGTAGAAGACTTAATCTGGGACAATACCAATAAAGCGCTAAACTTCCGCGAAGATATCTTAAATCTGCATCGCTTATCAGAAGATCAACTTGCTGATCTCGTTGAGCGTCTAGAACAAAGTGAGCTTGATAACTACATAGATATCATCACTTTAATCGGCATTGAGTTTGATGAAAACACAGTGTGGGGCCAATTAACAATCCTTGAGCTAAAACTACTTATATACCTAGCACTTGGTGATTTAGAAGCAGCGATGGAGCTAGTTGAAGCCTTCTTACAATACAACGACAACACCATTGTTGAACGTGGTTTATTCTATCAAGCAATGCACGCCACATTAGAAGTAGCACTAAGCGATGATCTAGAGATTGAAGATTACATTCACAGCTTCACCCGTATGTTTAGTCAAGACACCATGGATGCTGTCGTTGGCTCAATCAACGGCGATGTAATGTTTTATGGTTTAACAGAAACCAGCATGAAGCTTGAAGGCTTAGATAGACATCAGCGTTTAATTGATAGTTATAAAAAGCTACACGCTGCCCGCGCTAAAAAAGCGGGGCTGTAAGTAAATATCAAAGCCGCACGTTTTCGTAACCTGCGGCTTTTCTGCTTTACTTAAAAACGTTACTTAACGAAAATGCACACCTGTAATGTCATACTCAGCAATAAAGCGACCACCATAAGTATCCACAAACATAAACTCCATCTCTATTTTTTCTCGTCGGCCTTTATGTTCAAGCAATTCAATAATAAAGTATTTATTCGAATTAAGATCAAAAGAACGGCCTTGTGTTTCTCGTGTAATATTAAACTTTGTAGGATTACCGATTCTATCAAAGTACTCAAACAGCACGTTTAGACCGCGCGCATAAATTCCCGAGTCTCGCTGTGAAGAATTAGGTCTTTGTTGAGCAAGCAACCAATTTTTGTCCTTTTGATTTACAGCTTTAATAAACTCAGTCATTAATTGTTGATGTTCAACCAAAGGCGGCATTTTTACTTCTTTGAGTGCTTGTGTGAGTTTATCTCCCGCTATACCTGTTCTTGCTATGTAATTATCAAAACCTGCCTCTATCGACATATAATTGAGATAGTCAGCAAGGCCACCTTTGTACACCTGTTCAAATGTGCCATATTCTTGCGACAGAATACGTTCAAGACGATTATAAAAAGAAAAAGCATGCGCTGAGTCTAATTTTTTCAGTTTCGACGTATCTATCAATTGACCAAAAAGTAGTGCATTTAAGTCAATTACATTCGTTTTATCATCAAACGTAACGATTTCTTTAGCCCACTCTCTATCGGCTGTGGCAAGTTGCAAATAGTAACGTTGAAAAGGCGCACCATGCTCATCAGCGATTGTTATTTTATTTGTCGAAAAGTCATAAATTTTGGCGTTTTTTGTAGGGCTAGTTCTGATACTTACTTTAAAGCCGTTTGACAGTTCAGTAAATTTATCAGACTTCTCAATCACAACTCCCTGTGAAGCAAAAACAGTCGTCGTAAAAAGCACTAAAAAGCTGGCAATGAATATAGTAACAGTTTTCATATAAATCCCTTTGAAGTTAAAATTAGGCTTACCTATTACAGGTTCAAACAGTTACCTTAAATGTATATTAAAATTGTAAGTAATTGAAGCTCAGTGTAAATGTTAGGGTTTAAGATTTATTACGGTTAAGGTTTATAGCGATAATGCCCTGTTATTTTATAGCTAAATAACATATCTTCGAGTACAGGCCCTGCCCCTATGTTGTGCACAATCAGTGGCCTTTTTTTATCTCTTGATAGTTCATCAGTCACTATTCCAATATGAGGTAAGTTGCCAGGCAGCATCCAAGTGACAATATCTCCCCCCCCTATAATTGCTCGCGTCTTCACTTATATTCAAACTATGCCCATGTCGTTTAAAGAAATGCTGTAAGTTAGGAACACGACGGTGATCAATATTTGAATCAGGCTTTGTTAGACCCCATATTCTGTTTGATTGATATAAGGTAAAGTTATCACGCATATCCTCATGAACGAGTACTTGTAAATCGGTTCCGAGTGCCCTATAACTGCGAATTATGACATCAGTACACACACCAATAGTGGCAGGTACATCACCATTTGGATAAGCAATTCTTTTATAGCTTCCGTCATAAATAACGGAGTGATTTGTTCGCTCCTTAGCGGCTTGAACAAGTTGACTATAAAAGTCATCTGCTTTGACGTTAAATACAAGTAATGTAGATAATAACAATGCTGTTCTAATCATTTATTTAATCCCTTAAAAGTTCGAGCATAGTTAATTTGGGAGTTCTTTAGCTAAATCAATACTAGACAGAGTAGTAATAATCAAGTTACCAAGAATATATAATGCCCCCCTTAGAGGTTAACAATGTTAAAAAAAAAAGCCACGGCGAGTGCCGTGGCTTTTGTGTTACTGCGTTAGTAAAACTTACTTCAATGCGTCTTCAACAACTGGGTAATGATCCCATACTTGTTTGTCGCTCACTGAGCGAAGTAACTTGATGTATTCAGCATGAGTCCAAGCAAGCGGTGTGGCTGAGTTTGTACCCTCACCTAGCTGATAGCCTGCTTTATTGTTACCTACCCCATCCCAAACTTGTTCAGGTAACATCATCCCTTCATTAGCAAATGCTTCCATGCCTTTTACATAGGTGTCTTTAATTGCTTGTTGTTTCATTGCATCAAGGCTATTAGTTGCGTTTGCCGCAGCGATTTCATAGTGACCACGCTCACCTGTGAAAAACGGCCATACACGACCACGTTGACCAGGGGTGTTGTTACCACCTTCGGCATAGTTGTTACCTGTCACTTCATCTTCACCGTAACCATCGTTACCATAGCGGCGGTAGCCTGGGAATGAACCTGACCCATCAGCAAAATTAAAGGTGTAACGTACTTGCAGGTTATCAACTAAGGTTTCGTCATCATACTCTGGTAATGTTTTTACAATACTTGGCGCAAGTGCATCACGAACACCATAACGTACAAGCTCTAAGAAACCACCATCAAGGATTTGCTTTTTATCAAAGCCTTCACGACCATTATTAGCGTTAAGTGTAGTTGATGAGTTTGGATCTTTGTCTTGACCAATACGAATGAAATATTCGCCATCGCTGTTTTCAGACTTAAGGTTACCTTGAGTCGTAAACATCGTGCTTTCAATTTCACTGTTGTAGGTTTTAGCCGTTGCTAGGTAACGCTCTGCATTTTTGGTGTCGCCTGCTTTTTTAGCAATATCAGCAGCTGTCACTAAGCCTGCAACAACCGCAGCAGTTGTTGAAGGTGAGAAGCCATTTTGTTCTTCCCAACGCTCTTGTTGTGTTGCGGGTGGTGTAACTTGCGTGTCGTTCCAAAGAATTTTCGCAAGGCCACCATCAACCAAGAAATCAGCAGCTGGCTTTAACATTTTGCCATACCAATCTGTCAGCTCTTGATCGTTAAGTACGCCTGCTTGATGTAGTTTCCATGCAAGCATAATTGGCATTGCTGTTTGGTCAAGCTGTACACCTACCCACTCAAGCTCACCATCAACGTGCGTCTTTTGTAAGAACCACCCAGTGTCACCACCATTACCTGGTGTATTATCTGTTACTTGTACTTTTTCTAGATATTCAAACGCTGTCTTGGCGGTACGTGTATCACCCATGGCCATAAATGCCATTGCTACTTGATAGAAATCACGAACCCAAACCGCTTTATAACCGGTAGAACCTGTTTTAGCTGATACTGTTTCACCCCAAGGGTTAGAAAGTGACGCAATTAAAGCACCGGCATGGGTTTTATCTTCTTGCGCTTTTAACACCATGGCACTGGTGTAGAGCAACTTACCATTATCAGCGGTGCTATTAGATAATGTGCTCAAAGGCTCAAGGCTTGCTAAGTAGTCTTGCCAACCAATTGCAGCACCCTCACCGTTATAGGCAGCAAGCACTTTTTGGTAGCCTTGGTTTAAACTTGCTTGACCTTCTTTTAAACTTGCAGCTTCAGAGTTACCAAAACTTAAAGCTAAATCAAAAGTGGTGTTCTTTGATACTTCGCCAAGCTCTGCAAGTAAGCTTACATTGCCCGACTTATCACCCGTATTTTGGTAAGTCGTTGATAATGATTGCGATGCTTTTAACTCTTTTAAGCCATCACTTACACCCGTAAAGCCAACGCTTGCTTGCTTAAATGGTTGAGCTGCTTGTAAAGATAAAAAGTTATCATCCTGCCAAGCAACCAGACCCTTGTCGGTCACTTTTGCAAAGTCATCTAAGCCATTGTTATCAATATAAGGGTTTACATTAACGTAGGCTTTCACACCATCAAGATCTGTATTAAATACGCTACGAACAAACAATGTTTGACCGTTAGGATCAGTGAAGATATGTTTTTCTAGGGTGAAACGGCCTTGTTTATCTTTACTGACTACTTTATAAGCAAGCGATAATGGGCGACCCGCGTCGTCTTTGTATAAATAATCAATGCTTACATCCAGATCATCACTTTCTGTTACGGTAAAGTCTTTACCGACTACAACAAACTGCATATCTTTGATTTGTGCTTGGTGAATTAAACCAAACATGGTTTCTGTGATCATGCCTTTCGCGATTGAAAACCAAACTTTTGATACTTTGCCTGTAGCGGCAGAGTCGCTGTAATGGCCGTCTTGGTATTGCTCATACGATGTACCAATACCTGTTTTACCAGAGTATGCCCAAAAAGGCTCAACACCTGGCGCACCAGGCGCAGAAACCTGCTTTACTGCTGTATTAACTGATTGCTCTGAACTACAAGCTGTTAAACCTAACGCTAACAAGCTTGCTGTAATGAGATTAATTTTTTTCATTGTGTGTCCTTAGTATTGTTGCTTAACGCGCAGTACAGCAATTGCTGCTAGTACGAATGACACTGCACCTAGCACTAACGCATAAATCGGTTGATTATCAAAAAAGTGGCGTAAAATTAGGCCTAATACGCTTGCCGCCAAAAGCTGCGGGATAACAATAAAGAAGTTAAAGATACCCATGTACACACCCATTTTCTTACTCGGTACTGAGGTACTTAACATTGCGTACGGTAAAGAGAGAATTGATGCCCAAGCGAAACCGACACCAATCATCGGCCAGATAAGTAAACTCGGATCTTTGATAATAATAAAGCTCACCAGCCCTAATGCACCTAACACAAGATTGATAGCATGGGCCATTTTAAGCCCCACTTTTTTTACGATGATCGGGATACACATTGCAGCAATGGCAGCAAAACCATTGTAAGCGGCAAATAATACGCCAACCCAGTCCGCACCGTTATTGTAAGCAAGTGAGCTTGTATCACTGCTGCCGTAGTGGAAACTGGTTACCGCTGAGGTGGTATAAATCCACATTGCAAACAATGAGAACCAGCTAAAAAATTGCACCCAAGCCAATTGCTTCATTGCCTCAGGCATTGTGAATACATCATTCACAACTTGATAAAAGCCACCACTGGTTGCGTTTTTAGCTTTTAAAGCACCAGCAATAAATTGAATAACACCAAAGCTAATCAAACCACCAGCAAGCAAATAAAGCTCTTTTTCAAGCGATAGGCCTGTAACAATACCCAGAACGACAAGGCCAAGAACCGTAAAAATTGCAGCGCCTTTGTTAAAGTTTACATCACTTTGAACATCGTTTGAGTCATCGCTCTGCTCTTGTTCATGAAAGCTTTCAAGCTCTTGGGGTGAATATTCTTTGGTGGTGAATACGGTCCAAAAAACGGCGACGAGTAACACAACGGCACCAAAGTAAAACGAAAATTTCACAGAGTCAGGAATTTGCCCTGCAGGTGCTGTGTTGGCAATATCGAACCAGTTAGTCATCATCCAAGGTAGTGCAGAGGCTACAACCGCGCCAACACCAATGAAGAAGCTTTGCATCGCATACCCTGTTGCACGTTGTTTTTTTGGCAGGTTATCGCTCACAAGGGCACGGAAAGGCTCCATAGTCACGTTAATTGACGCATCCATGATCCATAACATACCCGCTGCAATCCAGAGGCTTGGTGAGTTAGGCATAATGAATAACGATAACGTCGTTAAAATAGCCCCATAGAAAAAGAATGGACGGCGGCGACCTAACTTATTCCATGTTTTATCGCTCCAATAACCGATGATCGGCTGCACAATAAGGCCTGTTAGTGGCGCAGCAACCCAGAGGATTGGAATGTCGTCAACATTCGCACCTAGGGTTTGAAAAATACGGCTCACATTACCATTTTGTAATGCAAAGCCAAATTGGATGCCAAGGAACCCAAAGCACATATTCCATATTTGCCAAAAGCTTAGCGTTGGTTTGTTATTATTCATTGTCAGCCTTTAAGGTAAATACTGCACTGCTCAAGCCATTCAGTTGTAATTGAATTGGCGCATTCGTTGTTGCCTCAGAAATCACAATGTCAGCATGATTTTCGAGGTTATCAGTTAACGTTAAACCACTGTGGTTAAGCTTAGGTAACAACGCTTGGTTAAGAGTAAGCTCAACATTTTGTGGGTTTTCTGAAAAGTTACTTACCACAAGCACCAGCTGTTGACCTAGCTTGCGCGTAAAGGCAATGACTTGTTCTGAGCCGGTCAATTCAACCGCTTGCATGTCACCGCCGACAATGGCAGGAAGTGAGTTTAATGACATTAACTTCGTGTAGTAAGCGCGAAGGTTAGCTTGCTCTTTTGAAAGTGCACCGCCATCGAATTTACCATTATTCATCCACGCTTGATGCGCAGGTACACCCATATAATCGAAAATGCTGGTACGCGTTGGGTCGCCAAAACCACCGTCCTCAGAGCCATCTTCACCGACAGCTTGACCAAAATAGAGTAAGGTCGGCGAGCGCGACATTAAGGTAGACACCACCATCGCTGGCTTGCCTTTTTCACTGCTACCCGCGAAATCTGGGCTAGCAATGCGTTGCTCATCATGGTTTTCTAAAAAGTGCAGCATGTGCTCTTCAATATCAGCCACTTGGCTTTGAATATCGAAAATAGTATCCGCTGGTTGCTTACCTTGCATCACAGCTTTAACCGTGTCGTAAAAACCGACTTTGTCGTACAGATAATCCATCTTACCTTGCTCGATATAAGGACGGTAAAGCGTTGGGTTATAAACCTCGGCTAGAATAAAGGCATCGCTTTTTTGCATCTTGATTGATGAGTTTAAAAAGCTCCAGAACTCAACAGGCACCATTTCAGCCATATCATAACGAAAACCATCGACACCTTTATCTAACCAATATAGTGCGATATCGCGAAACTTATACCAGCTATTTGGCAGGTCTTTATCTTGCCAAAATGCGTAGTGCGCACGGTAATCTTTATCAGCGTAATCAGCAGGTAGCATCGGGAAATCATAACTACCATCTGGTTTCACACCGTAATTGATTTTAACTGTTTCGTACCAATCATTGATGTCAGGTTTAGCGGCACGTGCCCCATTGCCCGTCCATTTTGCTGGTGTTTCAGCAAACTGATTATCAGCAAGTGGATGCGGATTACCACCTAAGACTTGATAGCTATCACTGCTGGGAACTTGAAATGACTGCCCTGTTACATAATAAAAATTATTATCGCGCGCATACGTTTTTGTCGTGT
>Ga0213832_1000689_pt1 | contig 16086 bp, 15 predicted proteins | sample SWATP13_FD_161660 | JGI IMG/M metagenome (GOLD analysis project Ga0213832, IMG submission 161660) | Coastal seawater microbial communities from Marineland, Florida, United States - SWA TP1 #3 | ecosystem: Environmental > Aquatic > Marine > Coastal | place: USA: Florida | collected 2016-08-06 | reverse complement strand
GGCGTGAGGCATTCACTCTTCACCTTCACAGCTCCCGCAACCAATTCTTTGAATTGGCTGACTTCTTAAATTAAGTGAGAAGTAAAATAAACTTAATAATTTCAGGCGCGGGATGGAGCAGCCTGGTAGCTCGTCGGGCTCATAACCCGAAGGTCGTCGGTTCAAATCCGGCTCCCGCAACCAACTGAAATTAATACGTAATATTAGACACGCGAAAGCGTGTTTTTTTATGCCTGAACTTCAGGTTCATAGCCCAAAGGTCGTCGGTTCGCCCTCAAAATTCACAGCTCCCGCAACCAGCTGAAATTAAAAATGAATATGTAATACTAGACACGCGAAAGCGTTTTTTTTATGCCTATAAGAAAGTGAAGGTGCTCTTGAGTATCGAAAAAATCTTTTTATCTCATCATAATGTTTGTCCTAATAGGTAATAATACGAAATCATTGCCTATTAATAATATGGTTTCTTGCTTCAAAATAGTTCTCTTTATTAAACAGATTAATATTTTCCTTCTGCTACGTTTAGTGACTTGCATAATCTTCTCTTAAAAGATTGAAAAGTTTATGTTACAAGGTAGGTAAAATTACTTTTTAGTTACAAGTATGACTGAACTTTACCACTGGTTTGACTTAATTGGCGTGGCTGTATTTGCTGTATCGGGTACGCTGCTGGCCTATGATAAAAAAATGGATGGCTTTGGGGTTGTTGTACTTGCCACCGTAACGGCAATTGGTGGTGGTACGTTGCGTGACTTAATCCTAGATGTTCCTGTTTTTTGGTTACATGATCAAAGCTATTTTTGGGCTATTTTATTTTCGGTATTTGTTACTACACGTTTAATTAATAAGCAGCGTTCGATTGAATTTAATACGCTACAGATAGCAGATGCATTTGGTCTGGCGTTTTTTGCTGTTATGGGCGCTCAAAAAGCAATGTTGGCAGGTATGCCTGACACAACGGCTATTATTATGGGCGTTATTACAGGTTGCTTCGGCGGCATGATCCGTGATGTGCTCGCAGGTAATATGCCTATGCTATTAAAAGGTGAGTTATACGCAATTACCTGTATCGCAGGCGGAGTCGCTTATACGCTGGGTATTTCTTTTGGTTTTGTAACAGAGCTTGCGATGGTGATTGCAATGCTAGTGACGCTTGTTTTACGACTGGCGGCGATGAAGTGGCGGTTAACGTTGCATATTTTTAAATATTCTGATTAAACTATAACTTAGGACTTGTTATAGGGACAGATGAAACGTGTCATTAGCTCGTATTTTTTCTCGTGCACAAATAGGCGTACAAGCACCAGAAGTCATAGTTGAAGTGCATTTAGGTAATGGTTTACCGGCTTTTCATATAGTTGGTCTGCCCGAAACATCTGTGAAGGAAGCGAAAGATCGCGTAAGAAGCGCACTTGAAAACTCACAGTTTGGCTTTCCTGATCAGCGGATCACGGTTAATTTAGCACCCGCAGACTTGCCTAAAGAGGGAGGGCGCTTTGATTTAGCCATCGCCGTAGGCATCTTGGTGGCATCAGGGCAGATTAGTTGTCCCGATATTCATCGTTATGAATTTTATGGTGAGCTTGCCTTAAATGGGGAAGTTAGAGGTGTGAATGCGATTTTGCCCTCCGTGCTCGGTGCTAAAGAGAAAGGCCGTTGTTGCTTTCTTCCTGCCGATAATGACTCCTTGGCGAGTCTTGTTTCTGGGGTCGCACGAAAAGCAGTATATTCTATTCAGGATGTCTGGAACGACTTACTTAACCAGCAACCCCTTCCTTTGAATATTGAATACCCAGAGCAGGAATTAGATAGGGAATCTCTCCTCGATTTAAGCGATGTTAAAGGGCAACCAGGCGCGAAACGCGTATTAGAAATTGCCGCTGCTGGTGGGCATAATTTGTTATTTTTAGGCCCTCCGGGTACAGGCAAATCTATGCTCGCACAGCGTATGCCGACAATTATGCCCGCCATGTCTGACGATGAAGCGATTAGTACCGCAGCGCTTTATTCAATTATTGGTCAATCAGTCGATTTAGCGAATTGGCGTGAGCGTCCCTTTCGCAATCCTCATCATACGTGTTCAGCAGTCGCACTTGTTGGTGGTTCGTCAAACCCAAAGCCAGGGGAAATTTCATTAGCCCACAATGGAGTGCTTTTTTTGGATGAGCTGCCTGAATTTGAGAGAAAAGTACTCGACTCATTGCGTGAACCTATGGAAACGGGCGTAGTAACGATATCAAGAGCCGCGAGGCAAATGGAGTTCCCTTCGCAATTTCAGTTGATTGCAGCCCTTAACCCAAGCCCAACAGGTAGCCACACAGATAAGCGAGCGACGCCCGATCAAGTGCTACGTTACTTATCTCGGGTGTCAGGGCCATTTATCGATCGTATTGATTTACAAATTGAGTTGCCAAGATTAACCAGTAGCCAACTACAAAGTACTGAAATAGAAGAAAGCAGTGAGCAAGTTCGCTCACGTGTTGAGCGTGCCTACGCAATTCAGCTTGAAAGACAAGGCAAAGTGAATGCGCGTTTGAATAATAAAGAAATGAATCGTTACTGTATTTTAGCAGCCGCAGAGCTTCAGTTTTTAGCTAAAGCCAGTGAAAAACTGGCTTTATCGCCTCGCTCTTATCATCGGGTAATTAAAGTGGCACGCACCATCAGCGATTTAAAAGCGCAGCCAAATATAACCTTAAGTGAGCTAAAAGAAGCATTAAATTATCGGGCATTTGAGCGGCTAATTAGTCAGCTAACGCAACTCTAAAAGTTTAAATCGATAACATGTAACCTTTACCACGTACTGTAACAATACGCTTCTGATCCTTTTCATCACTTAATTTTTTACGTAGTCGACCAATCAATACATCGACGGTGCGATCACTTGGGCTCCAATCTGGTTGACCAATCTCTTCAGATATCTTTTCACGTGATGTTGCTTTACCCGCATTTGCAATTAAGCAAATAAGTACTTTGTGTTCAGCTTCTGTTAGGCGCGACTCTTCACCGTTGGGGGTAATCAAGGTTCGATTATCAGGGTGTAGCTTGAAGTCGGCATATTCAATAAACTCTTCGCTTTCATCATCGTTTTGAGAGCTCTTTAGACGTTTGTGAAGGGCACGCATTCTAAGTTCGAGCTCAAGTAAGTCTACGGGCTTACATATGTAGTCATCTGCACCTTGGGCAAGCCCTGCAATGCGATCGGCTTGAGAGTCTCTGCTTGATAGCATAATTACGCCAATTTCTGTGAGCGCGTTGAGTTCTTTTGCTAATAGCAGACCATCACGTTTGGGTAGTACTATATCGATGACAGCTAAAGAGATTGCATTTTGTGAAGGGGCGCGGGATTGCACAATGCCCAGTGCATCGGCACCTGTTGAGTCTACCTCAATCTCAAATTCAGTCTCTTTAAAATGGTTGAGAATACGTTTGACGAGTAGCTCGTCATCTTCAACCAATAAAACTTGAATAGTCATTAGCTTCTATTTCACACTTGATTTGTTGTTATGTTAGCACTGTATGACAAAGAGTGAGAAGTGTAATGGATAGGTTTATAACTATTTCTTACAATTTAATTAGTTAGGTGTCGTAAAGTGAAAGAAAAGTTGAGTACTTTTGTAGTACTCAACTATATAAAAATCTACTTTTCAGCGTAAAGGTATTGCCACCATTGTGGCTGCTCTTTTAGATTTTTATCGAAATAAGCGAGCATGGTGTCCCACCAATCAAAGCGTTTGTCGCGTGCAAATATCTGATGGTCTGCGCCTTTGTACTCAATGAGTTCGACATCTTTTCCTAGTAACTTTAATGCCGTGTACATATTGTGACTTTCCCCAACCGGTACATTCGTATCCGAATCACCATGCAGTAATAATAATGGTGTGGTCACCTTGTCGGCATGAAAAACAGGACTATGTTGGCTGTAAAGGGCTGGGTTATTCCAAGGATAGCTATTTTTAGACGCCTCGTTAGAGTATAAGTACCCCCACCAGCCTTGTCCCCAATACGACGTAATATTAGAAATGCCAGCATGGGCGATTGAGGCACTAAACATATCTGTTTTGGTAGCCAGTAGCATAGTCATAAAGCCACCATAGGACGCACCTAAGTTGCCAACACGTTTGCTATCTACGAAGTGATACTGGTTTAAAAACGCCTTTGTGCCATCGATGATATCGTTCGCTGTGTACTCACCCCATGCATTTACGTGTTTAGCTGAGAACTCTTGGCCAAAGCCTGTTGCGCCCGTTGGTTGCACAACATAAACAACATAGCCATGCTCAGCCCACAAGTTAAATGGATAACGACCTGTAAAACCACGAGTAACGGGTGATGTACCGCCATAATAATAGACCAGTGCAGGGTATTTTTTGCTTTTATCTACGTTGTGCGGCAAGTAAACGCGGCCTTTAATTTCAATACCGTCTTTATTGGTAAAGTTAAACTCTTCAAGTGAGGCAATGGCAGTATCTTTATAGGCGATCGGTTTTGAATCCCACAATATTTTCGCGCGGCTGTTACCTAGGCTTAGTTGTTTCAGTTGCTGAGGTGTTGAAGCTGTAGTGCCAGTGAGCAAAATGCTGGGGTTGCGTTCTTTTGAATAACTAAATTGCTCAACAACATCAAAGCCGGCGTTCACCTTATTAAAGCGCTTTTTACTGAGGTCATACTGGTAAAGTTGTACTGTATCTTGTTCTGTAACTTTTATAAGTGCATCACCATTTTCAAGTACATTGAGTTGGCCAATTGCAGGATTAAATTCTTTGCTTAACGCTGTGGCTTTTTTACCATCACGACTTAAAAGGTAAAGTTGCCCATCGTAGTTATTAGCAAGCATGCCTTGTGGTAGGTTACGCCCTAAACCATTGTTAAAGTCAGGGCCTGCCGTTACATAAATCCCTTCGTTTGTGTATTTAGCCTGATTAAAGGTTTTAAATTGACCAAGTACATTGAGCGCTGATGTCGCCAGGTTTAATTCAACCAGCTCAGTTGCTGGCTCGGGTGATAGTTGCATTGCTTGTGCTGAGCGACTCATTAATATGCTGCCACGTTTGGCATCAAAGTCTTCAAGTGAGTGGCTAAGTGGGCCTTGGCTTACTATTTTGCTAAGACCTGTGGCAATATCAAGTAAATAGACTTGTGATGTCGTACGAGCATACGACCAGCGATCTTGTAGACCTTGATAGTGCTTAGTGAGCTTACCATTATCTTCAGGTGATTTTGACCAGCTAAAGATCAAGCTGTTTTGGTCATAAAATTGAAAGCCGTTCGCTCCAGAGAGGTTTTTAGCGATGACACTCAGCTGCATGGTTTTTAGATTTAAGCGCTTAAGCTCACCATTTAATAGATACACTAAACGTTTGCTGTCAGGGCTCCAAGTTATACTACTTGGCTGAGCTGACTCGAAACGATACAGAGTATTGTTCTTGGCGTCTTTAAGCTCTGTAACATATTGAGCTTGGTTGGCGGTTGCATCTTCGTAATGACGTTTGCTCGTGATAAAATAATCGCCACTGGGTGCCATTGACACAAAGCTAATTGTCGGCGCATCGAATAATTGCTTAGCCGATAAACCATGTTGCTGTTTAGCGCTAAATTGTATAGCGTCTAGTTCAGATTTAGCTGTAAAATCAAGCTCCACCTGATTCCAGTTTGCGACTTGCTCCGTAACGATAACAATTTGATGATCGCCTCGGCTTAAGGCTAATTCGTAGGCTTGATTTTTTTCTGTTTGTTTTTCGCCATCAATAAATAGCTGAGCGTTTTCAATGCCTTTTAAGGTCAATGTGCCTTGACTGAATCGATCTGTTGACGCTGTGAATTTAAGTGCTTGTAACCCTCCAAGGGTTAACGCACTGACTTTGTCGAATGCTTGCCAGTCAACGTCATTACCAAACAAATGTATACTGTCACTGCTTGTTTGTAAGCTTGGCAATAAGTTTGCGATGATGGCATCGCGATGATCGGTTTGATACGGCTTCAGTTGCATATCTTCTGCAAGTGGGCCAATAAACTGAATGGCTGATTTGTCGATTGGGTCTGCCAAAGAGGTTGTGCTTAGGGCACTGAGTACGAATGCAACCAGTGTTATTTTTAAATGGGTAGACTTACTCTGCCAAGTTCTTCTAAACGTCATAATTGAGCCTATAGTCGGTAATTTGAGCTAATATATCACGCGCTAAAAAAGCCAAAAAGTGCTCTGCGTTAGAATGCAATCAGGGTTTGAGGTTAAGTCATACACTTGTTAAGGTGAGCAAGTTACCCCAAAGTGAGGATAGATAGTGACACTTTTACTTGTTTACATGGTCGTCGCCATTACGATTTCGTTTTTGTGCTCTGTGATGGAGGCGGTGTTATTAAGCATTACGCCCAGCTATGTTGCATTAATACGTAAACAACAGCCTCATTTAGCTAAACGTGTCTCCAAACTTAAAGATAATATAGATCAGCCGCTTGCCGCTATTTTAACTCTCAATACCATTGCTCATACCGCAGGTGCTGCGGGGGTTGGGGCTCAAGCAGCCGTGGTTTTTTCTGATGCTGCCGTGGGCGTTGCATCAGCTATTATGACGTTATTAGTGTTGGTGCTGTCTGAGATCATCCCTAAAACATTAGGCGCTAATTATTGGCGCGCTCTGACGCCTATTGTCAGCCTTGGCTTAGTTGGCTTGGTGTTTATGTTAAAACCCTTTGTCTGGTTTGCAGATATTCTTACTCGTTTCTTAGGTCGAAATTACGATGAAGCTTATTATATTCGTCAAGAAATTGAGGCTATGGCGGATATTGGAACGGAATCGGGAGCGCTTGGTCAGGATGAATCTGAAATAATAAGAAGCTTATTGCACTTTCGCCACGCTAAGCTCGATACCATCATGACACCACGTACTGTATTGTTCAAAGTACATAAAGATTTAACCGTTAATCAGTACTTGTCTGAATATGGCTCTTCGTCATTTTCTCGTGTACTGGTGTATGATCAAAATGGCGATGATATTATTGGCTTTGTGCATAAGAACGATATTATGCTTGCTTATCACCGATTAGGCGAAGACTATAAAATCAGTAAGTTAGTAAAACCTATCTATACTGTGCCAGAAACATTACACGTGCCAACCTTGCTTGAAACACTGTTGACAGAACGTACTCATATTTGCCTAGTTGTGGATGAGTACGGGGATGTGCAAGGAATTGTCACCCTTGAAGATCTCATTGAAGCGTTGATGGGCCTCGAAATAGTTGATGAACATGATCAGTCAGCTAATATGCAGCATGTTGCCAAGCAGCGTTGGCGACAGCGCCTAGAAAGTAGCAATACGATTGTTAGTGATGATAAGCGTAAGCCCTAACGCCTATAGCCAGCCGCCGTTTTAACCATTTGCCGCCATGATAAAGACCAATTTAAAAAGTCGTCTTTGGATTTTGGTCGGCATAGTAAAAAACCTTGCATAAGAATGAACTCTTTATACCTATCAAGGTAATCAAGCTCTTCAACGCGCTCGATGCCCTCTGCAACAATCGCTAAGTCCTCTTGTATGGCAATATTTACTAAACTACTGACGATAACTTGTGAAAATTGATCGGTTTCAATATTGCTGATCAAGGTTCTATCAATTTTTATTTCAGTAAAAGGCAGCGTTTTTAGTTGCTGTACGTTTGTAAAACCTGTACCAAAATCATCAAGGGATATGCCAAAGCCCCTCATGCGTAAGCGGTTAAGCGTTTCTAGCTGTGCAGCACTTCGTAAAGCATATTGTTCTGTTATTTCTAATATCACTTCACTGGGAGTGAGTTTATTAAGGTGTAGGATCAGGGCTAACTTATCAGGGCAGCTTAAGTCTTCTAACTGGGAAGGTGATAAATTGAATGCCAGCTTTAAGTTAGGATCAAAATGCTCTTTTATCTCATTAAAGTCATTGGTTGCTTTTTCGAATAACTGAAAAGTGATGAGGTTAATGAGGTCTAAGTCTTCAGCAATGCAGATAAATCGATCTGGCAAGACGACTTCATCTTCTTTACTGGTGTTTAAACGCGCTAATACCTCAATGCTTTCTACCCGATTATCATGGCGATTGATTTTGGGCTGATAATAAGGAAGCACTTCATTGTGACTTATCGCATGCAGGAGCAGCGACTCTGAAATAGGTGATTTTGTACGTTCAATGTGAACAGAAAAATGCTCAAGTTTTTGCAGCAATAAATAAACCTGATTCAATTGTACAGGTTTCGAAATGTTGCCAATCAAGTGGGCGTTATGCTTACGTGCCAAATCTGCCGCTAAATCAATGACTTTTGGATCCATTTCAGAAATAATGGCTATCGCACCATTGTATTTCATTTCACCTAAGTGTCGAATAAGCTCCATCCCATCCATATCTGGCATATTTAAATCTGTAAATACGGCATCAAAGTAATGGGGTGCTTTTTTGATTTTCTCCAACGCATCAGTTGCACTTAAGCAGGTTGTGATATTTGTTATCTCGAGCTCATTTAGTATGGCTTGCATAACAATTAAAATTGCTTTGGAGTCATCTACTACAAGTATATGTCGGTTTGATTTCACCTTATTCACTCCATGAATAAATTAATCTTCTTTAAAAGTAGTAGGAAAAAAGGAGTTCGTCATGTTTTATAACTGGTCAGTGATGAAAAAAAACGCTACTTTAGAAATATTGTCAATAATCCGGAATTTTGCTTTTTCTAAATGTAATAGCTTAATACAACAATAGCGTTTAAAATCATTATGATAACGATACAGCTAAGTCTAGCAGATGAAATTTTTACCTTGCACCTTAAAGGTTCGCAATTAGTAGGACTTTTTCATCATCAACAAGCTATTACCTTTGAGTCGCCCAAGCAGTATATGTATGAGTTTGACTTTCGAGGTGAGCGAGTCGGCTTAGATACGTGTAATGTTGATAACCGCTGCTTAGCTATTTACATAAATCAGCAGTTTGCTCACCGATTAGTGATACCCACGATGACACCTACTAAACCCAAAAGAAGCGTTATTGGCCTTGTCGCTTTAGCGTTTAAATTATTTAAAAGTGCAAAAGTTGTTAAAGCAGCACTTGCTGGAGCATCCGTAGCGGGTTATGCATGGCTATTCTCGATAGAGTTTGCGTTGATGCTAATAGGGTGCTTGGTTGTGCATGAATATGGGCATGTCAGAGCGATGAAGTATTTTGGTATAAAAACCAAAGGTATTTACTTAATTCCATTTGTCGGCGGGCTTGCTGTTTCAGACGATAAAATTACGACCCGTTGGCAAGATGTTGTTATCTCATTGATGGGGCCAGCATTTGGTTTGATCACATCAGTACTGGGAGTGGTGCTTTATTACGCAACTGAGATGGAAATATTCGCGGGTGTAGCAGTATTAAGTGCACTACTTAATCTCTTCAATTTATTACCAATTCTCCCTCTAGATGGGGGGCATGTGCTGAAAAGTATTAGTTTCTCAATGCGCTCGTGGATTGGCCTAACAATGTGTTTAGTGGGTGTGTTATTAGGCCTTTGGCTTAGCTACACTTTCGGACTGACGTTGTTAGTGTTTTTCTTGTTTATTGGTGCGCTGGAAATACTTTTTGAGTGGCGTGAACGCCATAATTCACACCTTGTACCATTAGATACTTATGGGCAAACCTTCTCAACTGTGATGTATGCGCTGGTGGTCGCAGGCCATGTAGCCGTGATGATGCACTTTGCTGATTCACAAAGCGCAATCTTAAGCCTACCAATGAAAATTTTATCAAGTTAGTTTATTGTTTTCGCGCTGAGTTAATTTGAAATAGCGTTATAAAATTAATCGGAATGTTCCATGAGTCATTTATCCGAATTTACTGACATGAAAGCCCATATTCCGTACTTATTTTAGGAGTTATCCTATTTACATAAAGTAGGGTAGAAATTTAAGTTAAATATCTGTGCTTTCCGATTACTTTGCAATTGCATGAGCACCACTTACGAGTCACGCCAATGGAAAGCTGTTTAAGGCTGAAATTATGTGAGAACAAGGCACATTGATTGGAGTGCTCGTTTAAAGTTTAAATCATTATGATTCCTTACTACATTTAGGGCGCCTTATCACTCTATCCGTTTTGGAGGTATGAAATGAAGCATCTCTACCGCGTATTATTTTTACTAATATCTACAGGAGTGATTACATATATAGGCATTGAATTTAAGCTAAATAAGAGCATACCGGAAACACTATCATTAGTTTGTATAATCTTTTTAAGTTTTTCTATCGGTTTCTATGTAGGTAGATATGAAAAAAGCTAGTTTAATGGACGCTGGTATAGCGAATGATACAGCGTGAAAGTAAACACTTGTTTGCTCTCAAAAACTTAAACATGTTACTTTTTATGGACTTTTTAGGAAAGGTTAGGACACACGAATCCGACTTTATAAAATATACAGATAAAAATTATGGGACGAATAAGTAAGCTTTTGGTATATAAACTGAACCAGTACGAAACGGTTAAATAAACAACCTTGTTTCGAACACTAAAAGCTAATCTCAGAGCTATTCCCTAAGCCTCGCTATGTATCCATTGCGATATTTTTATTGGCTTAGTAAAACGGGTTTATATACTTTAGCCTTATTTTAAGGATAAAAACTCAGCATTAGCGCAATAAACACACCGGTGATCACCAGTTGCACTAAACAAAAGCCCATAATATCTTTTGCTTTTAGTCCTGCTATCGCAAGTACAGGTAGGGCCCAAAAAGGCTGAATGAGGTTTGTCCATGCATCACCCCAAGCAACGGCCATAGCAACACGGGGTATGTCGGCACCGAGTGTTTGTGCCGCAGGTATGACGATAGGTGCCTGAACAGCCCATTGGCCTCCACCCGATGGCACAAATATATTCACAAAACCAGCGCTTAAAAAACTCCAAAATGGCAGTGTTTCGGCTGTGGCTATTGCGATGAAGCCTTCGGAAATTTGCTGAGCTAGGCCCGTGTTAACCATGATAGCCATAATGCCTGCGTAAAATGGAAATTGCACTACGATTCCAGCACCGCTTGGGATTGCTTGCTGTAGGCTTGTGAGTAAGTTATGAGGTGTTTGGTGCAGTAAAATAGCGCTGAATAAGAAAATGGCGATAACACTATTTAAATTTAAGCCACCGTTACTCAGTACAAAGTAATAAACTAGATAGCCAAGGCCGATGAGTCCCATCCCTATACCCAGTATGCGGCTATGCTCAATGACTTCAGCAGGACGGCTAGGGGTTACCGACTGAGTCGGTTCATCATCTAGCTTTGCAGGGTCAATATATATACTGTCTTTGTTGCTTGGCAACATGTAGCGGTTTACAAGTGGCATGACAATAAATAAGCCAATGACAATTGCGATATTAAACCCTGAAAAAATAGTACTGTCCGTACCTATTACGCCGATACTTTGCTCTGAAAAGTGCCCCTCTGTTGCGATAGTCAGTGGTACTGAGCCTGCCAAGCCACCATGCCAGACAATAAAGCCTGAATAAGCACTGGCAACGAGTAACCTGTAATCAACGCGAACTTGTTTGGCAATCGCTTTTGCAAACAAAGCTCCTATTACTAAACCAAAGCCCCAGTTGAGCCAGCTTGCTAATAATGAAACGAACGTAACCAGTATAATTGCCTTAGCAGGTGTACTAGCCAAGGCCGCCAGCTTGGTTAATAGATGTCGCATGACAGGCGTACTTGCCAGCATATAACCGGTTAGTAATACTAACAGCATTTGCATGGCAAATTGCAATAAGTTCCAAAAGCCGCTTCCCCAAGACGTTAAAATTTGTATCGGTGTCGATGGTGTGAAAATACCAGCAACGATAAAGCTTAAAAAAGTTAATAAAATTACAAAAATAAATGGATCTGGTAGGTAACGCTCAACCAGTTTTGTGAATGGCTTTGCAACATGATTTAGCATAATTTTTATTGTTGTCAGTAAATTGATTGTGCCAATTAATCATGAAAATAACTAATTGGCAAATCGACATTCTGTGGTGGGTTTACATTGGGCATCCCAAAAAGTGCCCACAGCATTTTTTGCGTTATTTAAAAGGCAATTATTTATAAGACTATTTTTGCTGCTCGAGTACAGTTCTTAAACGAGATTGTACTTCCTCGACAAGTAAAATAGGTTGGAACTTAGACAAGAACGCATTACACCCTACCTTTTCAACCATTGCTTGGTTAAAACTACCACTCAAAGAGGTATTTAAAACGATATGTAAGTTTTTCAGACGGCTGTCTTGGCGAATTTCGTGGGTGAGCCTATAACCATCCATTGCCGGCATTTCAGCATCGGTAATTACCATCAGTAATTCTTTTTCAACATCCTTGCCCTCGTCTGCCCAGCCTTTTAGCATCTCTAATGCTTCAAGGCCATTACGTGCTGGAATTATTTCTATACCTAATTGAGTTAGTGTATCACTTACTTGTTTGCGCGCAGTCGGGGAGTCATCGGCATGTAAAATTTTACGACCGGTGAACTCGTTGACTATATTTTGATCTAAAATGTCATCGCTGATTTGCACTTCGTATTCGATAATTTCAGCCAAGACTTTTTCAACATCGATAATCTCAACTAGGTGCTCTTGATTATCACGTTTAATTTTTGTCAGTGCAGTTAGGTAATGGTTTTTACCAATAGCGGTGGGTGGCGGCATAATGTCAGACCATGTCATATTGATAATCTGATCGACTTTGCCAATTAAAAAGCCCTGTACGGTGCGATTATACTCAGTAATTACTAAGTTAGTATCTTCAATGTGTTTCGCCTCTGGCATGTTAATCGCTTTACGTAAATCGATCACAGGAATAGATTCACCACGGATATCGACAACACCAGATACTTTAGGATGTGAATTGGGTATTTTGCTTAAGTGGGGAAGTTTAACAACCTCTTTTACTTTGAATACATTGAGCGCAAATAAGTGGCGGCTGTGTAGATAAAACAGCAAGAGCTCTAAACGATTTTCACCAACTAATTGTGTACGTTGATCGACTGAAGCAAGAACACCAGACATATTGCACCCTTAAGACTTAATACAGAGAAAGTATAGTCTACTATTATTTTTCATCGACAGACATTAAGAATTTTCCACCAGTTGCTAAAACCTATGCATTACAGTACCGTATCGGTTAATTTCTTCTAAGATACATTGCAAGGATTATGCATCATATTTTTAACCGCTTAGTGGTGCTTATACGCAGTCATATTGATCAGGTTAGCTGGCAGGCTGTGGTAATAACAACACTTTTCCATATGTTGCTTATTTGGTGGTTACTCGTGCTTGCAGGAGAGCAGGATCTCACACCAATTAGCACCTACTTTTACTATTATGTTGTCACGACTTCTACAGTCGGTTATGGCGACTTTAGTGCCAGTACAGAGCTAGGACGCTGGATCGTTGCACTGCTACAAATTCCTTTTGGTTTGGCATTATTTGGTGTTCTGTTAGGAAAAACAGGGCAAACAGTTACTTACTTGATTAGGCGCGCTATGACGGGTGATAAAAGCTTCTCACATATTAACAATCACATTATTATTTTCGGTTGGCATGATACGCGGACAAAAAAGATGATTGACTATATCTTGGCAGATAACAAGCGTCTTGATCGACGCATATTATTAGCAGTGACCGAGCAAATGGAACATCCATTTCTAGACAATACACATGTTGATTTTGCTCGCTTAAGTAGTTTTACCGATATTGATGAGTTAAAACGTGTGGCTATAGAGCGGGCAGATAAAATCATTATTGATGGTCAAGACGATGACCAAACATTCACAACGGCATTACGCATCAGTAAATTGGTCAATGAGCAGTGCCATATTAGTGCTCATTTTGATGATGAAACTAAAATTGAGATGCTACTTGAGCATTGTAATAATGTTGAATGCAGTAGTTCTAAGTCTGCAGAAATTCTTGTACGTTCGATGCAAGACCCAGGTTCAAGCCGTGTGCAAGAAGAATTATTATCTACGCTACACGGTGACACGCAATTTAGCTTGCCAATACCTAAGGGTGTAAAAGCCATGACGTTTGGTAATTTATTTCATCACTTTAAACAAAGTCATGATGCGATTTTGCTTGGTGTGGCGCATAACTTAAGTGCTCAGAATATGGATTTAAACCCACCTCTGGATTATACCGTCAGTGAGGGGGATATTTTGCACTACATCGCCGTTGAACGTGTACTTAGTAATGAAGTTGATTGGTCTTCATTGGTGAGCGAATGAATGAAGTTGCGTTTTTAATCATTGTATTGAGTGCGTATATTTTGCCTGTGGTGATTGTTTTAAATAGCAAACGCACTCAGGGGCATGAAAAAAATGCATGGTTAATAGGGATTATCTTGTTTTCGTGGTTAGCACTTATCATGTACTTAACCATCGTGCCCAAGCATGGGCACGTTAAAAAGAATAAAAAGGTGAAAAGTAAACGCTAAGTTATTTTAACTGTTTTAGTTTGTGTTCAATAACCGGATCGTCAGGAGCCAGTTGTTGCGCCACTTCAAGCAATTTTACGGCATCTTTAGGATGTTGCTCTTGGTGTTTTAGAGCAACATCTAACAAAGGTTGCACATCAACGTTTTCTTGCTCTTCTTTTACATGCTCCGCTTTTTCATCAATTAAAATGTTATGGGCTGTACTCAATAGTGCCAAACGGTGTGCAGAACTTGCATTCGCTTTGTTTAGACGGCGGTAGTAGTCTTCTTTAAAACGCAATGTACGTGTTTGCTGGCGAAATTGTGCAATATCGACTTGCTGGTGGCGCATAAAGTCAACGGCAACATCTTTATAAAATCCAAACTTACTGAGGTAAGTGGCATGTACACTGTGTCCCATTCCGAACACTCTTAGATGATTAAGCTGTGGGTAGCGTTTAGCGTGAGCACGGTCGATGCGATTCGTTGGGTCGTAAATAATGTAGCCTTTAGCGTGACCTAAATCTAAGTCATGGTAATCACCGTGCCAATCAAAATTTTGTGCGATATCTGTGCTTGAGCGATCATCCCATGGCACTTTATCTTTATTTTTGGTGCTGACAGGGTGAAATAATAGTACTTTGTCGAGTTTTAATAAGTTAGCGAATGCACCTACTGCAAAGCCACCACGACTCAAGCCGTAACCTAATCGCTCGGTAAAGCAACTAACTAAAGGTGCCAATTGCTCAATAAAGAAAATCAGATTCCGATGTCTAAACCAATTGCTTTTCCCTAAATGTTGAAACGCAATTATATTTATTCCCTGCTTTTTGGCGAGCTTATAGCCCCAAGGAGTAAAGTCGTCGGTTAAGTCATGTTCTTGATAATTGGTACCAGCAGGAGAGAAGGTAAATAGCAGTGACTTATTAGCATCGCTGATGTGATATTTCATATACACATCACCAAGCAAGTCGCCGCCAATAAATGGTAGTTGATTTTGCTGTTCGTCGCGGGGTAGCTTGGTCCACTCATCTAACCAATACAATAATTTCATACATACCCCATCTTACCCTTGAAACAAAGGTGACGTATTTTAGCAAATTTGGGGGCTCATTTAAATGACAGTGATTTTATGTCTCACTCATTGTCATTATTTGCTGCCAGTCATGTTCAGTCACGGGCATGACTGACAGTCGGCCGCCTTTTTTAAGGGCGATTTCGGTAATTGACTCATTGGCTTTAATTGCTTGTAAGCTCACTGGCTTTTTAAGGTGTGATTGATATTTCACATCGACCACAAACCAGCGAGGGTTGTCTGTTGTTGCTTTGGCGTCATAGTAGTCGCTATTTAAATCGAATTGTGTTGGGTCAGGGTAGGCATCACGCGTTATCGTGGCAATGCCTACCACACCAACTGCTTTGCAACTGGAGTGGTAAATCATCACCAAATCACCTTGCTTCATGTCATCACGCATGAAATTACGGGCTTGATAATTACGTACGCCATCCCACATAGAGGTTTGCTCAGGTGTGTTTTTTAGATCATCAATTGAAAATGCATCGGGTTCGGTTTTAAAAAGCCAATAAGCCATAATGAGGTGCTCTTACAAAGATTTACTTCCAATTAGTCTATAGTATCATTAAACGCTTGTCGGGATT
>Ga0213832_1000683_pt1 | contig 16498 bp, 17 predicted proteins | sample SWATP13_FD_161660 | JGI IMG/M metagenome (GOLD analysis project Ga0213832, IMG submission 161660) | Coastal seawater microbial communities from Marineland, Florida, United States - SWA TP1 #3 | ecosystem: Environmental > Aquatic > Marine > Coastal | place: USA: Florida | collected 2016-08-06 | reverse complement strand
AGCCGCGCCGGGTCACCACTTTCAAATTGCCCTGCAACAAGAAATTGAAGGATTACCGCTGTTTCGTAAATTCGGTGGCTACACGGTATTTGCAGAAGGTTGGGCACTCTATGCAGAAAGCTTAGGTAAAGAGCTTGGCTTATTTACCGACCCTTACATGTGGTACGGTCGTTTATCAGATGAGCAATTACGTGCAATGCGCTTAGTGCTTGATACTGGTTTCCATGCAAAAGGTTGGACACGTCAACAAGGTATTGATTACATGTTGGCTAACTCATCAATGGCCGAAAGCGACATTATCGCCGAAGTTGAGCGTTATATTGCATGGCCGGGCCAAGCGCTATCGTATAAGTTAGGTCAGTTCAAAATTCAAGAACTACGTGACTACGCGAGCAAAGAGCTTGGTGATAAGTTCGACATTAAAGCTTTTCATACGCAAGTTCTGATTGATGGCGCATTACCTATGCCAATTCTTGAAGAGAAAATTAAGCGTTGGGTTAACGAGCAGTAGCTCAAACTCGCTAAACTTTGCGCGCATGCTGGCTTTACGCTAGAATGCGCGCTGTTTAGGGGCTTTGAGTAATACCATGTTAGAAGATCAATTTTGGCTTAAGCGCTCGCTTGAGCAAATGTCACAACCTGAATGGGAAGCCATTTGTGATGGCTGTGGTAAATGTTGTTTAAACACATTTATCGACAGTGAAGACGAAGATGAATTTACCGCAACGGATCAACTACGCGAGGGTGAAGAACTTATTTTCACTAATATCGTTTGCCAATACCTAGACAACGACACCTGTGGTTGTAGCGAATATGCGAACCGCCAAACTTTGGTGCCTTCATGTGTAAAGCTCACTAAAGAAAACCTAAAAGATATCTTTTTTATGCCGCAAAGCTGTAGCTACCGCCGCCTTTACGAAGGCCGTGGCCTTGCGTCTTGGCACCCGCTACTGAACGGTGGCAGTAAAGATATGATGCATGAGCTGGGTATTTCTGTGCGTGACAAAACAGTAAAAGACTGCGACGTAGACCTTGATGACTTTGATCTTTATGTGGCCGAGTGGCCAACCAGAGACATTGATTAATGAGCGCCCTTAAAGCAAGCATTGGCTTGTTAAACCCAAAAAGCCCAACGAATGTGGGTGGGGTATTACGTGCCGCGGGTTGTTACAACGCTAAGCAGGTGTTTTTTACTGGTAGCCGCTATTTACGCGCTAATAAGTATCACACCGATACCAAAAATGTGCTTGAGCATATTCCACTTACGCAAGTTGAAAGCCTAGAGCAAGCAAAGCCTGAAGGTGCAACAACTGTGGTGATTGAGCTGGTTGAGGGTGCAACGCCACTACCTGAATTTAAGCATCCTGAAAACGCATTTTATGTGTTTGGCCCTGAAGATGGCTCGGTCAGTAAGGACGTGCTGAAATGGTGTGATGAAGTGGTGTATGTGCCAACAATAGGTTGTATGAACCTAGCCGCGACCTGTAATGTTGTGCTGTACGACCGACTTGCTAAACTCGGTGGCATCGAAAGCTCAAACAACACCATTTGTAATAGTCGAGACACCAACAACTCACTTAAATGGCAACCAAATCAATCTGAGAAAGCCGACACTGAGTAATCACTCATAATAGCTTCGTTAGCGCCAGATTTAATAGTGGTAGCGACACGAAATTATCGTTATCGCTTGCTCATCGACTATGTAGACAAGTCTGTTAGTATCATCAATACGACGAGACCAAAAACCAGATAAGTTCTCTTTTAAGGGCTCTGGTTTTCCTATGCCCTCAAATGGTGAGCGCTTAACATCATTAATGAGTTTGTTGATGCGCTTGAGTGTTTTCTTGTCTCGAGTATTGCCAATACAGGTAGTCATCCCATGCGTCATCAGTCCACGACAGTAATCGTTGACTATCATTCATCAATTAACTCTCGTGCTGTTGTTTTACCAGCACGGTACTGTGCAATCGAACGGATTAGATGTTCAGCGTTTTTAGGTGAACGTAATAAGTGAACTGTTTCCATAAGGCTATTGTAGTAATCCAAAGACATAACCACGGCATCTTCAGAATCACGACGGGTAATAACTGTTGTATCAGCATCATTAACTACACCATCCAAAACAGCTTTGAGATCATTTTTAGCTTCAGTAAAAGATACGATTCTCATAATAACCTCAACATGTACATTTAATGGAACAAGTATAGTCTTTAGTTATCTACATATACAGTGAGTTAAACATGAAGTGTTAATCAAGAAACAACTGATTTACCATCATTAGCGAGCTGCATTAATACACTTTTAAATGAAATGGGGCTTATAGTACTGAAAGAGAGTGTAAAAAAAGAGCGCTAAATTGCGCTCTTTGTGTATTTAATTCAATTAATCACTCTTTTGTGATTTGTACACTGCTTTCCATGTTAATACCGTTATCAGTGATGTCGGTGGAAAAATAAACACTAACAGGTTGATGACGTAGTGAATCAAGTTCAGCCATTTCCTCATCACTTAATTGACCGGTTGCTGCAACGCTATCGAGCAAAGGTAAAAGAATTTTTTGAACGTCAAATGCCATGTTCACAAAGCCATTTTTAGTGACACTTTGCGACTCTAGGGTATCGGCAATCTGTGCTGACTTATCACCAGTGAAAATCACGATATGATTGCCCTTTAGCGCCATTTTAATATCAAAGTCAAGTGGCACTGGTGAGGGAATGTATTCGTTGATCAGCACCGCATCACCATTGGCAGGCAGTTTTATATTAGCAAGTGGTGGGACAAAACCTTGCGCAATCGAATACAAACCATGGGCATCGGTAGCTGATAGGGTAACGATAGCATCAAGCTTATCAATTTGTGGCCCTTGGTAGTCATCAATAGTAAATGCAGCATCCTGAACGCTCACACTCATGCCTTGTACGCCATTTGCAAAGCCCGACATCATGGCAAGCCCTGCAGTGCTCACATCTTGCATTTCATTTTGTAGTGCGACAATTGGGCCACAGTTAAACTCAGTTGACTTAATTGCACCTGTTAATGTATTGGCTAAAGGCAGTACTTTTGCTACGTCAATACCATAGGCAACACTTAAAACTTGGCCGTCAAGCCCAGTGGTATGTTTTGGCACAAAACCACGTACGGCTTGTAGAGTATTAAGTAAGTCTTGATCTGTACTTTGTAGAACAGCTTTTACATCAAAGTTGGCGTAATCAGTAGTGATACGTGTTTTTGTGGTTCCTGACACAGTTGCAGGCCATTTAGCGGCAATGGTGGCGATGTCATCTTGACATTCAGGGGTTGAAATAGCCGCTAATGCATTACCTTGCTGGGCTTTATTAAGTAACTCTTTTAGCATTTGATGTAAGCGAGAGTTTTCTTTACCAGTAAGGGCGTTAGCAATCCGTTGATGATCAACATAGCCTACAGAATTTCCATCCAATGAAAAAGTATTGATAAGCGTTGCCAGTTTATCGGTATCTGCTAATGATTTAACAGGCTTTTCAACCCCTAAAGCAATTCGTAAGTCTTGCTCGTTTGTTAAGGGACTACTCAAAGTGAGTGTTACCCAATTATCTGTTGCAGATGCAATCAGATGAATATCATCGATACCATCTAAAGTGAGTGCAAATTGTGTGTAAGTGACACCTTGTGAAGATTCATCAGAGTAGGCAATACCCGCTTCATCAGCAGACTCTTTAATGCTATTTAAAAGTGCAGTTTGCTCACCCACTTTAATACGAAATATCGGCATTAATCCTTGGCTGTAAAATAATCCCATAGATTCATCGCTGAACCCCCATGTAGACTTGAACGTGTCATATGATGTTAACGACGTTTGGTACTTTTCTAAAAGCGCGGCAATAAAGAGGGCATTTGGATCGCCACTCGTTCTTAGCTGAGCAATCGCGGGTGTTAAATCGTTGCCGCCTTTCATTGCACTCGGCATAAGCTCAAAGTATTTTGCGTACGGAAATGGTTTTAATTGACCATAAAAAATTGGCGTGTCGGCAGGGACATGCTGAAGTTGCGACAACTCTACATTAATGCTTGTATTACTTTGTGAATAGAGGAACGCGCCAGCGACAATAGCGACTGCGCCTCCTGCAAGAAGTTTGCTATTCATAGCATAAATTCCTTTTTAATAATTAGATACGCTGAAAAACATACCACGATTATCTTTAAAAGTCCTAGGTTTAGATACTCTACATATCCAGAGCATCACCTCTATCTGTTTTTAATATAGGTCTGAATTTCATCGCAAATCTTAGTAATAAATAATTGCTCATGCCATTTTAAATTGATAAAAATAACGATAAGGAAAAAGTATTTTGCAAGTAAATCAATTTTTTAAAGTAGCCACTACTGTCGTAGCATCGGCTGTGCTAGCCGCGTGTAGTTCAAAACCTATTGCATTAGATCCTGTTATTGGTGATACAGGGCAAGCTTTATCGGCGATTGCACTTAAAAGTGATGTTAAACACTACGATTTGGCACTTGAGGTATTTCCTGATAACAAACGTATTAAAGGTATTGCTACAACAGACTTTAAACTGCTAGCAGCCACTCAATTTGTAGAATTAAAATTGGATAGCCGCTTTACAATTAATGAGGTGAGCTCAAAAGGCGAGGCTCTTAAATATGAGCGAGATGGCGGTGTAATTCGTGTTGATTTAGGTGAGCAACAAGCAAAAGACAGTGTGGTTAGTGTTGCTGTAGTCTATCAAGGGTTTCCTCATATAGCTAAAAATGCCCCTTGGGATGGCGGGTTCGTATTTTCAAAAACAGAGCAAGGTGAACCTTGGATAGCAACCGCTGTGCAAGGAGAAGGCTGCGACTTATTCTGGCCATGTAAAGATCATTTTGCAGACAAAGCAGACAGTATGCGCATTCGTCTAACAATACCGCAAGGGCTGAGTGCGGTGACTAATGGCGTATTACAAGAAGTGAAGCCAGTAGAGGGTAATAAACAACAGTTTGATTGGTTGTTATCGGTGCCTGCCAGTGATTATAACATTGCACTTAATATTGGCCCTTATACGCGTATTCAAACGGATTACACCAGTGTGAATGGCGCGACTGTACCTATCGAATTCTGGTCTCTCACAAAAAATGAGCAAAAAGCACGTGAGCTTATCGAAAATGATTTACGCCAGCAGGTTACGTTTTTTGAAAAGATGCTTGGTCCATACCCGTGGGGCGGTGAAAAGTTAGGTTTTGTTGAGACGCCTCACTTAGGCATGGAACACCAAACAGTCAACGCGTATGGCAAAAAATACAAACGTGATCCAAATGGTTATGATTGGTTACTACAACATGAGCTGGCTCATGAATGGTTTGGCAACTTAATGACCCATGAAAAGCTCAATGATGCATGGCTGCATGAGGGCTTTGGTTTTTACATGCAACCTAGTTACAGCTTATATAAATTTGGTGATGCAGCGTATAACCACAGCATGTACTCAGCTTACCTTGGGCTGAAAAACTGTGAACCAGTTGTACTTGATGGACAAATTACATCTGACCAAGCGTTTAACTCCGATATATATGGCAAAGGCGGTTGGACATTACACACTCTTCGCTGGCTTGTGGGTGAAGACGTATTTTGGCAAGCAACACGAGAGCTTCTTTATGGTGTGAATAACACAGCGTCGTTAACATACCCAATTGCTCCTCGTTATCGTAATACCGACGAGTTTATTGCCATAATTAATCGTTTAACCGAAAAAGACTATCAATGGTTTTTTAATATGTATCTTAAGCAGGCTGAATTACCTGAATTAACAGAAACATATAACGGCGATACGTTAACATTGAGCTGGCAACACCCTCACATTGCGGCTGAGCGTTTCCCAATGCCAGTTCCTATTTCGATAAATGGCATAGAGAAAATATACCAAATGGATAAAGGAGAGCTGCGTATCACATTAAAAGAAGGTGATCATGTCGTGATTGACCCAAACATGAAAGTACTGCGTTATCTACCTATCATTGATAAATGTAAAAAAGAGCAGTGATGCGATAAAGAACACGGCTTTAAAAGCCGTGTTCATAATTATAAGTCATTTGCACTTGGCAATGACGCAAATGCGCCATAGCGACTGACTGCAAAAGCACCTGCTTTAGCTGCGTAAGCAATCGTCTCTTCGATATTGCTTTGCGTTTGGCAATATTCTTTAAAACTCTGTTTATTGGGGCAATACTGGCCAATTTTAGCCAGCATACCACCAATAAATGCATCGCCTGCGGCTGTGGTATCAACAACCTTGGTGGCTGGTGGAGTGACTTCACCTGTAAAATCAGCATGGTAATATCGAATAGCTTCGCCACCATTAGTCACCAACAAACAGCTAACCCCAGCTTTTAAAATGGTTTTAATAGTGTGCTCGAATGGTTGGTCTTTGTGACTGCGGTTATTTAAAAATTCCAGTTCTTCATGTGAAAGTTTCACAATATCTGAGAACGATATGACATGCCAAATACGATCAAGTGTATGACGCATGCTTGGCCATAAATTCTCACGTAGGTTCATATCAAAGCTACAAATAGCACCCGCTTTTTTGGCTTGTGTTAGGCCATAAATAGTTGTTTGATAGATGTTATGTTCCGTTAAGCTATTGCTGCATACATGCATGATGGCGTGTTCAGAAAACATGCTATGTTCAAAATCATCAACCCGATAGAGCAAGTCTGCGGCAGGGGGCCTGTAGAAACTAAACGAGCGTTCACCGCTTTCATCTAATGAAACAAATGCAAGGGCTGTTTTTGCTGCATCGGTAAATTGGCAATACTGGGTATTTACGCCATGTTGGGTCAGTTCATCTTTTATAAAATGGCCGAACATGTCATCGCCTAACATACCACAAAAGCTTGTTTTTAAACCGAGTTTAGCAGCAGCCACCGACACGTTTGCAGGGGCACCACCGGCGTATTTGGTAAATGACTCAGGCTGTTTGCCATCTGATAGAAAGTCAATTAATGCTTCGCCAAAACACACTAAACTCATTTTGCATTCCTCAATCTAATCGTTCTTAAAACTTCGTAACAGGCACCCATTGTATGATAGTCGGTTTTACCTGCGGGGGATTTTTCATCGCTATAAGGTCGGTTATCGACAGATAAAATTCGATACCAAGCACCGTACTTATGGTCGACCATATGTTGCCAGCTGTACTGCCAAATCTTTTCGTACCATTGCCAATAGGTTTCATCATTTGTGGCATCAGCGAGTAGGGCTGCTGCGGCTAACGACTCGGCTTGCACCCAAAAATATTTATCGCTATCACAAATTTGTTTATCTGGAGAAAAACCATAAAATATACCACCATACTGATTATCCCATGCAACAGTAAGTGTTTTATCAAACAAACTTTTGGCACGTTCAACGAGCCAAGGCTCATCAATGTGGCGATTTAAAATCAGTAACAGTTTAGCCCATTCAGTTTGATGACCTGGCTGAAATCCCCACGGCCTAAATAAGTGTTTAGGATCATTCTTGTTATAATCAAGATCGAGTTGCCAGTCGCGAGAATAATGCTCCCAAATAAATTGTCGGCTATTTCCAGCCAGTTTAACTGTAAAGGTTTCTGCAAGTAGCTTGGCTCGTGCTAAATAGCGGGCGTTATTCGTTGCTTCAAAACACATCAAAAAAGCTTCGCATAAATGCATATTGGCGTTTTGACCACGGTAGCTATCTGCTTGACTCAAGTCACCTGTTCGCTCGTCTAAATACGCGTTGTGATGTTGTTCAAAGTAATGTTTTTCGAGTAAATCCCAAACTCGCGATATTGTTTGCTCACATTCAGATATTCCTGCCTTTAGAGCAACTGCATTAGCAAGTAACACAAATGCAAGTCCATAACAGTGGTTAGTATCATCTAAAATAGTGATGCAACCGGCATCGTCTTGTTCTAACAGCCATGCGTAGCCACCCGAGAGTTGTTTATGAACATTTTCAAGATGATCTAGACCATGTTTTGTCAGTGTTAGGTAGTCTGGGTTTTTAAACTCGATATAAGCCATTGCATAGTTGAACACAAAGCGAGTACTAGATACTAAATGGCGAGTGTGTTTGTTATAAACCTCACCATCATTTTTAAAATACTGGTAAAAGCCACCCGCACCGTTTGAAGCGTGATCAACACAATGAGGATGATAAAAAGCAAGCGTATCTTTTATGTGCTGTTGTAAAAAAGGCAGCGATTTGAAGTTCACGGTTTGCACATCTTCTCCAGCTAAATATTTAAGATAATACAATCATAGCAGGAAATTTAATAATTGGAACGTTCCTATTAAATCCTTGTGCTATTTTTACATCAATGTGTAGAATCGAACGCAACTTGTTAACGGAGTGAAAACCACGTGAGTGAAATTAATACAAACCAATCGTTTGTCGCCGATGGCTCGCAGCAAAATAAAAACTATCTGCTACCACTGACGGCAATGACAACCCTGTTCTTTTTATGGGGCTTTATCACAGTTCTAAATGATGTGTTGATCCCACGCTTAAAAGGGGTGTTCGACTTAACTTATACAGAAGCGATGCTGGTTCAGTTTTGCTTTTTTGGTGCTTATTTTATTGTGTCATTACCTGCGGGTATGTTGGTGAAAAAGCTTGGTTATAAAAATGGCGTACTAACAGGCCTTGTGGTGGCCTCAATTGGCTGTATGTTATTTTACCCAGCAGTCGTTGTGCATGAGTACTGGTTATTTTTAGGTGCATTATTTGTGTTAGCCTCGGGTATTACGGTATTACAAGTATCAGCTAACCCTTATGTTGTTGCGCTAGGTCCAGAAAAAACCGCGTCATCACGTCTAAATTTAGCACAAGCGCTTAACTCATTAGGTACCACTGTTGGCCCTTATGTAGGGGGGATTTTATTCTTCGGTACAGCGGGCACATTAGCTGCGAATGCTGCAACAGCTGAGTCTGTAAAAGTCCCATATCTGATGTTAGCTGCAGCGCTTTTAACAATTGCAGTAGTATTTGCATTTTTTAAATTACCAGTGATTTCTGAGCATTCAGAAGAGCAAGACTGCAAAGCAAAAAATCACAGCCTTAAAGAAGCGCCACATTTAATAATGGGTGTTGTGGGGATTTTTTGTTATGTGGGTGCTGAGGTATCAATTGGTAGCTTCTTAGTTAACTATTTTGGTGAAGCACACATTGCAGGCCTTGAAGAGCATGCAGCGGCAAGCTTGATTGCTTACTACTGGGGCGGTGCAATGGTAGGTCGCTTTATTGGCTCTGCGGCACTACAAAAAGTGGCCCCTTCAAAAGCATTATTTTTTAATGCAATGATGGTAATTGTATTATTGCTCGTGACTATTTTCACTGAAGGTAATGTGGCGCTTTATTCTGTACTGGCAATTGGTTTATTTAACTCAATTATGTTCCCAACAATCTTCTCAGTTGCAATCGAAAGCTTGGGTTCACTGACGAGTAAAGGCTCGGGCTGGTTATGTTTAGCCATCGTTGGTGGTGCACTTGTACCATTAGTACAGGGTGTTGTTGCCGACACTGTGAGTATTCAACAGAGCTTCTTCGTTCCTGTAGTCTGCTACGCATTTATTGCTTGGTATGGACTAAACGTGGTTCGCTTAGCTGATAGCTGGAAAAAGCGTATTGCATAATCACTTTTAATGATGGAATACCCCGCGCAATGTTGCGGGGTTTTTTGTGCCTAATGAATACTTAATAAGTAAATTTACATGATACAACTGCTTAATGAATACGTATTCAAGATGCAAATGTTGCGTTGCCAGTAGGAACGTTCCAACTGTTAATTTGAACATATTTCATTTATTAACTTTAGTAGCAAAGCTGCCTGCCGTTAACAAAGTAATTGATTTATATAGAAAGCGTTTACTTTAAATTGGGACGTTTTTACTGTTTTAGCCTAAATTTATAAGACAAAGTGGTTTTAATTTGTTAAAAATAAATAGCTAACAACGAAAAAAATAACAAACAGGTTTGTCATGCAAAGCACTCTTAAATTTACCACCAAGGTAACTGTGGCTGCATCACTGGTTTTAGTGATAGTGCTCGGTTTATTTACCATTAACAATTTCATCTCTATGCGTAGCCAAACGCAGGAGCAGCTTTCGCTCGTTCTTCAAGAGATTTCTCAATCGGTATCGCAAAATATAGCAAATTGGCTAAACGCGAAGCTGGCTATTGTTTCATCTGTTGCCGAAACTTATCAGTTAGGAGATAGTAAAAGCCTAACACTGACACAGCTAAACACAGCGGATAAAGCAGGCGATTTTAAAAACACCTACATTGGTATTACCGATGGTACCTTTGTTTTGAATGACCAATCAGTTGTATTACCACCTGATTACGATGCCACGACTCGTCCGTGGTACAAGCTTGTTGAAAACAAAACAAACACCGCGTTTACTGCCCCTTATATTGATGTAACCACTAACGAGCTAACTATTTCTGCTGTTGCCCCTATGCAAGCCAATGGTGTTTTTAGTGGGGTTGCAGGTGCCGATATCGATATGAAAACTATTACAAAGATCGTTAACGAAATTGACTTTTTAGGGTTTGGTTATGGATTTTTACTCGACAGTGAAGGGCGCATATTAAGCCACCCAGACACAAAATTTAACGATAAGAACATGCGCGATTTATTTGGTAAAAGTCTGTCTTTACAATCTGAGTTTGTTGAAGTGCAAGTTGGTGGTTTAGAAAAACTCGTGTCGTTCACTAAAATTAAAGGAATTCAAAACGTTGACTGGTATTTAGGCGTGGTGATCAACGAAGAAATTGCTTACTCATCGGTGGCCTCATTTAGAAACATGGCGGCCATTTATATGTTAATCGGTATCGCCGCCATTGTGCTAATGATGCAGTTCTTACTTCGTTATTTAATGCGCCCAATGCAGCGTTTAAACGATGCCATTAAAGACATTGCTCAAGGTGAAGGGGACTTGACCCGCCGCCTCGAAGTTGAAAACAACGATGAGTTTGGTGAACTAAGTCACTACTTTAATGCTTTTATTGAAAAAATTCATGGCTCTATCGAGCAAGTTAAAAACACCACGGTAGAGTTAGAGCGCCTAGTAGAAAGCTTGGTTAACCAAACTCAAGGCACATTAGCTATGTACGCAGACCAAACTAAACGTACTGATAACGTGGCAACCGCAATTAACGAGCTTACTTCAAGTGCGGTGGAAATATCCAACAGTGCAAGTCATGCATCAACACTTGCTACACGTGCTAATAACCAATCGCTTCAAAGTCAGGCTGCACTGGCAGATAACCTTGCTGCGATAAATGCACTTTCACGCAATATGGAACAAGCACAAAAAACAATCAACAGCCTAGATGCGCATACCGTAAGTATTGGTCAGATCCTTGAAGTGATTAAAGGGGTGAGTGAGCAAACTAATTTACTGGCACTTAATGCTGCGATTGAAGCTGCCAGAGCTGGTGAAGCAGGGCGAGGCTTTGCCGTTGTAGCAGATGAAGTGCGTCAGTTAGCACATCGTACGCAACAATCGACGCAAGAAATTGAAGAGATGATTTCGCAGCTTCAGCAGGGTTCAGCCTCGGCAGTAGAAGTAATGACTGCGAGTATAAAAGACAGTGAAAAAAGTGTGGCACAAGCCAATGTTGCGGGCGAAAAAATGTCTGAAGTCACCCATGCTATAGAGTCAATAGATGAAGTAAATCACAGTGTTGCTAACGCTACGACTGAACAAAATCATGTTATACAAACCCTCGATAGCGATATTCACTCAATTAGTGAGTTGTCTAACCAAGGTGAAAATAACTTAAATAACACCTTGAATGAGTGCACGAAACTTAAAGCACAGTTTTATGAGCTAGAAAAGCTCGTTTTAACCTTTAAAGTTTAATTAACAACGGAATTATACTGTATTGGATCAAAATTGGCTTGCAGCTGTAACCACAAAAACCGTTGACACGGCGGATAAGCAACGCCGTGCCTTTACCTTGTTTACAATGGCATTTTTTGCACTTGTATTGATTACATCATTAGTCATTTCTAATTTCCATATTTATGAAATGCCACTAACTGTGATGTTAATTGTTAGTGATATAACAATCGTGCTGTGTTTGCTGTATTACTTTAAAACAGGCAACTTAATGACAATTGCCAGTATTATTATGTCGATCGTTTTACTTTTGTGTATTTCTCTTATCTACACTGGAGGTAAAGAGAATACAGCCCTTTATTGGGTTATGTTTTACCCTGTGGTTTCTTATGTCACATTGGGGCTGATGTTTGGCAGTGCATTATTGGCGGTGATGTATATCAGTACTTTACTGATGTTATTTGGCCCCAACTTTGGGCAAGTGCAGTATGGTGATGTTGAAGTTTCTCGCTTTTTGGCCTCATTTACACTGGTTATTTTATTTTCTGCGATAAGTGAATACTTTAGAAAAAAGAGCCATCAAAAAATTGCAGACATTACATTGATAGAGAAGCGAGACGCATTAACAGACCCACTTACAGGCCTTGCCAATCGACGTTATATTTATGAACACATTCAGCCAAGGCTTGATACAGAAGCTAACAGTTATTTACCTATGTCTGTGTTATTAATCGACTTAGATAACTTTAAAGTGCTCAATGACACCTATGGTCATGACTTTGGCGACCAGGTTTTAATTGCCTTTACTTCCATGCTTCACGATAAATTACGTGGCACAGATATAAAAGCACGCTATGGCGGTGAAGAATTTATGATTCTATTACCAAAAGCAAGTTTGAAAACAGCCCATGGTGTTGCTGAAAAGCTACGTGCATACGTATCGAATAAGCAAATAGCTTATGATGTTGGCCAGTCTATTTCTATTACTTGTAGTATTGGTATTGCAAGCCTTGAACATGGTAATCAATTTAGTAAAGCCATAAAGCAAGCTGATGATAATTTGTATAGAGCCAAAGCAAAAGGGCGTAATGTGGTCGTGTCTGATTTTCATGAGGTGAGCTAAATGGCAAAGCTGATTTATGTATATGACCCTATGTGCAGTTGGTGCTGGGGTTATAGAGAAAGCTGGTTAAAACTTAGAGAAGCCCTTGGCGATAAACTCGCTATTGAATATAAAGTGGGTGGCCTTGCGCCTGATTCTGATGAACCAATGCCTAAAGACATGCAGCAATTTTTACAGCAAACATGGCAACGTATAGAACAGCAGCTTGGCACTAAGTTTAATCATGATTTTTGGTTGAATACTCAACCACGCCGCTCAACTTACCCTGCATGCCGTGCTGTGCTTGTTGCAAGGCAATACAACAAAGAGCTTGAGATGCTCTACGCAATTCAAAAAGCCTATTACCTAAATGCACAAAACCCATCTGATATAAGCACGCTTGCCAATCTTGCCGAGCAAATTGGTTTAGCAAAAAAGACCTTTATTACAGAAATTCAAAGTGAAAAAATAAATTCTTTACTAATGAATGAAATAAACGAGGTTAGGAGTTTGCCTATCCAAGGTTTTCCTTCTTTAGTTATTGAAGATAAAGGAACTTACCATGCAGTGCCTGTTAATTATCAAGACTGGCAAAGCACTTACCAGAAAGTCCTTTCGTTAATTTAGTCTATCAGCGAAATTACTTTTCATGAGCTGCTAGATTATATGTTTCAAAAACTTTCTGAATTCTTTACTTGAACAATACTAAAGCACGGCTTTTATTAATGTTTTTGTTCAAGCTTTCGAATAGTCAAGAAAACAACCCTATTGCGTATTTTCTGAAGGAAGAAGGGGTTCTGTCAGTGTTTAGTATACGTAGTAATTGATTAATAACTTTGTTACTAATATATCTATGTGATAATCGAGTTCAAATGTAGTAGATAAACGACAGGTTTTCTCGCTATAAGCATGTTATGTTTCAAGGAGGAGTTTTATGAGTAACTATGAAATAGTAAACACTTTTATTGCGCTAATTGCTATATGTATTTCTTTTATAGCAATAGTTCGAACTCGCAAGTTATCGGAAAAACAATTAGCGTTAGAAAAAAAATTCAAAGTTGTCTGCTCTTGCTGTTCTAGTTTCCGAATATAAATCTGAAGCTGAATCAATTAGAGTAGCGTTAAGTGATGGTACTATTGAGATAGAAAACCTATCCAGAGTTGGTATGGGAAACGCTCTTAATGGAGCTCTAGGTAAGCAGTATAAAGCTATTGAGGATATAGAAAAAATACTAATTTCTCATCAAAAAACTGAAACATAATAGGCAAATTAAATGGGCGGATAAAACAGTTAGCCTTGTTCGTGTGCCTTACAAATTATAGCTAACAATTTTTCTCTATTAAGGTGTTATGCCTGAAATCAAAGTGAGGATTTATGGAACGAATCATATCTTCGGATATAACTCTCAAGAAATTAGAAGTTACAGATGCTTCAGCACTTCTCAATGCAGTTGAGCTAAGCAGAGTGAACCTATCAAAATACATGCCCTGGGAAAAAACAGTAGTAGATCTTGATGGTGCTCATTCTTATATTGAAAGCCGGTTGAATAGTGGTATCGAGGGTTCAGAATGGTTTGCTGTATGTTTCAAAAGTCAATTTTCTGGAGTATTTGGTGTAAAGTCAATTGAACGTGAATCTAAAGTGTGTGAATTAGGTTATTGGCTTGCTGACAATGCCAGAGGTAAACGTGTTATTGGGCAAATACTGGATATTGTTGTACCATCTCTTTCATATGAACAAGGGGTTAAAATCATCGAATTCCATTGTTTAGAAAGTAACTCCGCTAGTTTAAAGGTGGTAAAACGTGCAGGGGCAACGTTGAATCGAAGAGTTAGAAACACGCTGAATGTGCCCAATAAAGAGCAAATAATGTGCGTCTACACGCTAGAAGTCTAAGCAAGGTTTTGGTGTTGCTTGCACCTTAAGTTGGCGCTATTGTTCAAAGACTATTACGCGTTTATCTTCGAAAGCAAAACCTAGTGTATCTTCCTCGCAGACTTCTAGTGCATTTTCGGTAAGCTGCTTAGGATAGAAATGCTTCAGCTTGATTAGGCAGAAACGGTGCTGGACTATTGTAAATAAGATTTAGTGGGTATTTTATGCCAACAAGAACCACAGGGGTCGTTCTTCTAGAAGTAGCAGTTAGTTATATTCATTCTGACGTCCTCCTAAAATATTTTTTTAACCTTTTTAAAAAGAAAATATAAAAAAATGTTACTGTCACGATATAAATTAAAATAACGTATATCGTAGCTATTTGGTTTTTGATGTACCCAGCAATAAGAAAAAGACCGTAAATAGCAAAGGCCCAGTATATAAATCCTAAAACCTCATCGAGTAAGGTAATTTTCGATAGATAATAAGCTAGTTTTTTGGGGATCATAAGCAATCCTTCTTAGATAAATTAATTCAGCTTGTGTTTTCTTATCATTCAATTTGAAGTTGAGCATTGTTTTTTAGTAGTAAAAATGGCTTTAACATAGTTACCAAGAGGTTTTTCAATAAAAGTTAATAGCTGAAGATCACTACTTCTTTTCAGAGTGGGGTAAAGTCTAAACAGAATAACTCTTAAACTTCATACCAATATCGCTTTCTTTTCAGCCTAATATAAACTAATTGTTACAGCTGTCATATTTTTGTATTTTTTGCGCAACATGCTTGTCATTTTTCATCGTTATCCTTTCGCACATTAAAACAAACCCACTAGCAAATTAAGCTAACTTAACGAGTAAAGGTGTATGCGATGAAAGGCGTTAAACCACTGATTTTAGCAGGTATTGTAGCGGCATCTGCAACAGTACATGCAAACGATCTAGATAAAGTAATTGATAAAAGCAGCGAAATAAACAACTCTGCAGCGCAATCACAAACTAAAATCGACAAGATTGCAGATTCAATGCAAGGTCGTTTACAACAATTTAAAGCCCTTAATAAAGAAATTGATGGCTTAACTGTTTATAACGCGCAGCTAACTAAGCAATTAAATAACCAAATTGCTGAAATGGACTCGTTAAACGAGTCAATGGATCAGGTGTCGGTTATTGAGCGTCAAATTACGCCGTTAATGATGCGCATGATCACAGGTCTTGAGCAATTTGTTGCTCTCGACGTGCCTTTCTTAACTGAAGAGCGTAGCAAGCGTATTGCATCATTAAAAGAAATGATGGACCGCGCAGACATCACTTCAAGTGAAAAATTCCGCCGCTTACTTGAAGCTTACCAAGTAGAAGTCGATTACGGCCGCACTATCGAAGCGTACACATCATTACTTAATGTAGATGGCCAAGAGCGCGAAGTAGATTTCTTACGCATCGGTCGTTTAGAACTTATTTATTTAACACGCGACGGCAAAAAAGCAGGCAGCTGGGATACACAAACTAAATCATTTGTTGAATTACCAGATTCTGCAATCAGCCAAATCAATAAAGGTTTACGCATTGCACGTAAGCAACTTGCCCCAGATATGTTAACACTGCCAGTCCACGCTGCTGAATAAGAGGTTTGAGATGAAATTATTAACGAAAATGACAAAAATGGCCGTGTTTGCAGCT
>Ga0213832_1000678_pt1 | contig 16800 bp, 13 predicted proteins | sample SWATP13_FD_161660 | JGI IMG/M metagenome (GOLD analysis project Ga0213832, IMG submission 161660) | Coastal seawater microbial communities from Marineland, Florida, United States - SWA TP1 #3 | ecosystem: Environmental > Aquatic > Marine > Coastal | place: USA: Florida | collected 2016-08-06 | reverse complement strand
GGCAAGGGGAAGTGCTAGCCGAACGGCAAGGGTGTTCATCGCGAGGTGAAATCTGAAGGAAGCCGAAGGCAAAATGCTGGCCTGACGAACAGGAAGCGGTTTAGGCGTTGTTGCAGGGTGAGGTGGCCATTATCACTCAAGCCCAATACTTGCACGGAATGTAGCAACGTAGAGCCGACAGGCATAAGCAGGAAGGTCGCGCGAATTACCCCGGGAGGTCTGATATTCTGCTATAGAGCTACTGACATCGCGAGGTGTCGGGAGGGAATATCAGAAGTCAGCAGACGCCGTAGTAGTGCTATGAAACCGATAGTATGAAGGGCTGAACCTGTCACGAGCGGCAAGTCACGCGTGCTCTCGAGTTATCGGAACACAAGGCAATGAAGAATCATTGCTCCGGATACAAATATACAAGAAGGGTCGGAAACCTGGGCGGTGTTTGCGGAGTTCTAAACGATAAAGCGGCGACACGATGCACGAAACAGACTCAGGTATTGGCTATGGTCAACACAGACAGGAACCGCCGTGGTACGGAACCGTATGCCCGGTGGTGTGAGAGGACGGCGGGAGCAATCCCGCCTCCTACTCGATCCTGCGATGCGCTTTATTCATCACCAACAAGCAATAGACTTAAAATTAATGTAACCAATTTGTTACTTAATGATTGAATTTGATTGACATAGATTGATATGGGTGTATATTGATTTTTATATTGATGGTTACACGCAATATAACGCCAAATTCGATTTATTGATTTCACAGGACACTGTTATGCCGTATAAGCCGGATGAGTATCAACATGTAAAGTATTTATGGGAAGATCACATTGCCGATGAGCTGAGCCCCGTCGATAACCTGGTCTACCGCTCAAACAAGCTGGGAGAAGACCAGCGCATCACCAACACCGGAGGCGGCAATACTTCGGCTAAACTAATGGAATCTGACCCGCTCACTGGCGAGCAGGTTGAAGTATTGTGGGTAAAAGGTTCTGGCGGTGATCTACGCACCTCTACCCGGGAGAACTTCTCTTCATTGTACGAGAGCAAACTCCAGGCACTGGATGAGGTGTATCAGGCTTATCCGGATAAAGGCTACAAGTCTGCCGGTGAAGATCGCATGGTGGGAATGTTTAAGCACTGTAATTTTTGCCTGAATCCTCGCGCCTCATCTATCGATACTCCGCTGCATTCAATGATTGACGAAAAACACGTCGATCACCTGCACCCCAATGCGGTGATTTCGGTGGCGTCCTGTAAAGACCAAAAAGCCCTCACCGAAACCATCTGGGGCGGCAAGCTGGCTTATGTGCCGTGGATGCGCCCGGGCTGGGAAGCAGCCAGACTCTGCGAAGAAACCTATGCCGAAAACCCGGATATTCTGGGTATTTTGTTGGGACAGCATGGTCATACTAACTGGGCTGGTGAGAGTAAGAGTTGTTATGAAACCTCGCTCTGGGTTATCGAAACCGCGGCCCGTTACATTGAAGAACACGATAAAGGCGAGATGACCTTTGGCGGGCAGAAATACGCGCCACTGGACGAAAGCAGCCGCACCCGCCTGTTAACGGAGTTCCTGCCGGTTGCCAGAGGCATGATTTCCACCAAAGTAAAATTTATCGCCACCGTGCAAACCGACGAAGCCACCTTACGCTTTGTCAACAGTGTGGATGCGCCGCTGCTGGCAGCACTTGGCACCTCTTGTCCGGACCATTTTCTGCGCACCAAAATCAAACCCTTGTTGGTGGACTTCGATCCGCAAAATGACGATCTCGAACAGTTGGTCGATAAGTTTAAAACGGGTTTGCAGCAATATCGAGAAGACTATACTGCTTACTATGAAAGCTGCAAACACGACGACTCTCCGGCCATGCGCGACCCCAGCCCCACGGTTATTCTTATTCCAGGCATTGGCATGATTGCCTGGGGTAAAAATAAAAGCGAATCGCGGGTAACGGCCGAGTTTTACAACTGTGCTATTGAAGTAATGCGAGGCGCCGAGGCGATTTCAGAATATGCTGCGCTCCCCGTGCAGGAAGCTTTTGATATTGAATACTGGGCGCTGGAAGAGGCCAAACTACAACGTATGCCGGCAGAAAAATCGCTGGCGCGCGATGTGGTAGTGGTGATTGGTGCCGGTGACGGAATTGGCAAAACCACGGCTCACCGCGTTGCCAGGGAAGGCGCGCATGTAGTGTGTGCGGATTTAAATTTTACCAATGCACAGCAAACTGCCGCCGAACTTACCGATATTTACGGTCAGGGTATTGGCGTGGCTGGCTCGGGGATTTCTGCCTGTGGTCCGGCAATCGCCCTACAGGTGGACATCACCAAACGGGACACGGTGGAAGCTTTGTTCTCTCAGGTGCTGTTGGCGTATGGTGGTATTGATAAAGTCATAGTGACTGCGGGTGTGTTTGTAGCGGAAGGTGCAGACCTGAGCAAAAATGACCAGATTTTCGATTTAAGCTTTGGTGTGAATGTGAAAGGTGGCTACGTTGTGGCCTCTGAAGCGCACAATATCTGGCAACGCCAGGGGCTTAAAGGCGCTCTGGTACTCACTACCAGCGTCAATGCGGCGGTGTCGAAGAAAGGATCACTGGCCTACGATACCAGTAAGGCTGCGGCCAACCATCTTGTACGAGAACTGGCCGTTACGCTTTCGCCGCTTATTAATGTGAATGCACTGGCGCCGGCAACGGTGGTGCAGGGCAGTAACATGTTCCCGCGTGATCGGGTGATTTCGTCGCTAACCAAATATAACATTGCGTTCAGCGCGGATGAGTCTACCGAGGCACTACGCAATAAACTGGCTGAGTTTTATGCCCAGCGCACACTCACCAAGCAGCCCATTACGCCGGACGATCAGGCCGAAGCCGCCTACCTGCTGATTTCTGGGCAGTTAAGTAAAACCACCGGGCAGGTGATCAGTGTAGACGGCGGTCTGCATGAAGCCTTCTTGCGATAGGAGTAACCGATTATGTTAAGACGCATCGACGAAACACTGATTAACCAAGAGAATCAGTCATTACTCAACGAACTTGAGGCCGATTACGCGGCGCTGGGTGACAAACTGGCGCGACAAAATATTGATATTGAAACCATCACCCGTAGCGCGGCCGATTTTCAGATTGCCGTGCCGTCCTGGGGTACCGGTACCGGTGGCACCCGCTTTGCGCGTTTCCCTGGCACCGGCGAACCACGCAACATCTTTGAAAAGCTCGAGGATTGTGCCGTGATCAATGAGCTGTCGGGATGTACCGATAGTGTGTCGCCGCATTTTCCCTGGGATAAAGTGGATGACTTCAGTGGGCTTAAACAAACAGCCGATGAGTACGGAATAAAGTGGGTATCGGTAAACTCCAATACCTTTCAGGACCAGCCCGGTCAGGAGCACTCCTATAAATACGGCAGTCTGAGCAACACCAGCAAAGCGGCCCGTGAACTGGCTATTCAACACAACCTTGATTGCATAGGCTACGGTCAGCAGTTAGGTGCAAAAAGCCTGACGGTATGGGTTGGCGATGGCTCCAATCACCCCGGGCAGCAGCATTTTCAGCGCGCGTTTGAGCGTTACCTGGCCAGCATGGAGCAAATTTATAAAGGATTGCCGGATGACTGGGAAATACACATTGAGCATAAAATGTTCGAACCGGCATTTTATTCCACCATCATTCAGGACTGGGGCTCCAACATTCTGGCTGCCATGCAGCTTGGCCCTAAATGTAAGTCACTGGTGGATCTTGGTCATCACGCGCCAAACACCAATATTGAGATGATTGTGTCGCGCCTGATCCAGTTTAAAAAGCTCGGTGGTTTTCACTTTAACGACAGCAAATACGGCGACGATGATCTCGATAGCGGTTCGTTACATCCGTATCAGCAATTTCTTATTTTTAACGAGCTGGTGGATGCGGAATACCGTAAGGAACAGGAATTCAATCCTGCCTACATGCTTGATCAGTCTCACAATGTCACTGATCCGGCAGAAAGCCTGATCAACTCCGCCATTGAAGTGCAGCGCTCTTTTGTTAAAGCCTTACTGGTTAATCGTGAGGCCCTGTACGGCTATCAGGAAGATAACGATGCGCTAATGGCGTCGCTGGAATTAAAGAACGCCTTCAACCTGGATGTGTCGCCCATTTTGGCGATGGCCCGCTATCGCAAAGGCGCAGCAATTAACCCGTTGGCGGTGTACCGCAACAGTGGTTATCGCAGCAAAATGGCTGAATTGCGCCCACGTGATCCCAACGCCACCGGTTCAGGTATTGTGTAACCGTGTATCCAAGCCAGCCTGACTGCCCTGTTAACCCAACCGCTCGGCAGTCAGGCTATATTTCTTCGGTTATTCAACGGTTTCACTGAGACATTAGGCGCATACCGCCGCAGCCATAAAAATTTCCGGTATCCTTTGCACTGTATCAGCTGTGACCAAAGTCAGCCCATTCGCGTTATTTAAAGGGGAGCCGTTAATGCGATTGAACCAATGTTTTAATTTTCACGATTTCAGAAAACTGGCGCAGAAGCGACTGCCCGGTCCTATCTTCAACTACATTGATGGCGGCGCCGACGATGAAACCACATTGCGTCGTAACAGCGATGCATTCAGAGAATGTGATCTCATCCCCCGTGTTTTAACCGGTGTGAAAGACATAGATCTGAGCGTGGAAGTGATGGGGCAAAAGCTCGACCTGCCGGTGTATTTATCGCCCACCGCGTTACAACGCTTGTTCCATCATCAGGGAGAACGTGCGGTAGCCGCTACAGCCGAGAGGTTCGGCACCATGTTTGGCGTGTCGTCGCTGGGTACGGTAAGCATGGAAGAGATTGCCCGGCAATACGATACCCCGCAGGTGTATCAATTTTATTTTCATAAAGACAGAGGCCTGAACCGGGCCATGATGGAGCGGGCTAAAGAATCCAACATCGAAGTAATGATGTTAACGGTAGACTCCATTACCGGTGGCAACCGGGAGCGGGATCTCAGAACCGGCTTTTCCATTCCGTTTAAACTCAACCTGGCCGGATTATGGCAGTTTGCGACTAAGCCTGCCTGGGGGATCAACTACATCACCCATGAGAAATTCTCTTTACCGCAGCTCGAGGCGCACATTGATATGGGTAGTGGCAGCAGCTCCATCGGCGACTATTTTACCAATATGCTCGACCCATCCATGAACTGGAAAGACGTCGAGGAGATGGTTAAATTCTGGGACGGCCAGTTTTGCTTAAAAGGGATCATGAGTGCCGATGACGCGCGCCGAGCCGTAGACATTGGCTGTAGTGGCATTGTTATCTCTAATCACGGTGGCCGGCAACTGGATGGCTCACGCAGTTCCTTTGACCATCTGGCCGAAATTGTTGATGCGGTGGGCGACAAAATTGATGTGATCTTCGATAGCGGCGTTCAGCGTGGTACCCATGTACTCAAAGCGCTGGCGCTGGGAGCAAAAGCGGTTGGCCTGGGCCGCTACTATTTGTATGCTTTGGCGGCGGCTGGTCAGCCGGGGGTAGAGCGCGCCATGCAACTGATGGTGGCAGAAATAGAGCGGGATATGCGCCTGATGGGCTGCAGTAAAATCAGTGAGCTTAATCGCCATCATATTCGCTTTCGATAATCTGTTACAAATTACGTTTACTAACTCCTGTCGGGAGAGATTGGGTAAGACGGTTGAAGTGGTAAGCTGATGCTTTGCCGGGGGCCAGCGGATGGCGCCTGCAGGGCAAGTGTTTCCTGCGAGGTAACGACCTCGGCGGGAGAAAACCCGCTAATTGTCAGGTCGGATGTTTTAACGCTTGTATTCAATGCTGATTTTACTATCATTTTGAACATAGCCAGTCTAATCAGAATCAGCGCGTGACCACCTACTTATACGTTGGCAGCAGTACCGAAAAACAGGACGTTGACGAGCAGGCTCAGTCCTTAATCAACAAGTACCCTCACGATATTGTGGTGCGCGAGCCTAATGTAGATCCTGGCGCAAAGCCCAAGCTCAACCGGCTGTTAAAGCGCTTAAAGCGCGGTGATCGGCTGATTATTCACGATGTGTCCAGACTCGGGCGCAGTATTCGTGCGGTAGCAGCTGTTACCACTGACCTTGAACGACAGGGGATTATGCTGATTGTTGATAATCTGGAGTCGGTAGCTGGCCCGGCGCCCAATATTTATGCGCTGATTGCCAGTGCCGCGCAGATGGATAAAGACCTACTGATCGACCGGCAGGCCATTGGCATAGCCAAAGCCCGGGCTAAAGGAAAATACAAAGGCCGTAAAGCTCTGCCGGCTACGATTATTAACAAGGCCAATAAGCTGATTGCCAAGGGCATGAAGAAAAAAGAGGTGGCCCGGCAGCTCAATATTGGTGAGTCTACTCTGTACAAATATCTGGCCGCCCAGCGCCACAATGACTAGCTGAAGGCAGGCCCGTTGGTAAGCGTTCAGCCGGTTAATTTCTATCCGTCATCTCGTTTTTGAAATTCTTCACTATACTCAATTGTTATAAAAGAAAACTCACCATCAACTTTGCCGATGACGTCTATCACATCAGCATTGAGGTTCGTGTCAGCGTCATAATGACTATGACAACCCAGCACTGAGAGTCAGTCATTGAACAGTGAGTGAAAAGAGGTAATGCTATGCACAGGGCTATTGTTTTACAGGAGTCTGCTCCACTTGAATCTATTGAGCTGCTCGGCGGCCTGATCAATGTAATGAGTGATTCTCAGGCAGGTGACGAGCAATCTGTCACTGTACAGGAGAGTTCCGGCGCTGGTTTTGGCCCGCCGCCCCACAGTCATCCGTGGTCGGAAACCTTTTATGTGATAAGCGGCGCAGTGGATTTTATGTTGAATGAAGACGGTTATCACTGCGGTGTCGGGGCTATGGTATATGTTCCTGAGGGGCAGGTTCATGCGTTTCAGTCTTGTGCCGAGGGCGTCAGGATGTTCGAATTTACCGGCCCTGGCAGTCAGTCGCTGGATTTATTTCGCTCGCTGAGCGCGTTTCTCAAACAGGCAGCACCGGATGAACTGGATAAAGTGCGCTCGATATTTTCTGCGCATGGGGCAACATTGCATATCTGAACCCACCAACACCGGGACTGCTATGGCAGGACGTCAGCACTCCCGGTAGTACTCTCTTTGATGCAAATCAGTGTCTTTAGCGCGTAATCTTTGTACGGTATCTATACTCATAGATGGCATGCAGGTGCTGAGCACATAACATTACGCCCCTGCTTTGTACTGCCTTTGTCTTACATGTACGGGAGTAATCATGACCGATGTACAGCAATCCAAATGGCACGCGCTGACCGCCGACGAAGCGATTATCCAACTCGAAACCACCCGTGATGGCCTGAGCCAGGAACAGGTTAGCCAGCGACTCTCAAGCTGTGGACCAAACAAGCTGCCTGAGGCGCCCCAGGCCAGCACACTGGCGCGATTCCTCAAGCAATTTGCCAATCTGCTGGTTATCGTGCTGATGGTGGCCGGTATTCTGACCGCATTTTTACAGCACTGGATAGACACGGCGGTGATCTTTGCAGTGGTGATTGTTAACGCCCTGATTGGCGTGATGCAGGAAGGTAAGGCCGAAAAAGCCATGGATTCCATTCGCCAGATGCTGGCCTTAAAAGCGGCGGTGATCCGCAATGGCAAGCGTCGCACTGTGGCGGGTGAAGAACTGGTACCCGGTGATGTGGTCCTGCTGGAGGCCGGAGATAAGGTGCCGGCTGATATCCGGCTGCTTAGCAGCCACAGTCTGGCGATTCAGGAAAGTCTGCTAACCGGTGAATCACTGCCAGTGGAAAAGGGTATCAGCGCGGTAGAGGAGGAAGCAGCGCTGGGCGATCGGCAATGTATGGCGTTTAGTGGCACCAATGTAACAGCCGGCCAGGCAACCGGGGTAGTGGTGGCCACCGGCGCCGATACCGAAATTGGCCGGATTGGCGGCATGCTGTCGGGGGTTCAGAAGCTCACTACACCGCTGGTGGAACAAATGGACGTGCTGGCCAAGTGGATCACCGGTTTTATTCTGACCGTGGCGGTTATCCTGTTGCTGGTTGGCACCCTGGTGCTCAATCAGCCGTTTACTGAACTCTTTCTTGCGGTGGTGGGCTTGTCTGTTGCCGCCATTCCGGAAGGGCTGCCCGCGGTACTTACCATTACCCTGGCCGTTGGCGTGCAGGCCATGGCTAAGCGCAGTGCCATTGTGCGGGTATTACCGGCTATTGAAACCCTTGGCTCTGTGTCGGTGATCTGCTCCGATAAAACCGGCACCTTTACCCGCAACGAAATGATGGTGGTTAGCGTACAAACCGCGGCTAACGGCTATGATGTGGATGGCGAAGGTTATGCGCCCATTGGCGACGTGTTATTTAACGATAAACCGGTACACACGGCTGAGCAGCCCTTGTTGCAGGACGTTGCCCGGGCATGCGCACTGTGTAACGACGCCGAAATACATCATCGTGATGACAACTGGAGTTTCGAGGGCGATCCCATGGAAGCGGCGCTGGTAAGCTTCGCCAGCAAGGCCACGTTTGATGAAGGTGAGGATTATAAAGCGCGCTGGCGGCGCACCGATGTACTGCCATTCGACTCTACCAGCCAGTATATGGCAACGCTCAATCACGACCACAACGGCCACGGCCTCATTTTGGTGAAAGGTGCGCCGGAAGTGGTATTGAAGTTATGCCGGGTTCAACAAACGGCGCAGGGCGAGGAACAATCCATCGAACTAACCGCGTGGCTTGAAAAAGCTGAGGCACTGGCCAGAAAAGGTCAGCGTGTGCTGGCTGTGGCTTCTCGCAGGGTGCCCGCTGACCATACCGTTCTAAGTGCTAGGGATTTGCAGGATTCGCTGTGTCTGCTGGGGCTGGTAGGGCTGATAGATCCGCCCAGGCAGGAAGCCATTAGCGCGGTGCAAACCTGCCTGAATGCAAAAATTCAGGTCAAGATGATTACCGGCGACCATGCGGTGACCGCTCAGGCGATTGGCAAACAGCTGGGCTTAACGCATACCGATAAGGTGCTCACCGGCACGGCGCTCGATGCCCTTAGCGATGAGCAACTTAAAGAGGCTGTGCAACATACTGATGTGTTTGCCCGAACCACTCCTGAACACAAACTGCGGCTGGTAATGGCGCTGCAGTCTCTGGGACTGACAGTCTCAATGACCGGTGACGGCGTAAATGATGCACCGTCGCTTAAACGCGCCGACGCTGGTGTGGCCATGGGCCTTAAAGGCAGTGAAGCAGCCAAGGAAGCGGCCGAAGTGGTGTTGGCCGACGATAATTTTGCCTCCATAGCGGCAGCGGTAGAGCAGGGCCGTACCGTGTATGCCAACATCAAAAAAGTGGTGAGCTGGACGCTGCCTACCAACGCGGGTGAAGCGCTAACCATTATCGTTGCACTCTTGGCAGGGTTGCCGTATCCCATTACGCCGGTGCAGATCCTGTGGGTCAATATGATCACGGCAGTCACGCTGGGCATGGCGTTAGCCTTTGAACCCACCGACGCTGCGACCATGAAAAAACCACCGCGCCCGCGTGGACAGGCACTCATTCAGCCTGCACTGGTGTGGCAGATTATGCTGGTGGGCACACTGTTTTTCCTGGCGGTATTTGGTATCTACCATTACGCCATTAAAGCCGGGCATGATGTGGAATATGCCCGGACGCTGGCAATGAACATGTTGGTGGGCCTGGAGATTTTCTACCTGTTTTTTGTGCGTACCATGAACCTGCGTTCAATCTCCTTAACCGGAGTGAAAGGTACCAAGGTAGTGTGGTCGGCAGTCTGTGTAGTGGTAGTTGCTCAGTTGGCCATTTCCTACATTCCGGTTTTGCAAACCGTGTTCGGTACGCAATCACCTACATTAATCGACAACCTGGTGATAGTGCTAACGGGCTTGGCGTTACTGTTATTGCTTGAAATTGAAAAAGTTGTAAGGCTTACCCTTTATCAACGAAAACACTAGCGCCCGCATAGGTCGCCCGCATGGACAGGCACTCATTTGAGTTGCTGAGGCAGATATAAGTGCCTGTCCACAAACCTGGCTGGAGATCGAAAAGGTTATAAGGCTATGCGTGATCAATGAAAGCGTTAATAACGATAACCAAGGAGGCTAATGTCTTTCTGAAAGTGCCTGTCCACTAATTTGGCTAATTCGGCAGAATAGTATTGGTGGTAAGTCTCTCGGTCGGTGGCTTTGCGTCTATGGGGCAGAGTTGTTGTCGGCAGGTTTAGCTGCTTACAAATAGTATTGAAATCGTTCTGTAAGTTTTCGTACTTGGCGATAAAGTCCATACACAGATTACCTTTCAGATCGGTCAGATAGTCGGTTTGTAACTGCATGGAAGTATCGATGTGATACTGATAGGGACGATCAGGGTTAAGCTTGTATCGCATAAAGCTGTCAAAGTCATCAAAACCCGCTACCAGATGCGGCCGCTCGCGTTTGATATGGTGATAGGAACTTACCTGTAAGTCCCACGGGTTTCGTACGAAAGCAAATTTGTACAGCCCGGCGAAATATTCCGCCGGTAACATTTCTTTGGCGGCAATCACTTTACTGTGGCGTGGAAATCGGCAACCCAGTTTGTGACCGCAGAGCTGACTTAGTTTATTCACTATAAATTGCGGCACACCGTATCGGGCATCCCAGCGATAGCGTGACAGCGCATCGCGCACACTGGTACCGCCGGTTTTAGCAATATGCACAAATAGAAACTGATGTTTGTGGGAAAGCAGCATGGCTATTGTTGATCGTCATAAAAATGTTTCATTCAAACAATACGATACCTATATGACATATTAAGGACAGTCGCATCAGGTGCTATGAATCAACAGGTAAAGGAACAACCATTCACACACGTAACTGAGGTTAATGGACAGTCACTTGAGGCTAATGGACAGTCACTTGAGGCTAATGGACAGTCACTCACGCAACTGACTATTCTGGTCTCATATTCGGGGAGTGGTGGTGTTGAAGTCATTACCAATCATCTGGTGCAAGGGCTGGTTAACGCTGATATTCAGGTCGAACTTCTGCTGTTAAAAGCTCGCGGTCCGCACATTGATAAAATGCCAGAACACCCTGGACTTACAGTGACCAAACTCAAGGCCAGCAGCGCTATACTGGCGGTGCCTGAGCTGGTCAGGTATCTGAACAAACATCCCAACCGGCTGCTGTTTGCGATTAAAGACCGCGCGATTCAGGCTGCTTCGATCGCCCACCGGATAAACCGATGCAGAGGCCGGGTAGTGGGGCAAATTCACACCAATATGCTCACTGGGCTGGCATCCCGAAACGGAGTGATGGTCAGGCTTAGGTTTGCATTGATGCGGAAATTATATCGCTACTTAACTGGCGTCATTGCAGTGTCGCAGGATGCTGCGAGTGCGTTACAAACCATTACAGGGTTACCCGACACGCGTATAAAAATACTGCCTAACCCTGTGATCACCCCGGCAATCGCTAAAAAATCGGCCGCACCGCCGGTTCACCCTTGGTTAAACCAAAAAGCGCGCCCGGTGATTGTGGCAGCTGGGCGGTTGTCCTCGCAGAAAAATTTTGCATTACTCATTCGGGCCTTTAGCTTACTCCTGCAACTAATGCCGGCCAGGCTGGTCATTTTCGGTGAGGGGCCGCAGCGAAGTGATCTAAAAGCCTTGTGTGCTGAGCTGGGCATTTTGGAGCATGTATCGTTATTTGGTTTTGTAGAAAACCCTTACGCTGAAATGAAACACGCCGACCTGTTTGTTTTGTCGTCAGACTGCGAGGGCTCGCCTACGGTGCTCACAGAGTGCCTGTCCATGGGAATTCCTTGTGTGGCTACGGATGTCGGGGATGTTGCCCAAACTCTGCAAAACGGCCGGGTGGGGCGAGTGGTACCCTGCAAAGACACGCAGGCCCTGGCTGAAGCCATGCAGGCTGCCATTCAGTCACCGCTCGCGGGACAAATATTAGTGGACGCGGTAAAACAGTTTCAACAAGACACGGCTGTACGTGCTTATATTGAGCAATTGTCGAGCTGGCAAGAATCGGGCGCTGGGCGCTAAAAATGGCCTTTTGTAAAGCTTTTCTGCACGCAGCATCGTTAATTAGCACTGCTTGTTATATAAATGTTAATGAAATGTTTTCCGAACTATGCTTTACTCTGTCTTACGCTGTAATCACTACTATCGAGGGCGGCATGTATTTTTCTGTAGAACATTCACTGGAGCGCATTGCTGTCTTTGCTGCGTATTCAGAGTGTGATGGCTGCGAAGATGCCGAACTCACCAGTCAGCTGATAGACGGGCTATTGATGAGTGGCGTGCACGTGGAATTACTGCTGCTTAATAGTAGAGATCACTTGTCCTGCCGTTTACCGGCACACTCGCATTTAACCATTAAAACCCTGCGAGCCAGCAGTGTCTGGCTGGCGGTGCCCGAATTAAAGCGCTACATGCAAAGCCATCCAGGTGAAATCGTTCTGGCGGTGGATGATCAATATATCCAGGCTGCCTCTATGGCTAACCTGCTATCGGGCTTACGCGGCAATGTAGCCGGGCTAATCCATAATACTAACTGGGACACAACGCCTCGCCTACGATCCGGTTTGATGCGTTTACTTTATGGCTACACCTCGGGCGTGATCACCGAATCGGCGGATACCGGCAGAACACTTGAGCTGACGTGCCGTTTGCCGAAAACCCGAATCAAAATGATTACCCAATCCTGCCGTCAGGATGTGGCTATCAGCGGCTGTATTGAGCTGCTTACTGAATGGCAGTGCTGCGGTGTGTGCAGCGTCAATTCAGGTCGCTACTTAAGTGCTTAACCTCTGGTGCTATTTCTGGCAGACTGGCTAACAGGCTTTAATTAAACCAGATGTGAGTAGATGGAACGACCGCTGTTAAAACATATTCGCAACCATGAAGCGTTGTTTTTGGAAATTGCCCGCTTGCGAGACCTTGCCATTGAGATGTCAGGCCTCGGCAACTATGAATTCAGTAAGACCCCCAAGTTTATCAGCGAAACCGGCGAACGATTTACCATCGAACCGGAGCGCAGCATCATTCTGCCTGACTACCATTTGTTTAAAGGATTAAAACACGCCTTAACTGAGCGTGTTCCAGGGCTTACCATTGTTGAGCAGAGTGACTGCGGATACCGTTACCCTACCGCCGCACTGGCCGGTTTGGATGCGCCGTTTATTAAACGTTTGCGCTCGGAGTATTTTCACCGGGTGGATGAAGACCGCAGTATTTGCCGCCCGGTAAACCTTTCCTACGGTATTAAGAGCCGTGGCAAAGCCGATAATCGCCTGGAATATGAAGTCTGGGTACCGGAAAGCCAGCTAGAAGCCGACCCCATGCCATTGCTGGTGGAAAAGTACGGTGAAGATCTACCCCATGAAGTGCGCCATTTCGCTCAGCAAAAGCCCATGATTTACGGCTGGATGGGCGTAAAAAGGGCGGCCTTTGAAGCGCTCTACCGCAACCCTGCGGTAATGGGCGATCTGGTGATTTGTATTGGTCTGTCGGTAGACGCATACAACATCGGCGCACGGCCGGACCTGTCGTTTTCGCCAACGGTGGAAAGCTCCATTGCAGCCAGTAATGCCGAATTTGAGTGGGAAGTGATGGGTTACTATGCTCCAGGCGATGCGCACTACACGCATGATGAGTTATGGGCTGCGATTAATCATTCGCTGGAAGCCATAGGTGAACCCATTAGCGAGCTTTACGCCAGTGACATTATGCCGATTATGGAAAGTAAAACGGAGCGTATTTTGAGCACGGTTTACGGCCAGGGCATTACTACCGATGAAATTCATGAACTGAATTTGCGCCCACAGGAGTTTTTACAGACCAGCAGCGAACGCCGGGTAAAACCGCAGGATCCCAATCGTAAGGTAAATTTCCTCGGCCGTCTTAACCGGTTATTTTATCAGCCGGAGCATCAATTGCCGGCGATTGAATCATTGCATGATCTCATTGCGTATTCGCGCTAAGCTTGCACAATAAACTCATACTGCACGGAAATCTGCACACATCATGCATGATATTGATGGTTACGATAAACAGATCCTAAAACTCCTGCGCCAGAATGGTCGCCTGACTAATCAGGAGTTAGGCGAGCTGGTGGGCCTGTCTGCTTCGCAAATCTCCCGCCGCCGAATTCATCTTGAGCAGCAAAAGTACATTATTGGTTACAGTGCCCGAATCTCACCGGTGGCGCTGAATCTGGATATATCATCGGTACTGGAAATTACTCTTGCCGAAGCCTCCCCTGATGCTGTAACGGCCTTTTATGAGCTGGTAAAACACACCCCGGCTATTCTGGATATGTATAAAACCACCGGTAACGCCGACTTTATTCTTAAAGTGGCGGTGGCGGAGCTGAGTGACTTATCGGCGCTGATCAGCGATCTGGCCGCACACAAAACGGTGGGGCATATCCGCACCGCGGTGGTGTTGGAACGCCTGAAAGAGGATGGCGTTTGGTTGTAATGCCGCAAAAACAATTCTAAAATGCACAGTTTGCGCAGTAAATATAAAATTAACGCACAAAATAATTTTATTGTGCTATATTTCTCACGGTTTAATTTTTGGTCATCCCGTGGGTGAAATAATGAGTGAAGCAGCAATCAGTCAGCCGAAGTCCATTCGGCACAGTTGGGTAGAAGATGTTCTGGCCCTGATCACCGGTACTATTTTAGTTTCTTTCGGGGCTATTTTATTGCGTGAGGTTGGCGCGCTTACCGGCAGTACCGCAGGGATGGCGTTTTTGATTGATTACCTGTCGCCCATGACCTTTGGTTTAGCCTTCTTTCTAGTGAATATTCCGTTTTATATTCTGGCGCTGAAGAAAATGGGCGTGGTTTTTACCCTTAAGACCTTTGCTACCGTGTCGTTAGTATCGCTGTTTACCCATATTCACCCGGCGTTTATTCAGTTTAGTGAACTGGATTTATTTTACTCCACCCTGTTCGGCAATCTGCTCATGGGCACCGGCTTTGTGGTATTGTTCCGCCATGGTGCCAGTCTGGGTGGTGTAACCATTTTAGCGCTCTACATTCAGGATAAAACCGGCTTCCGTGCCGGGTACCTGCAAATGGGGGTAGATGTACTGGTGGTGTGTGCGGCGTTCTTTGTAGTGAGCATTCCGGCACTGATCGCTTCTGTGCTTGGCGCAGTGGTGCTGAATATTCTGATTGCATTCAACCACCGGAAAGACCGCTATTTAGCTTAAACTGGCCAATAAATTAATTAAAAACTGCTCCCAAGAGACAGTCACTCTAAGGAATTACTATGTTTGAACATGTTGATGCCTATGCCGGCGACCCGATCTTCTCGCTGGTTGAACAATTCATGAAAGATCCCCGAGAGAACAAAGTGAATCTCACCATCGGGTTTTATTTTGATGAAGACGGCAAAGTGCCAAACTTTAGTAGTGTTGATAAGGCCAAGGTATGGGCAGCAGATAACCTGCCAGCATCACCTGTTTACCTGCCGATGGACGGCTTACCGGATTACCGGGTAGCAGTAAAATCGCTGGCCTTTGGTGATGCAATGCCATTAGTGGACAGTCGCTTAGCATCAACCCAGAGCCTGGGCGGTTCAGGCGCGCTGAAAGTAGGTGCCGATTTACTCAAGCGGTATTTTCCCGATTCAGAGCTTTGGGTGAGTGACCCGACGTGGGAAAACCATCACTCTATCTTCAAAGGCGCGGGCGTGAAGGTAAATACCTATCGCTACTACAACCCGCAAACCAAAATGCTTGATTTCAGCGGAATGCTGGAAGATTTAAATCAACTGCCGGAAAGAGCCATTGTACTGCTGCACCCGTGTTGCCATAACCCAACAGGTATCGACCTGACCAACGAGCAGTGGCAACAGGTTGTGGACGTGGTTAAACAGCGTAACCTGCTGGCTTTTTTCGATATGGCTTATCAGGGGTTCGGTTTTGGTTTAAACGAAGATACTCAGGCCATTAAGCTGATGGCAGAGTCTGGTCAGCCATTCCTGTTAGCGCAGTCATTCTCGAAAATCTTCTCATTGTACAGTGAGCGTGTCGGGGCGTTGTATGTGGTGTGTGAATCACCGGAAACTGCCGAAACTATTCAGGGTCAGCTTAAGTTTACCGTACGGACAAACTACTCTACGCCGCCGTCTTTCGGCGCGCGCCTGGTTAATCATGTACTGGCAAGCGATGCACTGACCGATGAGTGGAAAACCGAATTGGAAGCTATGCGCGAGCGCATGCACACCATGCGTCAGCAACTGGTCGCCAAGCTTGGCGAGCTGCGCCCGGATGTGGATTTTAGCTACCTGGCAACGCAGGTGGGAATGTTCAGTTACACCGGCTTCAGCCCGGAGCAAATTAAGCGCCTGAAAGACGAATTTGGGGTTTATCTGATTGCCAGTGGCCGCATGTGTGTAGCGGGCCTGAACACCCGCAATATCGATGCTACAGCAAAAGCGTTTGCTGCGGTTTGCTAAATAGAAGCAGGGCTTTACATTATTGTAAAGCCCTCCCCCTTTTAATATTGAGACAGTCACTTACTAGACTCAGGTCCAGTTGGAATTTGCCGTTGTGCTGGCACAATGAACACATTACTTATCAGTTTTAATGAAACACTGTGCCCAGACCGCGTAAAAGCCTTATCAACCTTTCAGATACCCCTTATTACCATTGCGTTTCCCGTTGTGTTCGACGGGCGTATTTATGTGGTGAAGATAATCAGACAGGAAGAAGCTACGAGCATCGTCGACAATGGGTAGAAGACCGACTACTGTATTTAGCAGAGGT
>Ga0213832_1000673_pt1 | contig 16941 bp, 15 predicted proteins | sample SWATP13_FD_161660 | JGI IMG/M metagenome (GOLD analysis project Ga0213832, IMG submission 161660) | Coastal seawater microbial communities from Marineland, Florida, United States - SWA TP1 #3 | ecosystem: Environmental > Aquatic > Marine > Coastal | place: USA: Florida | collected 2016-08-06 | reverse complement strand
TAGGGTATATTCGGCGATTAAAGCATTTTAGCCATCTAGGTGTCAAGGCGAAGGGTTTGTTTTTAGTGACCGATTTTGCAACATGGTTACGTATAAGCGTGTTTTTACGTACACTTAGCGTTAACCAAATAAATTGGAAAAATGATGGAAAAATTTAACGATATTTATCAACGAGCCGTATCTCGAAAGGGCAGCGAAGACATGCTGCAGACACTGTTATCAAACCCGCTCGATGATACTGATATTGCCAAAATGCATGACGATTTATGGTTAGAAGAGTTCACACGTAAAGTTTTTCAAAGTGGCTTTTATTGGTCTGTTATCAATAACAAGTGGGCAGGTTTTCGCGACGTGTTTTGGGATTTCAGCGTAGAAAAATTGTTGATGATGCCACCGGATATGCTTGAGCAAAAAGCCAGTGACGAGCGCATAGTTCGTAATTTTAAAAAAGTACAAACGATCCCAGAAAACGCATACATGATCCACGAAGTTGCTGAGAAACATGGCAGCTTCAGCCAGTTTATTGCGGATTGGCCAACTGACAATATTATTGGCTTGTGGGCCTATCTTAAAAAACATGGTGCGCGTTTAGGAGGGAATACTGGCCCTTACGCTTTGCGAGCGCTTGGTAAAGATACCTTTTTACTTTCTCGCGATGTAGAAACCTACTTGCGTGCTCACGAGTTGATAGACGGGGGCTTACAAACTAAAAAATCGTTACAAGCAGCGCAAGATTTTTTCAATGAACTACAACAGCAAAGTGGCTATAGCCTGCAAGCACTTAGTCAGCTTGTGGCCTATGGGGTTGGTGATAACCGCGTAGGTGTAGCCACACGTTAAGGACAGCTATGAAACTGCAAACTCGATACACAGATATTAGTGAACTGCTTGCCATTAAAGATATGCCGAGCGCCGTTGCTGAGCCGCAATTACTGCTATTCAATGATAGGCTGGCTGATAACTTTTTAATTAAACATGACAGCGAACTTTTAGCTAAATTGCTATCTGGTTCAACGATAGATAGCGCCGTTGCTCCGGTTGCACTTGGTTACTCAGGTCATCAGTTTGGTCATTTTTCACCGCGTCTTGGTGATGGCAGAGCGCATTTGCTTGGTGCGATTGAGGATCAAGGAGGCACATTGTGGGATATGCAATTAAAAGGGGCGGGAGCAACTATATTCTCGCGCGGTGGTGATGGTCGCTGTGCCATTGGCCCTGCAGTACGTGAGTACATTATGAGTGAGGCGCTTCATGCGCTAGGTATCGCGACTACACGCTGTTTAGCTGTGGTGACTACTGGTGAAACGGTATATCGCAATCCTCCTCGACCTGGTGCAGTCGTCACTCGCTTAGCTAAAAGCCATATACGTGTAGGTTCATTTCAATACTTAGCAACACAGGGTGATATAGAAGGGTTAGAAAAGCTTGTCGATTACGCTATCAGTTGTCATTTTCCTGAAATTAATAGCACGGGTGAAAAGCGCTATATTGACTTTTTAACAGCTGTACAAGACAAACAAATTGAGTTGATAGTAAGTTGGATGCGTGTCGGTTTTATACACGGAGTTATGAATACTGATAATACCTTGATAAGTGGTGAAACCATTGATTATGGTCCTTGCGCTATGATGAACAACTTTGATTTTGATACTGTGTTCAGCTCAATTGATCACCAAGGGCGCTATGCATTTGGTAATCAGCCGACGATTGCTAATTGGAATTGTGCACGCCTAGCTGAAAGTCTATTGCTCTTATTTAAAGATGAAAAACAAGCGCTTATAGACCTTTCGGCGGTTATAAATAGTTTTTCAACTCGGTTCAATGATGCCTTTAATTTGATGTGGCAACAAAAGCTGGGCTTAGAAAGCATGGAAGAAGATGAGCATATACTTGTTTCTGAATTGTTGACGTTAATGAAGCAACATAAATTGGATTATACCAACACATTTAATCTTTTGACTGAGTCATTACAGTCTCAGGTAACCATACCTGCCAATATAAAAGAATGGTATAAAAAATGGTTTTTAAGAACATCTACTCAAAGTTATAAAACGATGCGTGCTGTTAATCCTGCAGTCATTCCACGCAACCATAATATCGAAATGATTATAGGTGAATATGAGGGCTCTGGAAAAAGCGCTTCATTGGAAGCATTTTTGAAAGTGATATCAAATCCTTATATTTATAAAGCTGAAAATACACATTGGTACGCGCCTCCTAAGGAAGGTGATGCGAATTATCAAACTTTTTGTGGAACTTAAAAAATTCCAGAAAAGGCTGATTGTTAGCGACTGTGCCTAAGTGTAATATTTAACACCTACGCTAAAAAATATGACAGAACGCTCTTTATATTTAAGTTAACGCGCCCTGTTATTAGGTTTATTTTTTCTAGTTAATTTATAGTAATTATTTATTAACAATAATAACGCATTGTTAATTTGAATGACGATTTAACTATAGTATTAGGTAAGTTTTATATTATCACCTATAGTTTCTAATGACCTGAATCAAACTACGATTTGAGTTAGTAGTATAACCTGCTACCTATTAAGTATAGGTTAACAAAACGAAGAGTATTCTGCTTATAAAATGGGCTGGGATGACTTAGCTGAAAATTTTAATTGTGAAAATGGGAAGGAAACAATGAAATTAAAATCACTTACAATGGCGATCGCATTAGCTGCAACTAGTGCATCAACATTTGCTGCAGAAAAAGAAGGTTTTTATATCGGTGTATTCGGTGACTACTACGATGCATCTTGGATTGCAACAGATTACTCACCTAACGTGAGAACTGGTTATGCAACGGGCTTCGGTGCTGAGATTGGTTACCGATTCTCAGATTACTGGAGTGCTCGTTTAGAGTACGCTGATGGAAATATTGATACTGAACACCTAATCACGGGTGATAAGTACGACATGGACATGGATAGATACGGCATTGACATGCTGCACCATTTTTCTGGTGGTCCATTCTACGGTGTATTAGGTCTGAAAGAAATTGATGTGTACGAGAAAAGTACATTTGCAAACATTGGTTTAGGTTACCAGCACTTTGTAACTGAAGGTCTATCAGTTAACTTTGAAACATCTTACTACCGAGGTTTAGAGTTCAGTGAGTCAGACTTAAACGCTAAGTTTGGTGTAAGCTACTTATTCGGTCAATCAAGCGAGCCAGCGGCGCCTGTTGAGCCAGCTCCAGTTGTTGTTCAAGAGCCAACAGATTCAGATTCTGATAATGATGGTGTACTTGATGCTGATGACCAATGTGCAAACACGCCTATGACAGATGCTGTAGATGCAACGGGTTGTACTTTATATGAAGAGAAGCCAGTAACAATTAGCCTACTAGTTAGCTTTGCTCATGACTCAGCAGCCGTTCCACAACGCTACTTTGATGACATTGCTGAAGTTGCTACCTTCATGAAAGAAAACACAGACGCAACGGTTGTTTTAGAAGGCCATGCTTCAGCAGTAGGTGATGCTGAGTACAATATGACTCTATCTAAGAAGCGTGCGGATGATGTTGCTGATGAATTAATCAAAGACGGCATCTCTGAAGATCGTATTTCAACTGTAGGCTATGGTGAAGAGCGTTTGAAGAATGAAGCAAACACTTTAGAAGCTCACGCTGAAAACCGTCGTGTTGAAGCACAATTAACATCAACTCAACGTGTAAAAGTTATGCGTTAATAGTGAGTTGTAAGTTTTGATAAACCCAGCCAAGTGGCTGGGTTTTTTTATGCCCAAAATAAGAATGATTCTCACTTAATAAATATTCATCTGAATAGCTTTTTTTTTAACTACTATTCATGCTATTTATAGTGAATATAAAGTGCCTAACCGCAGCATGGATTTTCATCTATACTTAAAAGCTTTATAATCAATCGTCAGAATACTATAAGTACTGGGTTATTTATTTGGTATTTAGTTTAATACTACCGAGTACTTTCACGTCACCAAGAGGGCAATATTGTGCTACAAGAATATCGTAAACACGTAGAAGAACGTGCCGCGTTAGGTATCGTACCAGCGCCATTAGATGCTCAGCAAACGGCTGATCTTATTGAACTAATTAAAAATCCACCAGCAGGCGAAGAAGAGTTTATTGTTGATCTTCTTGTTAACCGCGTACCACCAGGTGTTGATGATGCTGCTTACATCAAAGCAGGTTTCTTAGCTGCAGTTGCAAAAGGTGAAGCGAGCTCTCCACTGGTATCAAAAGAAAAAGCTGCTGAGCTACTTGGTACTATGTTAGGTGGTTACAACATTGCACCTATGATTGATCTTTTAGATGACGCAGTGTTAGCACCAATTGTTGTTAAAGGTTTATCTAACACATTATTAATGTTCGATGCTTTCTACGATGTAGAAGAAAAAGCGAAAGCAGGTAACGAGTTTGCTAAGCAAGTAATCGAGTCTTGGGCAAATGCAGAGTGGTTTGTAAACAAGCCTGCAGTTGCTGAAAAAATCTCAGTTACGGTATTCAAAGTAACTGGCGAAACAAATACGGATGACCTTTCTCCAGCACCTGATGCATGGTCACGTCCAGATATTCCACTACATGCTTTGGCAATGCTGAAGAATGAACGTGATGGCATCAATCCTGACAAACCAGGTGAAGTGGGGCCAATCTCACAGCTAGAAGAACTTAAAACGAAAGGTTTACCTCTTGCATATGTTGGTGATGTAGTTGGTACGGGTTCTTCTCGTAAATCTGCAACTAACTCTGTACTTTGGTTCATGGGTGATGATATTCCTCACGTACCTAACAAACGCGTTGGTGGTGTATGTTTAGGCGGTAAAATCGCCCCTATCTTCTTCAACACAATGGAAGACTCTGGTGCGTTACCAATTGAGCTACCTGTTGATGAGCTAAACATGGGTGACCAAATCGATATCTTCCCATACGAAGGTGTTGTTAAGCGTCACGGTACTGATGAAGTAATCTCTACTTTCTCTTTAAAATCAGACGTAATTCTTGATGAAGTGCGTGCTGGTGGTCGTATTCCACTAATCATCGGTCGTGGTTTAACGGATAAAGCGCGTGCATCACTAGGTATGGAAGCTGAAGATATCTTCCGCAAACCTGCTCTTGTAACTGATTCTGGTAAAGGCTTCACATTAGCTCAGAAGATGGTTGGTAAAGCATGTAACATGCCTGGCGTACGTCCTGGTCAATACTGTGAGCCGAAAATGACCACTGTTGGTTCGCAAGATACAACAGGTCCTATGACCCGTGATGAACTTAAAGACCTTGCTTGTTTAGGTTTCTCTGCAGATTTAACAATGCAGTCTTTCTGTCATACATCAGCTTATCCTAAACCAATCGACGTAAACACTCACCACACACTTCCTGATTTCATCATGAACCGTGGCGGTGTATCACTACGTCCAGGTGACGGTGTAATCCACTCATGGTTAAACCGTATGTTATTACCAGATACAGTAGGTACGGGTGGTGACTCGCATACTCGTTTCCCTCTTGGTATTTCATTCCCAGCGGGTTCTGGTGCAGTCGCATTCGCAGCGGCAACAGGTGTAATGCCTCTTGATATGCCTGAGTCAATCTTAGTACGTTTCAAAGGCGAAATGCAGCCAGGTATCACATTACGTGACCTCGTTCATGCTATCCCTTACTACGGTATCAAAGAAGGTCTTCTAACAGTTGAGAAGAAAGGTAAAATCAACGAATTCTCTGGTCGTGTACTAGAAATTGAAGGTGTTGAGCACCTAACTGTTGAGCAAGCTTTCGAACTTTCTGATGCGTCAGCTGAGCGTTCAGCGGCAGGTTGTACAGTTAAGCTTTCTAAAGAGTCTATTGCTGAATACCTAGAGTCAAACATCGTAATGCTTAAGTGGATGATCTCTGAAGGTTACGGTGATGTTCGTACTATTGAGCGTCGTATCACAGCAATGCAAGAGTGGTTAGCTAACCCTGAACTTATGGAAGCGGATGCAGATGCAGAGTACAAACATGTACTTGAAATCGACCTTGCAGACATTAAAGAGCCTATTCTTTGTGCTCCAAATGATCCTGATGATGCACGCCTTCTTTCAGACGTTACTGGCGAGAAAATCGATGAAGTATTTATCGGTTCTTGTATGACTAACATCGGTCACTTCCGTGCTGCAGGTAAACTACTCGATGGTTTCAGTGGTCGAATCCCAACTCAACTTTGGGTTGCACCACCAACGAAGATGGATAAAGACCAGCTTACTGACGAAGGTTACTACGGTATCTTTGGCCGTGTAGGTGCACGTATCGAAACGCCAGGATGTTCACTCTGTATGGGTAACCAAGCACGTGTTGCTGATAAAGCAACGGTTGTGTCTACCTCTACGCGTAACTTCCCTAACCGTCTAGGTACTGGCGCAAACGTATTCTTAGCATCAGCAGAGCTTGCAGCAGTAGCGGCAATCTTAGGTAAACTTCCTACACCTGCTGAGTACCAAGAGTACGCAGCTAAGATCAATGCAACGGCAGCTGATACTTACCGTTACTTAAACTTCCACCGTATGCCTCAGTATACGAAAAAGGCAGATGAAGTAATCATTCAGCAAGCTGTTTAATAAGTAAATAGTGTATTTTTACTTTAAAGCCCGCATTTTTGCGGGCTTTTTATATTTTAGATTAAATTTTCATTATTTTGACTTTATCGATCTTAAAATTGATCAATAACTGCATAGAGTTTACATAATAACGCAATATTTTCCCTTCAATTGCATTAAAATCCTCGCCAATATTCTCAACATTTAGGGCGAGATCTTTATGACTACATTAAACAACCAGAACCTCTTACAACTTCGCTTTGTAAGCCAAGCACATATTGACGCAGTTAAGCCTTCTTTTGCTAACCTTCCTGCTAATCCATACGCAGATGGTGAATTTCGTAAGCGTCGTTATTCAGTAATTAAAGTTGTTGATGGCGAACTAAAACTACAAGCAACAAAAGCATTCGTACAAGACGACTCTATCAATACCTTTCAAGGTAATGTTGAGCGTACCTATGAAAATCTAGAAGATAGCTTATTAGCCACTGATGGCATGAAGCAAATCGTTAATCAGTTCCGCGATATGACCGGTATTAGCGATGACCGCGATATTGAAATCCATCAATTTAGAATGCTTGCGATCGACAGCGACACACCTGCTGCCCCTGAAGGTGTTCACCAAGATGGTTTTGATCACGTGTGTGTATGTGGTGTATCACACGAAAACCTAGAAGGTGGTGAGCTACTTGTGTATGAACACCAGCAAGCAGAGCCATGTTTCAAAATGGAAATTAAAGACGGCATGTTCGCGCTTATTAATGACCGTGAAGTATGGCACAACGCAACGCCAATGAATAAATTAGACGCAAGCAAAGAAGGTTACCTTGATTGCTTCGTACTAACTGCGTAAGGGGATAGCATGAACTTAACGCAATTACGTCGCCAATTTCCTGCACTTATGCAACAAGTTGCAGGTCAGTCGCCGATATTCCTTGATGGCCCAGGTGGCTCTCAAGTGCCACAGTCAGTTTTAAGTGCCATGACTGCTTATTTGGGTTACTACAACTCAAACTTAGGCGGTGCATTTTTCTCAAGTGATAAAACGGTTGAGTTAATGGCAAACGCTCGTCAAGCTGCAGCCGATTTACTAAATGCGCCATCTAAAGAGCAAATCGTATTTGGTGCAAACATGACAAGCTTAACGTTTAGCTTTAGCCGTGCAATTTCGCGTGATTGGACTGAAAATGATGAAATTATTGTCACCAATGCTGATCACTTCTCAAACGTTTCATCGTGGCAGCAAGCTGCTGAAGATAAAGGTGCGACAGTAAAAACGGCGCTTATCAACGAAGCTGATTGCAGCTTAGACATGGCCCACTTTGAAAGCCTTTTATCAAGCAAAACAAAGCTTGTAGCAGTGACGTATGCATCAAACACCACAGGTTCAATTAATGACATTAAACGCATCGTTGAGCTTGCACATGCTGTTGGTGCGCTCGTTTATGTTGATGCCGTTCACTATGCACCTCATGAGCTGGTAGACGTACAAGCACTTGATTGCGACTTCTTAGCCTGCTCTGCATACAAGTTCTTTGGTCCTCACCTTGGTATTGTATATGGCAAACGTGAGCACCTTGAAGGTTTCACACCATACAAAGTTGAACCTGCAAAAGATATTGCGCCAGGTCGCTGGGAAACCGGTACACAAAGCTTCGAAGCCCTGGCTGGCCTTATTGCTGCGGTTGACTACATTGCTGCAATTAGTGAGCTTGATGATAGTCATGCACGCCGAGAAAAACTCGCGGCCGCTTTTGCTATCACTAAACAACACGAAATGTCACTCAGTAAGCATTTCTTAACTCGCTTAGCAGATTACCCACGTATTAAGTTATTTGGTATTAATGATTTGGCGCGTTTAGAAGAGCGTACACCGACCTTTGCTTTAACGTTTGAAGGTATCGAGCCGCGTATCGTGTCTGAATTTTTAGGCAAACAGCATATCTGTGTGTGGGATGGTAATTTCTATGCACAAGGTTTATGTAAGCAGCTAGGTGTATTAGATACCGGCGGTGTAGTACGTATTGGTTGTATGCATTACAACACTATTGAAGAACTCGATCAGGTTTTCGATTTATTTGATCAGTTATTAAAAATGTAAACATGTAACTAGTTAGCTATCAGAATGTCGTTTCTGATAGCTAATATAACAAGTTTACGATTGCGGCTGTCCATAAATTTGTTCTGCGCGGTTAAATAAAATCCACGACGTTAGAATATACTTATCGTTTGAAGTAGGCTTGTTGCCACGGTGAGTATGCGTAAAGTAACCTGGTGCTATTACCATAGAGCCTTGTTTTGGCGATATTTTACGTTGTTGATAGTAAAACTCTGTTTCTCCACCTTCTTCGACATCATTTAAGTAAAACATAAATAACAGCACACGATGCAAGGCTTCGTTATGGCCAATTTGTGGGTATACCTCACTATGCCAATACGGGTAGCCACCTTTATTAATGTCGTACTTTTGTGCCTGAATAGGACCCATTCTAAAAATTTGCTGGACTAATAGTGGCAGTTGAGGTTTACCGACTTCTTCATAGTTATCGTGTGTTAAATCAACTGGTTTTCCTGTTTTCGGATGATACACTTTCAACCCAAAGGCACCAATCATCATGAAAATGTGCTCTTCAATGTATTTAAAGACGTAACCAGCAGTGACTTGCTGAATGTGTTTTAATTGTTCAGCATATTCTGGGTGATTACTCAGATATAAGTCATGACTATCTTTCTTTGCTAAATCGATACCGCCAGAGGTCATGCCCTGCTTTAAATGCGCGCTTTGTTCAAATAGCGTGATAAAGTTGTCGCAAAATTCTTTACTAAGGGCGTTTTCGTATACACGAATAAAGTCCGTCATGAGCTACCTTTTATTTATATTTTTTATAGGGTTACTATGTTTACAGAAAAAATCTCGCCTCGTTTTAGCGAAACGGATGTTCTAGGGCACATCAACAATACCGTACTCCCCGTATGGTTTGAAGCAGCGCGTGTCCCTATTTTTAAATTTTTTACACCTGATTTAAACCCTCACGACTGGAAATTGATTATTGCTAAGGTTGAAGTCAGTTTTGTTGGTGAGCTTTTTTACGGCCATGAGGTTGAAATAAAAACAAGCGTGGAGCATATCGGTTCAAGTTCATTTGTGGTGAGGCAAGAAGCTTGGCAGCAAGGCACATGTTGCGCAGTCGGTAAAACAGTGTTGGTGCGCTATGATTTTAATAATAAATGCTCACAAAAGCTTGATGAAGATGAAAAAACGGCACTTGCAGCACATTTATTCGCTTCAGAATAGGGCATTTATGCCGACATTCTTTAGTGCTTGAGGTAATATACGCGCTCATTATTTTGAGTCCGTATTTCTGGGTTACACGCAATGCTGTTAATGATTGATAATTATGATTCGTTTACCTATAACTTAGTGCAGTATTTTCAGCGCTTAGATCAAGATGTATTGGTAAAACGAAATGATGAAATCAGTATTGCTGAAATCAAGCAGCTCAAGCCTGAGCACATTGTGCTTTCACCAGGACCTTGCTCTCCCAACGAAGCTGGTATTTCACTTGAGGTTGTTGAACAATTAAGAGGCCAGTTGCCAATTTTGGGAATTTGTCTTGGTCATCAATCTATTGCACAAGCTCTAGGAGCAAAGATTATTCGGGCCAAGCAGGTGATGCATGGTAAAACATCCGTTATTCAGCATACCAACCAAGGTGTTTTTACTGGGCTTGAAAACCCGCTTCGTGTGTGTCGTTACCACTCTTTGGTTGTTGATAAGCAAACATTACCAAATGAATTGACGGTTACCGCATGGACTGAAGTAAACCATGATTTAGACGAGATTATGGGCTTAATGCATCGTAACTTAGCGCTTGAAGGGGTTCAGTTTCACCCCGAGGCAATTTTGACAGAGCAGGGGCTTGAACTACTTGCTAACTTTTTAACTCGCTTCTAATCTTAAGTTTATTGAATTAACAATTATGAACGAAAAAACGCCTGTGCAAATAACTGAACAAAATCGCCAACAAAGGATTGCAATGATGCTCGACGAGCGCGCGCATGATTTATTGCTTGGCCATAGTTTTGCACAACGTCAAATTGGTTATATTCATACACTTGAAATTGACTATGGTGAAAAAATCGAGCAACGCACTTTACTAGAGGTGGAAGTTGCCGCCCATAAGAAGCGCCAAAAATCCAGTACGGCTCATCATAAATACCGCGCACAAGCGAGTAAACAATTACATCAAGTTATCGAAACGGCAATGAACAAGCAGCTTGAGGATATTGATTCTGTTATCCATGAAACAATTGGCATACAGGATGCTGTTCCAGCAATTATTGATATCCTTGCTGTAAAGTCGGCTTCTGTAGGGCGAATTGAGCCTTTGGTACAAGACTTATCATGGTTAGGACGAGAGTTGGTCGCGCTTGTTAATTTGCCTTTTTATCGTAAGCAACGCAGTAAAAATACATCAGTTAAGGTCGATAACCCGTTATTAGCACTACGTTATATTGGGCTGGATAATTTAAAGTTTGTTGTTCCTACATTTGCTGTACGTCATTGGATGCCTCATAGCACTGAACCATTTCCATTGTTAAAGCGTCGTTTACGCGACAACTCGATGGCGTGTGCGATTGCAGCGCAAGAGATTGCAAAGTTGAATGATGTAAATGAAGAACACGCATTTACCCTTGGCATGTTAATGGATGTAGGCAAGATTGCTTTGGTAAGGTTGTACTTGCGTACATTCGAACGTGTGTGGCAACGTAAAGTGACTATGGCACGTGAAGAGCAGAATAAGGATCTTCATACCGCTTTGCTTGAACTTAAACCTGACCCATTATTTTTAAGCTCTTTGTTGAGTAAGTTATCAATGACGATTACTGCTAAGGTGATTGAGCAAATGGCTTTTCGTTACCTGCCTTTCAAAGCGGTCATGGAGCAACTTATCTCGTCACATCCGATTAGCGATGAAAGCTTACCTTTAACTCGTGTTATTTTAAAAGCACGATGTTATGCACAATTTTTGAGCTTGAACGAACATCAATTAGTTGAAAAAGACGAAATCCAGTCTTGGTTTACGTATTTTGGTTTTACTCAAACAGAGCTCAAACATCTGGCTAAATGCAATTTTGAGAATTTCAATATCAAAATCAATTAAAAAAATTAACATTTTTTTTGCGACTATTCATTCATAGTTGAGCTCAATTCATCAACAATGTTTTGCTAATCTATATAAGCTTGCCCTCCTAGTATCGCGCCTTATTCTTGTAATTTACTTATAAAATCACTTTCAAATACTTATTCACTATCTATGAAAAAATATCTCAAGCCCTTTATTTTCAAGGGCTGCATGAAAGTTTTCTAAGAGACAGATGGAAAATTTTCTGAAATAATGGATGAATGAAAATTGAACCAAAGAGTAATTTTGGTGATTTTGCGCTAAGCTCAATCGGCTCATTAAAAGGGCTTGTTTTTTACTTGCTAGTGCCAGCTTACTCTGTGTGTGCTTACAATTATGAGGATATAAAATGACAGTCAATCGCGAATTATTTGATCAAGTAATGGTTCCAAACTACGCACCATCAAGTGTTATTCCTGTTCGAGGCGAAGGCTCTCGCGTGTGGGACCAAGAAGGTCGTGAGTTTATCGACTTTGCAGGTGGTATTGCTGTTAACTGTCTTGGCCACTGTCACCCAGCTCTAGTAAATGCATTAAAAGAGCAAGGCGAGAAAATTTGGCATCTATCAAATGTAATGACCAATGAGCCTGCACTGCGTCTTGCTAAAAAACTGACTGACGCTACGTTTGCAGAAAAAGTGTATTTTGCTAACTCGGGTGCAGAAGCAAATGAAGCGGCGCTTAAATTAGCACGTCGTTTTGCCCTTGATAACTATGGTGAGCAAAAGTCACAAATTATCTCATTCAACAAAGGTTTCCACGGCCGTACCTTCTTCACAGTAACGGTAGGCGGTCAAGCCGCATACTCTGATGGTTTTGGTCCAAAGCCGGGTGACATTGTTCACTGTGATTACAACGATTTAGCAGCATTTGAAGCGCTTATCTCAGACAAAACGTGCGCGGTAATGATGGAGCCTCTGCAAGGTGAAGGCGGTATTATTTCGCCAACTGCGGAGTTTGTTGAAGGTGTACGTGCGCTGTGTACGAAACACAATGCATTATTAATTTTTGATGAAGTACAAACGGGTGTTGGCCGTACGGGTGAGCTATACGCGTACCAAGGTCTTAATGTAACACCAGATATCTTAACGACTGCAAAAGCGTTAGGTGGTGGTTTCCCAATCGGTGCGATGATCACGACAACTGATATCGCTAAGCACTTAAAAGTAGGTACGCATGGTTCTACTTATGGCGGTAACCCACTTGCGTGTGCAGTAGCAGAAGCAGCGTTTGATACAGTAAACACACCAGAAGTACTTAATGGCGTTAAAGAAAAGTCAGCATTATTCCGTGAGCTACTAACGAATATTAACGACAAGTACAATGTATTCACTGAAATTCGTGGCGAAGGCCTTTTAATTGGTGCTGTTGTTACTGAGCAATTTAAAGGTCGTGCAAAAGAATTCCTAGTTGCAGGCACAGAAGAAGGCGTTATGTCTTTAGTTGCTGGTGCAGATGTTGTTCGTTTCACACCGTCACTTGTTATTCCAGAAGCTGATATCCGCGAAGGTATGGCTCGTTTCGAAAAAGCAGTGGCTAAAGTCGTAAACGGCTAATTATCCAACTGTCATTTCAGGGCAAGTATTTGCTTGCCCACATTTCTTATTTACCGTTATTTATAAGGGAGCAAGCGGACTCATGATGATCCTTCGCCCAATCCAGCAAAACGACTTTTCAGCATTAGTAAAAATTGCTGATGAATCAGGCCATGGCTTTACGTCTTTGCCTAATAATGAAGAGTTGTTACAAAAGAAAATTGATCACTCTGTAAGCTCGTTTGCTAAAGCTGCATCGCAACCAGGTGATGAAGGTTACTTGTTTGTTCTTGAAGATAGCGAAACCGGTGAAGTGGTTGGTACCTCAGGTATCGAAGCAGCGGTTGGCTTGGATGATGCGTTTTATCACTATCATTTAAGCAAGGCAATTCATTCATCGCGCACACTTAATGTTTACAAAGCGGTTGATATTCTTACGTTATGTAATGACTACACGGGTGCGACAGAGCTTTGTACTTTGTTTCTAAAAGATGGTTACCGTAAAAATAATAACGGTAAGCTGCTTTCAAAAGCGCGTTTTATGTTTATTAATCAACATAAGCAACGTTTTGCAGAAACTGTTATTGCAGAGATGCGCGGTGTTTCAGACGAAAATGGTGAAAGCCCATTCTGGCAATGGTTAGAAGAGCACTTTTTTTCAATGGATTTTCCGACTGCCGATTACTTAACAGGTATTGGTCAGAAAGTCTTTATTGCTGAGTTAATGCCTAAATATCCAATTTACGTCAACTTACTTAGCAAAGACGCACAAGCAGTTATTGGACAAGTGCACGACAACACACGTCCAGCCATTGAACTGCTTAAAAGTGAAGGGTTTACCTTTAATGGTTATGTGGATATTTTTGATGCCGGTCCGACAGTGGAAGCAAAAGTAGATAATATCGCTACCATTCGTAATGCTAAAACACTTAGCGTGGAAATTGGTGAATGCCAAGGTGAAACTACCGCACTGATAGCAAACGATAAACTTGTCGATTTTAGAGCGACTGTAGCGCAAGTTAATTTGCCATGTGATGCAGATACAATCACATTATCAGCAGAACTTGCAAAAGCACTACACCTTAATGTGGGTGACAGTGTATCAGTTGCCGCACTTTAGAATTTAGGAGAGACAGTCATGACGCATGCAGCGCAATTTATTAATGGTCAATGGCAAGCAGGCCTTGGTCATGCATTTCAATCTGTAAACCCTGCAAACAACGACGTTATTTGGCAAGCAAACACAGCAACTGCCGAACAAGTAGACAGCGCAGTTAGTGCTGCGCGTGAAGCATTCTACAGCTGGGCTGACAAATCATTTGCAGCGCGTTTAGCGATTGTAAAAACATTCGCAGAAACACTTAAAGAGCACAGCGAAGAATTAGCGGTTGCTATCGCACAAGAAACCGGTAAACCACTTTGGGAAACACGCACTGAAGCAGGTGCTATGGTGGGTAAAATCGCTATCTCTGAAAAAGCATTTTTAGAGCGTACAGGTGATGTTGAAAACCCAATGCCACAGGGCCGTGCGATGATCCGCCACAAGCCTCATGGTGTTGTAGCAGTGTTTGGCCCTTATAATTTCCCAGGTCATTTACCAAATGGGCATATTGTGCCAGCGCTTTTAGCGGGTAATACCGTGGTATTTAAACCCTCTGAGCTAACACCAGCAGTTGCTGAGTTAACCTTAAAGTTATGGCAAAAGGCGGGTCTTCCTGCGGGCGTAATTAACCTTGTGCAAGGTGAAGTTGAAACCGGTAAAGCACTTGCGTCTCATAAAGGTATCGATGGCTTATTCTTTACGGGCTCTTCACGCACAGGTCACATTTTACATGAACAGTTTGCAGGTCAACCTGGTAAAATCTTAGCGTTAGAGATGGGCGGTAACAACCCGCTAATCGTTACTGATGTTGCAGATACAAAAGCAGCTATTCACGATATTATTCAATCAGCGTTTATCTCTACAGGTCAGCGTTGTACGTGTGCGCGTAAGCTGTTTTTACCAACAGGTGAGCAGGGTGATGCAATCCTTGCAGGTCTTATTAAGGCGACTAAAGCGATTAAAGTGGGTGACTACGACGCTGAAGACCAACCTTTCATGGGCTCGATGATTTCAGCAGCGGCTGCTGCCGGTATGGCTGCTGCGCAACAACAACTTGTTGAGCTTGGCGCTGAGGTGCTAGTTGAGCTAACGCACAAAGAAAATACCGGCTTTGTAACACCGGGTATCTTAGAGTGTACAAATGTAGCTAACTTCCCAGATGAAGAACACTTTGGACCACTACTTAAAGTATTCCGTTTCACTGATTTTGATGCTGCTATTGATAAAGCGAATGACACAAGCTTTGGCTTATCTGCGGGCTTATTAAGCGACAGCGCAGCAGATTACGACCACTTCTTACGTCGTATTCGTGCTGGTATTGTGAACTGGAACCGACCAATCACGGGCGCATCAAGTGCTGCACCATTTGGTGGTATTGGCGCGTCGGGTAATCATAGAGCGAGTGCCTACTATGCGGCCGATTATTGTGCTTATCCAGTTGCTTCGGTTGAGCTAGAAAAAGTAGCGATGCCGGCTACCTTAAGCCCAGGTCTAAAAATTGATTAATCGGTACTTATAATTGAAAAAAGCAGCCTAGGCTGCTTTTTTTGTATTAGCTTTATAGCAAAGGTAGCAATTAAAAGCGCTTTCTGCTTAAATCAATAGAGTTATAAATTTTATTAGGTGTACAGTGGTATGGTTTTAGATAGGCAAGGATACGATGATCTCGTCATGTATCTCACTCAAAATTTAGCGCTATTTGAGAAGCCTGGTCAAATAAAACCAGGAGCTCCTACCGTTTTAGAGTTAATTGAAGATGTTATTGCTGAGAATGTGATGCTTCTTTGTGAACAACATACAGAGCTAAACACCGAACAGCGAAGTCAAATAGTTCGTGAAGTTGACGGTATTGTGTATGACTTACAAGAAGTACTCAGTAGTGTAACTAATCAACCCGTCACTGTTGAGCAGCATGCGTTTATCGATGAGTTTGCAGGCCTTGTGAAAAACTTGTTTGACAATGCCGTAATAGAGAGCGCATAACCTTTCAAAGCCTAATATCGTTTTTCGATTGCATATCAGTGTGACTTGCTTACAATCAAACAAAAATAATTGTAAGAGATAAAACACATGCAAGCGAATGTAAAATGGGTAGAAGGTGATACGTTTATCGGCCTTTCAAATTCAGGCCACAATGTAGTTTTTGATGCGGGTAGTGACAGTGCTGCACCAAGTCCAATGGAAATGGTGCTAATGTCAGCGGGTTGTTGCTCATCTGTTGATGTAGTAAGCATCCTTAAAAAAGCCAAACAGTCGTTTAGTGATGTACACGTAAAGTTAACTGCTGAGCGTGCTGAGTCAGCCCCTCGCGTGTTTACTAAGATTAATCTACACTTTGTGGTTACTGGCGATAATGTCTCTGAAAAACACCTCGCTCGTGCTGTTCAACTGTCTGCTGAAAAGTATTGTTCGGTAGCCTTAATGCTTGATAAAACAGTAGAAATCACTCACAGCCATGAAGTTGTGCAAGAACAGGTAAAATAACGCTTTTTCCGAGCAGAAAATTCGTATAAAATCCGCGAACTTTTATTTCTGCTGGTGCAGGTTTCACTCGTTTTAAGGTTGGT